>Ga0316224_1001376_pt1 | contig 27011 bp, 31 predicted proteins | sample TBH18013metaG_FD_206254 | JGI IMG/M metagenome (GOLD analysis project Ga0316224, IMG submission 206254) | Freshwater microbial communities from Trout Bog Lake, Wisconsin, USA - TBH18013 | ecosystem: Environmental > Aquatic > Freshwater > Lake > Hypolimnion/Profundal zone | place: USA: Wisconsin... | reverse complement strand
TGATGGCGATGCTGCCGGGATAAAGGCTTCCCTGCGCGGCTTGGATATGATACTGGAGGAAGGGCTGAACGTAAAAGTAGTACTCTTCCCCGACGGGCACGACCCGGATTCGTATGTGCGCAAATTTGGCACCAACGGCTTTAAAAAGCATATCGAAGAAAATAAAAAAGATTTTATCCTGTATAAAACCGATATCCTGCTAAAAGAGGCCGGTAACGACCCTATAAAAAAAGCGGACGTCATCCGGGAGATTGTGGAGAGCGTAGCCAAGATCCCTGATTCTATCAAAGCTTCGGTTTTTATAAAGGAATGCAGCTATTTATTGCAGATAGATGAGCGCGCCCTGCTTTCTGAGCTGAATAAAATGCGGATGGCCAAGGCCAAAAAAGATTCGCAGCAGCAAATTTCGAGGGCCGCACCGGTTGATGAACCGGATTTTTTTGACGAACCTGTTGAGAAAATACTAAAGGAAGAGGCAAGCCAGGAAAAAGAGATCATCAGGCTTTTGTTATTATACGGCAACCGGGTGATCGACTGGGATGGAATAGCCAATACCTATATCGGCCCATTTATGATCGCCGAACTGAGCGATGTTGAGTTTGAAAATTCTACCTGCAAAACATTTGTCGAAATTTATCGCACAGAGGTAGAAAATGGCGTGTTACCGGACGAGCAGCATTTTATTCATTATTCCGAAAAAAACATAGTCGACTTAACCGTTACCCTTATCGCATCAAAATATACCCTGAGTGAAAACTGGTACGAGATGCATAAAATTTTGGTGCCGGATGAGCAGGTGAACATGAAGGCGACCATTTTAGGAGCCATATTTCATCTGAAAAAGCAAAAAATAGGTAAGATCCTTGAAGGTTTGCGGTCGGAATTGCAAAAGACATCGGTAGAGGAAGACCAGGAAATATTGCTGAACCAGTACATGCACATGAAAAAAGTTGAAAAAACCATTTCCGATTATTTAGGTTCTGTAATTTTAAAATAATTTTGGCCGGGAATTGACCCTTCTCGCCTCACCCTGCCCTCTCCAAAGGAGAGGGTTGTAAGCAAGAGCGAAGTTAAAGTCCTCTCCTTGCGCCACCGCTAAAGCTAAGGCGGCACGCGGTTGGAGAGGATTATTTATAAGGATGTCTATTTTAAAGGCATAAATGAGGGCTACGCCGTTTAGGTGAGGCAAAATACCCGCATGAATAAAAAAAACGATTTAGAATAATGTTTACTCTAATCTCACTTTAATGGCCAAACACCTCGATCTGGGCCGCAAAGGCGAAAGTTTGGCAAAAGCACACCTCGAAAAGGCTGGCTATGAAATAATGGACGAGAACTGGACGCATGGACATTTAGAGGTTGACCTTATTGCATATAAAGACAAGGTGATTATATTTACCGAAGTAAAAACACGCACCGGAAATTTTTTTGGCGAGCCTGAGGATTTTGTAGATAACCGCAAGCAAAAACTATTGGTTGAAGCTGCCGAAGAATACGTTTACCTGATGAATCACCAGGGCGAGGTGCGTTTTGATATTATATCGGTTTTATTTGACAGACAAGATAATTATACACTAAAACATATAGAAGATGCGTTTTGGCCTTCGGCTAAGTAACATTCACATGAAATATAAATTACACCTATTCATTGCAGCAATTGCCTTAACAGTATTTAGTTGCCATAACAATAACCAGCAGGATCTTAACCTCAGCATCAGTCCGGAAGCAGGTACAAATTATAAATCGGGCGATATTGTTGCTGTAAAGGCGCATTATCCGGGCGGTACCAAGCCCGATTCAGTGGTGTACCTGGTTGACTCGGTAAAAGTTGGCTTACGGAAAGATTCAAGCGCCCTGTCGCTAAAGACAGATACCATGCCTTTGGGGCCAAGGGTGATCACTGCCAAAGTTTACCAGGGCGGCAAAAGTCAGGATATATCAACCAATATCGTGCTGCTTCCTGCCAAAGCCCCCGTAGAATACACTTTTAAAGTGCTAAAAGTGTTCCCTCACGATACCAGCTGTTATACCGAAGGACTGGTTTATCTGGATGGCTTTTTGTACGAAAGCGGCGGCGGTTATGCAGAGCCTCCTGTGGGGCAGCAAAAAGACGGACAATCCAGCTTAAGAAAAGTGGACCTGGTTACCGGCAAGGTATTGCAAAAAGTGATGGTTGATCCCAAAGTGTTTGCCGAGGGAATATCAATAATAGGCGATAAAATCATTCAAATGACTTACCACGAAAAGATTGGTTATGTATATGATAAAAACACTTTTAAACTTTTAAAAACCTTTCCCAATAACGTGGGGGTTGAGGGCTGGGGCATGTGCTCCGACGGTAAAAAGTTATATCTTGACGACAGCACCAACCGCATTTGGTTTTTAGATAAAGACACCTACCGTGCAACAGGCTTTATTGATGTTTATGATGATAAAGGGCCCGTTGACAGCGTGAATGAACTGGAGTATATCGACGGGAAATTATATGCCAACATCTGGCAGAAAGATACCATCGTTGTAATTGATCCAAAAACAGGGGCCGTTTTGGAAAGAATTGATATGTCATCGTTGTACCCCCAAAGGACACCTCCAGCGGAAGTGCTAAACGGCATAGCTTATGACGCGCAAAGTAAACGAATATTTATTACTGGCAAAAAATGGCCGCATTTGTACCAGGTGGAGTTTTTGAAGAAATAGTTGGCGGTTTGCTGTGGGCGGTTTGCAGTTTTGACATGGTCCCTTTAACCCGGATTATCATAATGCCCAAGCGCTTTGGCCAGCTGGTTTTTTATGTTTTTCCGCAGCAGTCTTGGTCCTAATACTTTTATTTTTGGTCCGAAACCTAACAGCTCCCGTTCCAGTTCAAAGTTTGGGATCACGCGGATACTGAAGATCATCCCATCCGCCTCCGTGCTTAATAATTTCTGACTGGCATGCAGCGGCTTGGTGATCAGGTAGGGTGCATTATCATTGTCAATCCAAAAAACGACCTCGCAATCGCGCTGTCCGGGGCTTTTGGTTACGCCGATCACATCACTGTAATAGGTTGCCAGGTCGATGGTATTGTTTTCGCGGTAAGTTTCTGCGGTGGTTTCTTCGATGGCCTGGATCCTGTCGAGCGCCAGGTTTTGCAATAGTGCATTCCGCTGGTGCGATCTTCCCAATACAAACCACCTGTTTCGATATTCCTTCAGCATATACGCGCTGAAATAAAAGGAATTTGCCTCACGGGCCTTAAACGAGCGGTAGCTTATACACAGCGTAGTTTGCGAAACTATTGCCTTGCGGATCCCCTCGATATATTCCAACCCTTTCAAATTATCGTTCTTCTCGAAATCGATCACCGGGGCGCTCTTGGTTTTTTGGGTGTAGATCTTATCTTCCAGTTTGCTCACCATTTCGTTGAGACCGGTAAAATCGCTGAAGCCCTTAAACTGTTTCAGTAAGGTAGCCGCTTCGCTCAACACCTGCATATCCTGCTGATTGAGGGGGATATTGGTGATGCTGAAATTTTTATCGGCATAGGTGTAATACTTTTTATCCACCACAATAATAGGCGCTTCATAACCCAGCTTGTTGCTGCGCATCATCTCAATATCTGCCTGTACCGAGCGGCGGCTTACGCCACGGTCGATACCCTGGTATTCGTACAGGGCGTCGGAGCAGGCGTCGATCAGGTCGTCCAGGGTCCATTTGCGGTAACGGTTTTGGAGGGATTGGTCGATGGTGCGGTAGCGGATGAGGGCGTTGCGGTTAATGGGCATTTTGATTTACGATTTTAGATTTACGATTTTAGATTTGGTTAGTTGGTTATTAAGGGTCACTTAGGGGCATTTTGGTTCATGTGGAGACGCTCCCGCTCAATTGCCGCGGTGGCTAGTCCTTTTTTGTCTTGATACAAAAAAGGACCAAAAAAAATCAAGACAGAAAAAAGCTTCCGCCCACAGGCCATACGCCTGGCCCGCTTTTCTGTCGGGCCTTTACGCCTTATGGATCGCTTTTTTCTTAATTTTCAATAAATTTATTAATTTATTTTTTACTGCGCAAATAGATTGCGCAGATGGAGTATTGTTTTGTGGTGTGTAAGCGTTTTGCCTCACCCCTGCCTGCCGGCAGGGGTGAAGAGGGCAGACTGAGGCGACAATGATTAAATTCAATAAAAACACAAATCAAAAATTCCTCCGCCAATAGGCGGAGGTTAGGGGGCTAACGGACTATGGAAAAAATAACCAACACGGAATTATCCAACCTCGGCATTAACACGCCGGAGTTGCTGCAGCTTTTTAGTCGCGTGGCTAATGGCTTGCTGAAAAACAGGGTAATGGACCGTCTCCAAATCTTAGTCAATATAGAGGCGCTGATTGATGACCCTATGCCTTACGCCATGAAAAAAGGCGGCAAGTTTAAAAACCTGGCCGAAAGTATTATCGAAATGCGCAAAGAGGGGCATTTTGTAAAGCAGCAGCGTACTAACCATAAGCTGAAAGAAGAAATTGCCGATTTCCCGGTTTATGGGCTGGAACATATTGAAGCCGGGGCGCTGGCGCAGATGAAAACAGCTATTCAATTGCCGATAGCCGTTGCCGGCGCCCTCATGCCCGATGCTCACCAGGGATACGGTTTGCCCATTGGCGGGGTGCTGGCCACAACGGCCAATACCATTATCCCCTTTGCTGTGGGAGTGGATATTGCCTGCCGTATGTGTCTTAGTATTTTCGATCTGCCTGCCACTACAATGGATAGCGAAACAGACATGCTGAAAGGATTGCTATTAGAAAATACCTGTTTCGGCATAGGCGGCGTTACCAAAAAACACCATGACACTTCGCTGTTCGACAGCGGGGCATGGAGTGAGACCAGGGTGATCCGCAGCTTAAAGGACAAGGCTTATGCGCAGCTGGGCACCAGTGGCACCGGTAACCATTTTGTGGAATGGGGCGAACTGATTATTGCAGACGGCGCTTTGCAGGGGATTCCAGCGGGTAAGTATTTGGCGCTGTTGTCGCATTCCGGGTCGCGGGGGTTTGGGGGGAGTATTGCCGGTTATTATTCGAAACTGGCCATGACCAAAACCAAATTGCCTGCCGAGGCTAAGCATTTAGCCTGGCTCGACCTGGATACCGAAGACGGGCAGGAATACTGGATTGCGATGAACCTGGCGGGCGAATATGCCAGCGCTAATCACCACGAGATCCATAACAAAATTGCCCGGTCGCTTAAACTGCAGCCATTAATGCGGATTGAGAACCACCACAACTTTGCCTGGAAAGAGCCGCTTGCCGACGGTACCGAAGTAATGGTGCACCGCAAAGGCGCTACTCCGGCCGGCGAAGGTGTTTTGGGTATCATCCCCGGCAGCATGAGCACACCCGGTTTTGTGGTGCGCGGCAAAGGTGACGCGGCGAGTATCAATTCTGCCTCGCATGGCGCGGGCAGGCTGATGAGCCGAAGCGCGGCCTTTAAAACCATTGATAAAGCCGCCGTTGCCGCTAACCTGCTGGATAAAAACATTACCCTGATGGGTAGCGACATCGACGAGGCCCCGATGGCGTATAAAGACATCCACGCCGTAATGGCCGCCCAAACCACGCTGGTAGAAGTACTGGCCGAGTTTCATCCGCGGATAGTGCGCATGGCAGATGCGCGGGAAAGGCCGGAGGATTAGTGGGTGGGGGAAGTCTGAAGTCTGAAGTCGAAAGTCTTGAGTCTTAAGTCAAGAGTGGAATGAAGAAAAATCTGACTTAAGACTTTCGGCTCAAGACTTAAGACTTAAAAGGAGTGGTAGTTCAATGGTAGAATGCGTGCTTGTCAGGCATGTGGTTGCGGGTTCGAATCCCGTCCATTCCGCGGAAATGTTGTCTTACCCCATTGTCATACTGAGCGAAGCGAAGTATCTTCTGCGCCACGCTTAGCGGACTATGCATGGCGAACTGGCAGGGCGGAGAATCAAGCGACACGCTTGACTTGGCGGGGAGGATTTTTGTAATAAAGATTACTATATTTAAATTGAAAAATATGATATTTCAAGACATTTTAAACAAAAAAAACAGAAGCTTGCAACCAGAGTTTGAAAAACTCTTGGCTTTATGCGAAAAAAATCAAACTCATTACGGCGATTTACTTTTGGTTCACCAAAATGGATTTTATAATCCTGAAGTATATACGTGGGATAATATACCCGAAAAATTATCACCGTACATGATGGGACCGGGAAGTGAGGGCCACTCAGAACACACACATTATGAATTTATTGGGAATTATATCACCACAAATACGATACAGCAGCCTTCAAAATATTATTTAGAGAGTGTTAAATTCGATTCGAATAAAATCGGACAAATTCAAGAATTGGAGGCCGCAGAAGCTTACAGTATCCAACACGAAATGCTCATTTATTTAAAAATATGGGAGTCAGATGCGTTTATAAAAAGCTTCTATCAATTAGCGAAAATTGCAAATGGTGAGTTTTATGATTGGCATTTTAAAATACAAGAAAACCCAAGCGATACTAAAGCAACTGGCAGTCGTGGTAATATAATACGAACTTTCGTCAGAGATAGATTTAAAACGACTCTTCCAGAACTATATAACTCATTTAATATCGCTTATAAATCACAGGTAAGAAATGCAATCGCACATTCTCAATACATTGCTTTAGGGAGATATATTACTTTAAATAATTTTGATAGGCACAGTAAATATAATACTTTACCAAGTGTTTCCTATGATGATTGGATGGACATGTTTCACGAAACAATAATGATATATTCACTATACAATGGCCTTTTAACTGCTATCGCAAAACATTATCATCATATCGCTTCTATTAACGACAATCTATTTGAAGTCAGAATTAATCGCGAAGATCCAGTTGCCAGTACAGAATATCGAGAAGTCAAATATGATCCTATGTTTCGCTATTGGAGGTAATGTTGAGGTTTTTATATGCACAAAATGTTAGTAAATTTAATTCCAATTTTAGTTTAATAGTCTAATTTTTTTAGTAGATTAGTGTTGGTTTAAATAAATGTATAGCCATGAGTAACAAGAGATTATTTGTAGAGAGAAGGCCCCAGGGCGATTATGCCGTAAGAAGGGCAAATTCAGAGCGTGCCAGTGACGTTATGCCTACCCAAAGGGAGGCGATTGAACGAGCAAGGGAGCTTAATCCAAATATCGACCCGCTTGTTGAGCGAGTCAGATATACCGACGAAGGCACACCAGGCAAATGGCGCAAACCTTAATTTGGTTTGAGTTTTTGATAAATTGACCACCTCGGACATATAGTGCCGATGGTATTGGTTACGTATTAATTTTGGTTGTAGGCTCAAAGGAACGTATCCGCAATTCTTTTGTGTCGAAGATTTACTTCATTGTTTGATTTTTAGATGAAATTCCGTTATGAATAATATTTACGCAAATAATCCCAATAACTCCGATGTACTATTAAAGCTCGGTGCAATTATTTTAGGTGCATATGTATTAAATTCATTACTAAGCACTAACAATGACACCGTGAACTATATTCTTTGGCATAAAAAGCGAATAGTTTACCATGGCATTTGTTATATTGAGAGAATTGACGCGAGACTGAATGAACACGAATTGAGAGGCTTAATATTCGATGAATATGATTATGACCATGCCAAACCCAGGGCAAAAGCTCAAGTTCTTGAGCAAAAACGAATAAAAAGCGATAAGCCAAAGTATAATGTTCATCATAATTATTAAATCTTAGCCGTCATTAATTAATCCTAAATCAAAGTTTATGGCATCTTCATCAATTTGTCCCAAATGCTCCAGTTCAAGATTTGAAGCAGTAGTCGAAACTCCAAAAAAATCTAATTTTAAATTGCTTTTTGTGAGATGTGAAAGTTGTGGTACCGTAGTAGGTGTTCTGGATTTTTACAACATCGGAGCACTTATACATGATTTAGCGGAAAAAATAAACGTTAAACTTGATAATTGAATCACCCTAAAAACAGATAAGCAACGGCCATGACAATTAGCAATATTTAATCGGGTGAGCTGACTTTTCTTTAGTCATCCCACCCGATTAAAAACACCTTTATAGAAAAATAAGATTTAATCAACCTGAGCTTAGAGATGAAGTCACATCAAAACGAGATTTTAGGAAAAATGAATGAAAAAGCGTACTTGGAACTTAGTTTCGATTTTGCTTTCAAATTGACAAATGAATCAGAAAGAGGCGCCATATTGATTGGCGCAAGCAAAGTTGAAGAGTACTTAGAAAGTCTAATTTTAACCATTCTTCCCTTGCAAACTAAGGCCTATAAAAGCAAACTACTGGATTATCCTGGGCCATTGAGTTCCTTTTCGGGAAAAATAGAATTGATTCATGCATTTCGGCTAATCGACAAAAAACTTTATGATTCTCTAAATTCATTAAGAATAATGAGAAATAAAGCAGCGCATACAGCGAATATATTTTCTTTAAAAGACGCCAATGATGCGTTTACAAAGATTTACAGTTTCGAGGACAATTTTCCAGAAGTTATTCATCATCTTGCTTACAATAATCTCATAAAGTGGAAACTTCATATCATAAAAGAAAACTTTGAAAAGTCGGATTTAAAAGATTTTGACCATGAAAAAATATGGAATGAAAAATATCCTAACCCCGAGGAAGATGAAGCAATTGCCGAACAACTTATTATTTGGAAGCTTGCCTATGGCCTAACCTTTTTATGTTTAAAGATAATGTCAGTCACTGATGAATATGCAATGCTTCGCTCAAATGCTGATACATGGGTGGAACTTATGAATTAATATTCTCACCCCTCCAGCGCGCGAATGTCGCGCAAGACCTGCGGGCAAATGCTTCTCGTGCTCCGTTGACAGGTCGCAAATTATGCATCACGCCGTTTAATTGTATTTGTGCCCTATAACAAGAAGCTGCAATACTGGGTTTACACTAAAAGTAGCCGCACTCCGCCTAACCCCAAAAATTGCTACCTTAGTATCGCCCGTCTATTGCAGGCTGGCAATACTAAAAAGCTAAAACCAACCTAACGACATGAACCTGTTCCTCCGTGCAAAACACTGGCAGATATTTATACCCTTTTTCGGAAGCGCAATTCTGTTTGATATGGTAACGATGTTTAAAGACTTTTTCAACTTACTTTTTTTGGGCGCCGTACTGGGCTGGTTGTATTCGGTAGCAGTCGGGATGCAAAAAATGGTGCCTGTAACAGTCAAAATGAAAGTAACCATGTTTAAAGTATTCTTTTTCATTCCGATTATCTACATTATCCTGATCCTTATTTTTATGGACTTTTTCTCAAAATCTTTCGGCGATCCATTTTTCGGTCCATACTCCTCGATATTTGTGCCTCTCCACCTGCTTTCAATGTTTTGCATGTTCTATTGTTTATACTTTGTAGCAAAAACCATAAAAACAGTGGAATTGCAAAGATCGGTAACCTTCAGCGAGTTTGCGAAGGAGTTTTTCCTGGCTTGGTTTTTCCCTTTTGGCATTTGGATATTGCAACCCAGGATCAATAAAATGATTAAACAATATGCGGAGAACAATGAAAATATGGTAACGGAATAGGAAACAATTCCCGCCGCCTGTACTGTGTCTTCAGATTACCCACGCTCACCTCCTTCCGACTATTTCAGATCACAATTAAATAAAGATATTTCTTTATTTAAAACACACCAATCCCTTACCCACAACCTGTGAGTTTTTCTAAAAAAACGTATAGCAATCAATAAACATTCACCAATCGCCACCCCCAAATCATCCAGTTTTCCTGCATGGGTTCGAACCACGATCTTCTGAACCAAAATCAGACGTGCTACCATTGCACCACAGGAAAATAACGAGGTCAGTACAAGGTTCGAACTTGTGAACATTCCTTTTGCAGAGGACTCCCTTAAACCACTCGGGCAACTGACCTTATATAGTGGAGAACCCGGGTAACGGTCCCGGATTTCCGGACTTTCAGTCTGGCGCATACACCATGCTTGCTAATTCTCCTTGTAAATCAAACACATAACAAGTGGAAATAAAAGGACTCGAACCTTTAACCGGCACCGTATAAGGGTGCTGCTCTAACCATTGAGCTATATTTCCATTTAATATTTAGCTGCAAATAGCTGCTATTGCAACCTGCTACTGCCACTCTCAGTAGGGTAACCCGGACTCGAACCGGGAGCCTCTCCGTTCCAAACGGAGTAATCTGACCAATTGATATACTACCCTAAAAATCTGCCTAAAACAAAAAATCCCCTTAGATTTATCTAAGAGGATACAAGTATTTCGTTTATTTTCTTCAATACATAGCCTATCCTCTCTGATAAATCAGTTGGGGTATACAGCAATGTATTGTAGTTGTTTTCATGGCACAATGATACACATTATTTTAATAAATAAAGAAATTCTGTAAAAATATTTTTTTCTCCCGCCGCCTTTAGACTGTCTACGGATGACTATGCGCGGCGGCGGGCACCATGCTGCCACTATCGCATAGGCAGGATGCCTGGTAAAAGTTCAATAAACTTATTTGTTTTAAAAACAGATTGGCATCATTTTGGGTACAGCCAGGGTGGGTCAGTATTTGCACAACCTTTATTGTTGTTATTTCCACTATATTTATCAGCTTTCGTTTTTTTAAACGACGGCAAAACAGAGCATAGCGTGCATGATGAGCGAAAAATCAATGAGGGCCGGCGCAACGGCAAAAAATTTATGGAACATATTTATCCTGTTCCTGCTGTTTACATTTATAGTCACGGCAGGTTCGGTAGTGTTAAAGTATTCCATCGGGCGCAAATTGGAAGGGCTGAGCATCAGGCTCAAAGAGCCGTCTCCAACGCCGGAGATCAGCAATATCCTGTTGGACCTTAACAGCGCCGAAAACGATTTTCAGCAGGCTAACCTCAATAGCAATGCCGGTAAACTGGTTGACTACAAGGCCAAACTCAGCAATGTTTTTGCCGAAATCAACCAACTTTTGGTAAAATACCAGGCCGACAGTGCGCGTTATTTTTCAGGTAGCAGGCAACTGATAGCGGGTGCCTTTGCCAATAAGCTGGCAATTTCACAGCGGGTTTTCGACCTGAAACAGCATTTCGACTCGTTACTGAAAGCGACCACCCCGGCAATCATCGGCGTTGCGGGCGCAGCCAGGCTTCGTTCAGGCAAGCCAGATACTACTGTCAGTTTCCGTGAGGAATCGACGAAAAACAGTCTGCTGAAACGTTTAAAAAATGCGATCTCCAATAAAAACCAGGTCAAAATATTAACCATCAGGGAGAAACAACGCCGGGATTCGGCCGGGCGCCTGCTCACGCCGGCGCAATTGCTCCATCAACTCAATAAGCAGAACGCCTATCTGCTGCTAACCAATGAACAGCTTATTACTGCCAACCTTAACCTGCTGGCACAACTGCACCAGCTTTTAGAACAATTGAAAGATGTTAACCGGGCGGCCTGGGAACTGAGCCGGAACGATGTACTACAGCAATATCAGTCGACCACCGGTGATATGAACCATTTTATTGGCGTGGCCATCACGCTGATCCTGGTGTTTATTATCCTGCTGATCTACTTTATTCGCAAAGCCGCGGCAGCCGAACAGAATTACCTCATGGAAAATGAGCGGGCGGTAGCTTTAGCAGGCCAGAAGTCGGAGATACTGGCGACGATGAGCCACGAGATCCGCAACCCGCTGACGGCCATTACCGGCGCCATTTACATGCTGAATAAAACTGTTTTATCGGCAGATCAGGAGAATAAGGTATCAGCCATCAATCTTTCATCGGCCATGCTCATGGAAACGGTCAACAATATCCTGGACCTCAGTGCATTGGAACATCAGCAAGGCAATGCGCTTTTACACGTTACTTTTACACCTTACCAGGTACTGCGGGAGGCTGTGGAAAGTATGCGCTTTATGGCCGAAAAGAAAGGTATTTTACTGACAGCAGAATTCACCGGGGATGAAAGTGTAACAGTTGTGGGCGATACCTTCAAACTTAAACAGATCATGGTCAATTTGCTAAGTAACGCTATCAAGTACACAGATGAGGGGGGCGTAACAGTTTCGGCTATACTGCACATCCGACCGGAACAAAACGCGGAGCTGGAGGTCAGCATCAGAGATACCGGAATTGGTATCCCCAAAGAGCAGCAAGCTGGCCTGTTTACACGTTATTACCAGGCGGGAGGGAGCAATACGAAGCCAGGTACCGGGTTGGGCCTTTATCTTTGCAAGCAACTTGTTGGCTTGCAGGGCGGCACGATAAGCGTGGAAAGCGAAACCGGCAAGGGTTGCCTGATTCGGTTTACGATTCCTTATGCCCCGTCGTCCGTAGATGCCGATTAAGGATTAGCTATGCCCAGCTTGCCGCTATCCCAACAAAAAAATCCACAAACCCATACAAAAAAAATATAAAACCCTAATTTTATACTGTAGAAATTAAAAGTGCATTGTAACGGCTTCGGCAGGTAAACCCACGCCAAATGAAAAAATTTTTCACGCTTAATACATTACGCATAATTTCCCTTGTGGCATTGGCCGTTGGCGCCGGGAAATCGTTATGGGTTACCATCAATACAGGCCAACATAATAAATCGGTGCTGCTGGTTACCCTTTTTGTGGTTTGGGTGCTCTCCCCTTTTGCAGCGATTCTGGCAGCTCATGTAGTTTTCAAACATAGACCTAAAACGTTCAAAATCACCCTTTATCGCCTGATGCTGGTTATTTCAATTATTTCTCCGCTGGCTTATACCGGCATATTAAGTCCGCCCGGTGCCAAGCCTGCGGCGGTGTTCCTCATAACGCCACTGATATTATGGCTGCTTATGCTTATTGTTATCCCGATAGCTTTATCCAGATCAGGAAAGGAGAATAAGGGCTAATCTCCCTACAATAACATATACGACTGATATATCATTCCAAACACCGGTTGTGTAAGTTCATCTGTGGATTTCAGCCTTACATTACTGGCATACTTACCTGAATACAGCACGCTGTTAACAATGGGGTGACCGATTTGGGCGATAAGGGAATAAAACTTTACGTCGAGTACTTTTTGCATGGGGCGGATAACCAGGAAAGTTTTGCGGTGAACAAACACAATGCAGTGGGGAGTTGTGCTTACAATTACATCCTTCCAGTCGGCTACCTCAGCCAGCAGCTTATCGAATACCAAAACCAGTTCTTCCGGTTTGCCTTTAAACAGGCTGTCGATGCTAACCCTGGCGCAGTAATGCGTTTGGTTTTCTTTTAGCAGTTCTCTTTCGCAATTCGGACAAACCCAGCTCATGTTATATGTTTTTATATTGGGAGAAACACAAAATTACCGTTTCCCGCTGTCCGTAGACTGTGTCTACGGATACACTATGCCTGTTTCTGAGAAACAGTAAATCCACCCTCAAAAGCCGTCATCTGTCGATCTATAGTTCAGGCCTGCTGTTGTGCCGCAAGTTGCATCTACGGTAACGCCGGTTATTGCGGCTGCAAGATCGGATGCCAGGAATACAGCCGTATTGGCGATATCGGCCATTTGAGGAAGTTTTTTCAGCATGGTATCGTTTTTCATCCTTGCTAAAACAACTTTCATGGCATCGGGGTTGGCGGCTATGGCATCAGCAAATACTTTTGAATCCGGCGAACCTGCAGAACGGATATTTACCACCCTTACGCCGTGGAGACCAACTTCGCTGGCAAGGTTGCGCGAAAAGCTTTCCATAGCGCTGCAGGCCGGGGCAAAACCCGCTGTAAAGGGATAGCCTATGCCGCCGGGCGTAGCAGTCAGTGTTAAAATAACGCCCGAGCCCTGCTTCATCATTATCCGCGCGGCGGTGGTATCTGTAATAAAATGACTTTGCATGGCAATACTTGCCGGCCGCACAAAATCAGTCAAAGGCAGATCCACCAGGGGCATATTTTGTACCACCTTAAGGTCTATCAGGTTGAATGAAATATCAAGGGTACCGGCCTGCTGAACCACCTGGCCGATGTAGTCGTTTACAGCTTTTTCGTCCATGGCGTCTACCTGCGCAGCCTCGGCTTTGCCTCCGGTAGCCAGTATTTCACCGGCAATTTTTTTAACCGATGCGAGGTTACGACCTGAAAGAAAAACCCTGGCGCCAGCCGCTGCAAAAGCCTTCGCGACCGCGCCGCCGAGCGAACCGCCCACACCATAAATAACCGCATTTTTATTTTGAAGCATTGCTAAGTTGATTTTTATTTGAATGTACGGAAATTTGTATTTAGTTGCTGTTGGTTGGAATAAGTTGTATGGTTGCACACGGGCCTACGCTTTAAAAAAGGCTTGCGCAAGGGGTTCCCCTCTTGAGAGGGGCAGGGGTGTGTTACCAAAGCGATAGGTGATCGACGACACACCGGAAAAACACACCCCTCCACCCCTCTCAAGAGGGGAATCGCACGGGCCTCTGCTTTAGAAGGGCAATGCGCGCCAGGTTCCCCTCTTGAGAGGGGCAGGGGTGTGTTATCAAAGCGACAGGTAATAAACTATTAAAGAAAAATTTACTATTTTCACTTTATCAACTTTAATAAACCTTTTGTGCGCCGTAAAATAATCCCATACAACTCAAACCTTAAGGAATTAGCACGGAAGCTAAGAAACGACAGTACATTGGGCGAAGTTTTGCTTTGGAATGAATTAAAGAATAAACAGTTATTTGGTTTTGATTTTCACCGGCAAAAGCCCTTGCTAAATTACATTGTTGATCTATATTGTTATGAATTGGAATTGGTTATCGAAATTGACGGCCAGTATCATAATTGGGAAGAACAGTACGATAAGGATATATTACGCGACAAGGCACTGGGAAACTATGGCTTGACCGTTCTCCGATTTACTGAAAATGAAGCAAGAAAAGACATGCAAAATGTTTTACGAACAATAGAACAGCATGTTTTTGAACGAAATCCCGAACTATTTATCGACGACACGTCGGAAAAACACACCCCTCCACCCCTCTCAAGAGGGGAATCGCACGAGCCCCTGCTTTAAAAGGGCTTGCGCACCAGGTTCCTCTCTTGAGAGAAGTGGGGGCTGTGTTAACAAAGCGACAGGTGACTCCCCTTATTTCGGCACCAGCTTCGGGGCAATCCTGGTATATACACCCGGCATAAGGCGGTTTACCCAAAGTGCAAATCTTTCGCTGCCGAACCTGCCAATATAGGGTTCAAAAGCGCCTCTTTTAATAGCTTTCATGATCTGTTTGGCGGCGCGGTCTGCGGGGAAGCCATTGGTTATGTTTTCCGAAGGCTTTGCCAATCCGTATGCCTTATTGGTGACTGCAAACAAGGAAATATTGGTACTGATATAACCCGGCGTAAGTATGGTTACTTTAATATTGTCTGCCGCCACTTCGGCCCGGAGGCAGTCGAAAAAGCCATGCAGGGCATGTTTGGCGGCAGCGTAAGCGGCCCGCATGGGCGTACCTATTTTACCCATCACACTACTGGTAATAACAAAATGACCCGATTTCCGCGCAACGAAATGCGGCAGCAGTGCCCGGGTGAGCGCCACATAACTAAAGTAGTCCACCTCCATTAATTGCCGGTGCGCATCCATCCCGGTTTCAATCACCAGTGAGCGCTGCGTAACGCCGCCATTGTGTACCATAATATCGATATGCCCAAAGCAGCCGATAGCTACCGCTACCTTGTCTTCCAGTGAAGATGGATCTGCCAAATCAAGCTGCAGCAAAGTTACCTGTGCAGGATCGGCACATGCTTGTTTAACCCGCTCCAATTCATCCATTCGCCGGGCCGACAATATCAGCCTGGCCCCTGCGGCCGATAGTTCATAGGCCAAAGCCTCGCCAATTCCCGAAGACGCACCCGTTATCCAGGCAACTTTATTATTGAAGTGATTATCCATCGCAATGTTTTCTTAAAATTAGTCTACTGTTCGCATTTCTACCTACTGATTATTTTGCGCGGCATTAAGGTACAACATTAATCTATAGTATCCGATTTATACAAAATCAGGCACCAATTTATTTTATTTGATGATATGTTATTTAATGATACTTTTAGAAAATCAATCAAAACTTATCATGGACGAAAATAACGGGAATTACCAAAACTCTAATATCAATTTTCCAAAACCAAACAGAAGGAGGAAACTATTGCCCTGGTGGGTGATTACTTTTATCTGGTTATTCCTGCTATTTTCCGCATTAATGCCTGTAGGAATTATAATGGGATTATTAAAATATAATTTCGAGATATCATTGCTGGGCCTGACCACTTATAACCCAATTTCTCTTGTCGGCGGGTTTCTGATCTTATTATTTGCTTTCAAGGGGGTAACAGCATTTGCATTATGGACAGAAAAGGTTTGGGCTGTGGGGCTGGCCAAAATTGATGCAGTGATAAGTATAGTTATATGCTTTTTAGTAATGGGCTATGCAATTTTCGCCCTTCATTCTTTTAGCCTCAGGCTTGAGCTGATTGTGCTTTTCCTGTATTATTATAAAATGAATAAGATACAATATGACTGGGAAAATTTCGATAGCCTGGAATACCCGGAGTATACTGACCCCGTGATCCCTGACGCTTAAACCGGGTTGTATTGTCGATTGCTGAATAGCGAAATTATTGCAGGTTCCCGCTGTCCATCGGTATCTTCGGAACAGCAATGCAGGTAGTTTAAGGCAATCGTTTTCCTGATTGGTCACCCATTGATTGTTGCTTTTTCATTTTCTTTTTCTTTTTGTTTCCGATGGGAAGAAAGAATCATGTACCAACTACGAGATTCCAAAAACAACTTCCTGTATTTTTTCTATAACTTTTTGAAATGTATCTGCTTTAAGCGATGATCCTGTCCTGGTGACAATGTCTTCAGGATAAAATTGCTGTACCATGTGGCAAACTGCAAATCCATTCCGTTGATTTCGGGGCTGGTTAATCATTGACGGCGTTATTTCAAAAGTAAATTCAGGATATATGTTCTTTGTTGAAAGTAATATTGCATAGAAAAATCCCTCCAATTCGAAGATTTCATCAACAGACACAATTAACGCCGGATGGGTTTGAGATGTTCTTCCGGTATAAAAGGCAATCTCAACAATATCCCTTTGATGTAAGGTCATAGATATTTAAGCACTTTATTTTTTGTCAACCCGGAACGGTGCGAAAAATGCTTCTCATAATCTTCTTTGCTGAGTTTATCTAATTCAGCTATGCTCGACTGTCTGATTTTAACGCCAAGTTTCTTTAACTGAGCTATAACCTCTTCAGTATTACTTTCAGGTATGTCAATAGTGAGTGTTGTCATAGATAATTTTTCAGATAAACAAAAATAACATTTTTAATTCAGACTTTTCAATAACTATATAGTATCAGGCCATGATGACTGCGCATTCCGGCATTGCCACAGCTCCGGCCGAAAGTTAAATTTTTTCTTCAAATCTATTGTAAATGAGCCTCTTTGTGCTTAACTTAGTATGAGCAATTAAAAAAATAACAAAATCAGGAGATATTATCATGAAGAAAAAAACTACTACAGTTAATCAGCCTGATAAGACTGAAACTAATAAACCGGAATTGCTGACGCCTCATGCACATAACCCAAAAATGTACCGTGACCACGCCCACTATAACTATGTCCATGGCAGGGTTAATAAATTCCCATTCGGGAGCGATCAGGGTCCGGTAGCTTTTTAAGGGAAGGGTCGTCATCATCCGCCTTTGCGGAGGGTTTGCAGCCGGTTTAACGGCATGGAAAACTGTCCCCTAAACTTTTTCAAACGAAATCCGGTTCACGCATCATTTCATCGGCCATTCTGAGACCCTCCCTGCGTATGATGTCGTTGCGCACATAGCGTTTATCGGCACCGTGCTGGGGTTTGGTAATAAAATCATAAAACATCCTTGTCCACGAACTGGTTGAATCCAGGTGTTCATAAAACTCCCTGGTAATTTTATAATAGCGGGGTAAAAACCTGCCGGGGATATTCATAATATCGTGGTGTTCGTTATGATACCCTACATTAAAGCATACCAGGTTAAGCCAGCCATAATAGGAGTTTGTTTCCTGCCCTTCTTTAAATATAAAATGTTCGTGTATAAAATGCCCGGCTGCCGGATGAAGGCTAAAACCCCATAAGGTTGACAACAGCAGATAGACCACTGCTATCTTACCCAAAAAAATAAAGATCAGCGCGTCGGTTATAGCCAGCACAAATATATTTGCCCATTCCCATTTGGTGGGTTTGGTTTCAAAACCGCGCACCAGGAACAGGAAAAAAATATAAAAGAACAGCCAGACGAATTTTTTTATTCCTTTTTTACCAACCATTTTAACTTCCCAATGACTTGGGAAATCATTATCGATTTTTTCTATACCCAGGTAATAATGGTGTTTAAGATGGTGCCGCCTAAAAGCAATAGCCCCCGCTACCATTACCGGGATATTTGCAAAAATGGCCAGCGCCTTATTTTGCGAGGGTGTTTTTAGCATCAGGTTATGCGCCATTTCATGCACGGCCATGGCGGCCCAATGGTTCATGGTGCCGCCAACCACATAGGATAATAAAACGATCTCCCACCAGTAAGTGCGAAAAACAGGAAACCAAACGCTAACCCCCCAGGCGAATGCCAGCTGGGCAATTACAATAAAAACAGTTAGCACAGCGGCCCAAATATCGTAGCCCATTAATTCTTTTACCTCGGGATGCTTTTTCAGCACTTCGATCCTGCGCAGAAAATGAATATCAGGAGTATCAATGTTTTCGAAAGGTGTATAATTTTCCATGGTGATATGAATATATTATCACAAAAAAAAGCAAAATCGAAAATGTTATCAATCGTATTTCTACGCATTTTGATACGTGAAAACACCCATTTCCCGGGTATGCCTGCGGCCGTGTTCGGGCGTCAGCATAAGGGTATTAAGATAAGAAAAGGTAACGATATACGAGTTGGGACAAGGATTTATTTAAATATAATCATTTACATAAATTGTAACTCCGGCCATCAATATAAAAGATAGCATGAATGCAACTATAGATATTGTAAACCCAATAGTATTTGTAAGTTTAAACGACCTGTATTGAGATGACAGAATATATTCGTATCGTTTTTTTTTATTGTATATGTAATAGATAATAGAACCCGGCAATAAAAACACAACAGTACATGTGATAATAAAAGGGATTTGGTGTTCAATTATTTTATAACCTACCGATAAACGAAGGGTAAGCTCAACGATTATAATAACTAAACTTCCTATTACAAAACCAATCGCACCACAAGCTTTATCTAGAGGAGAACTATAATTTAGATTTCCAGTTTTGAATGTCTGCATACAATAATAAACGAAGAAATCTATAGGTCTCATACAAAATAACTTTTACTCAAAGTTAGGTAACTTCATGAAATAAAAAAGCCCCATTTAGAGGCTTCATTTTTCTTGTCTTCTTTGGGCTTAACGAAAAATACATTCATAGCTTCCTCAAACCTTCCGTTTATTTTTCGTTTACTTTTTCCGTGCTTCCATTAACAGCTGCAAAGTTTTACCCCCCCCCCTCAACTGTTAATAGGAAAAACTTTCGCACCAGTCTATTCAAAATTCACATTGCCATAAGTGGAATGGACGGTTATTTGCGCATCGCTGCCTGCCTTGCCGTAATGACCCTTATAGTTTTTAGTGGGACTATAATGTTTACTGCCATCGGCCGGGGTTTTGCTCGTTACATTTACTTTGTCGTCATTGTAGCTGAACGCACCGTAAGTGGCAGTGATATCAAAGTCGAAGTTATCATTGCCCGGCAGGCCCAGTGCAACCCCCGAATAAGAAGCATTCACATTGAGCCGTTTAAATGAAGCCGCCATTTCTTCAATTTTAAAGCCCCCAACATAAGACAGGTCAAAATCACCGTTGCCTTTTAATTTGCCTAACTTAAACGAGCCATAACTCAAATCGGCCTTAAGGTTATTGCATTCCTCAATATCCACGCTGCCGTATGAATAGTCGAGATGACCACCATTTAGGGAGGCTACCTTCAAACTTCCATAGCTACCCTCAATTATATCGGACGGATTGCTTAAGTTTTGTGCTTCCACGCTACCGTAAGATGAGCTGATCTTTACTTTACCATACAGATCGGGCAATTGAATACCTCCATAACTGTCTTCTACCGTCAGGTCGGTTTTGGCGGGCATGTACACGGTATAATTGATTTCAAGCTTATGCTTTTTATTATTGCCCCAGTTCCATATTTTCCACGAGCCGTTATTTCCCTGTTCAATGGAGGTCCTGAATGACACCAGACTGCCTTCTTTACTGTCCTTTATCTGCACGCTGTTTAGAAGTTTTTGGGCCTCTTCATCATCTGCGGCCTGTGATTTTACCTGCACATCCACTTTAATCTCTTGCCTGTCCCAGGTAGTAACGTTAATTCTGCCGTACTGGTTGCTGAGTTTTATTTTATCTCCGGCATCAAGCGGATAGCTTTTGCTATAATTTTTAAACTTCTCACTTTTAGTGCCGCTCTCATCCTCGTTATCCTCTTCTTTGTTACTATAATTGTAGTCGAAGCTTTTACCAATATCTTTCAATGTTAAACTGATTTCCGGCTCAATATTAAGATCGAGGTCTTTGGCATAATCCTTCAATTCCAGGTTAATTTTCGGAACTATATCGGTCACCTTTACCACCAGATCATTAACCATATTGGTAATATCCATATTCAGGTTGAGATCCATGTTATCCATCTTTTGGCGGAAAGCCTTTTCATTAAAATGTTTTGGCTTTTCCGATTGGCGCATAGATGTACTATCCTGTGCAAAACTGGTGGAATTAACAGCTAACAGCGCCATTAAAACAAATACAGCTGGTTTATATACTTTTAGCATCATTTTTAACATCACTTTGTTCCTCTTTTTTCATATTGTTCATTTGCTCAACAACCTTCAGTTGCTGGCTAAGCACCTGGGTTTGTATCTCCAGGTTCCTGATCATCGCCCTTAAAACACGTTCCTGGTTCGGGCTTGTAGCCAGGTCGTTATTCATTTCCTTATAGGTGGAGTCCATTTCGGCTATTTCAGCATTAAACTCCTGATACAATTGCGGATTAGTTTTCGCGATTGATTTTAATTCGCTGCGTTTTGTTTCAATTTGTGAAGTAAATTGAACCTGCTGTTTTGCATATACAGGGTTAATGGCCGCCAGGTCAACAACTCCTCTTTTTTCGTTCCGCACATAAAAAACAAAACAAACACCCATTACCACAATCACCGTTGCCGCCACGCGCAGCACAAATCCCAATGAAAATGTTTTGGCCTCACGTGTTTTCAGTTCCGCATCCTGTGGTGGCAAATGCATTTCAATCCGTGCCCACAGATCTGCCGAAGGTTCAAGGTCATCAAATTCATCCCTGTTCATTTTTATGAAATCTTCCAATCGCTCGCTCATGATGGTATTCCTTTTCTTTTTAAATTCTCAACTAATTTTCTTTTTGCCCTTAAAAACTGTGTCCTCGAAGTATTCTCCGAAATATGCAGGATCTGTCCTATCTCTTCGTGATCATAACCTTCGAGCAGGTATAGCGATATCACTAACCTGTAACCTTCGGGCAATTCTTTTATGGCTTCTTTTACCCGGGCCGCTTTATATTGTATTTCTTCGTCGTCCTCAAAACCTTCATCTGCTATATTTTCCAGTGCATCACCTTCCAGTTCAACCAATTCCAGTTTACGTTTCCGCAGCAGGTTAATAGAACGGTTCACCACAATTTGTTTAAGCCATAAACCAAAAGTAGTATCCTGCCTGAAATCTTTTACCTTACCGAATGCATCAACGAAAGCTTCCTGCAATACGTCTTCGGCTTCGGCAATATTACCAACTATCCTAAAGGCAATGTTCAGCATCGCTTTAGAATATAACCGGTACAACTCATAACAGGCTTTTTTACTGCCCTTTTTGCACTCAACCACCAGGTCGTAATGCTTGTCAACATATACTGCTTCCAAATTTTGATCAGCTTGCATGTTATATGACGCAGGGCTTTTTGCAACGTTGCATGAAGATATGGAATTTTGGAAACAGGTCCAAAGAACGCATTGCAGAATGGTCCGATTTTAAGATTTATCATGAAAAAATCATCAGAATCAGAATTTTCAGAATTAAAGAATTTTCAGGATGCTTACTTCCTATTCTGTTAATTCAATAATTCTGTAAATTCTGATTCAGACAACCTCATCCATTTTCACAAAATTGTGATATTTTTCATCTTAAATTCCGTATTTTTGCAACCTCAAATTATGAGGTGGAACATATAGATGTACAAGGAATATAAGCAGTTAAACTTATCTCAGACCGGCAAGGATATACTTGAGTTTTGGAAGAAGAACAACATCTTTGAAAAAAGCATCAGTACACGCCCGGCAAATAACCCCTATACTTTTTACGAGGGGCCTCCGTCTGCCAATGGTATGCCCGGCATTCACCATGTGATGGCACGTGCCATAAAGGATATTTTTTGCCGTTATAAAACTTTAAAAGGCTACCAGGTAAAACGAAAAGGCGGCTGGGATACTCATGGACTGCCCATTGAACTGGCTGTTGAAAAAGCCCTTGGTATAACCAAAGACGATATCGGCAAAAAGATTTCTGTTGAGGATTATAACGATGCCTGCCGCAAGGAGGTAATGCGTTATACCGATGTATGGAATGATTTGACCGAAAAAATGGGCTACTGGGTTGACCTTGGAGACCCTTATATCACCTATAAAAACGAATACATTGAAACCCTTTGGTGGATACTGAAGGAACTTTATAATAAAGGCTGGCTGTACAAAGGCTATACGGTACAGCCTTATTCGCCAAAATCAGGCACCGGCTTAAGTTCGCATGAGCTGAACCAGCCCGGCACCTATAAAATGGTTAGGGATACTTCCATTGTGGCCCAGTTTCATTTGAAAAATGATCAGCAGCATCCTTTGATGCCTTTATTGTTTGAGGATGAAAATGAAGATACTGTAATACTGGCCTGGACAACTACGCCATGGACCTTGCCGGCAAACTGCGCACTGGCGGTTGGCGAGAAAATAGATTACGTAAAGATCCGCACCTATAATCCATATACCTACGAACCGGTAAGCGTGGTGCTTGCTAAGGAGCTTGTAGGAAAATATTTCAAGGCGGAAGGTGAAGACCCGACGCTGTTTCAGGATTATAAAGGCGGCGATAAAATTATTCCATGGGAATTACGCGGAAGTTTTAAAGGCATTGAGCTTTTAGGTCTGCGGTATCACCAGCTGATGCCTTATGTATCCAATGAAGAGCTGGAGCAAAAAGCATTCCTTGTTATCCCGGCTGATTTCGTAACCACCGGGGATGGCACAGGCATCGTACATACCGCCTCTGTTTTTGGCGCGGACGACTTCAGGGCCTGTAAGGAAAATGGCGTTCCTTCTGTCATGGTGAAGGATGAAGCAGGCAAGGAAGTACCCCTCGTAAACAAACAGGGCCGTTTTGTGGATGAAGTGTACGATTTTGCCGGGCTTTATGTAAAAGAAGAATATTATACCAAAGAAGAACGCGAAGCGCCCGGTTTTAAGGGTACTGATGTTTTAATTTCCATCAAATTAAAAACTGAAAACAAAGCTTTCGACGTTAAGAAATACGAACACAGTTACCCCCACTCCTGGCGGACGGACGAACCAATATTATACTATCCGCTGGATAGCTGGTTCATCCGCACCACTGCGGTAAAAGATAAACTGGTGGAACTGAATAAAACCATCAACTGGAAACCGGAATCTACCGGCACAGGCCGTTTTGGCAATTGGCTGGAAAATTTGGTGGACTGGAACCTTTCGCGTTCCCGTTTTTGGGGCACGCCGCTACCAATCTGGCGCGAAGAAAACGGGCCGGAAGAAAAATGTATTGGATCAATGCAAGAGTTACGGGAAGCAGTGGCAGTGGCAGTTGAGAGCGGCAGCTTGTCAAAAGATGAGGAGGAAAAAAACAGGTCGATTCTTCAGTCACTCGAAAGCTCAAACTTTGATTTGCACCGCCCTTATGTTGATGATATTGTATTAACTTCAGTGTCTGGCAAGCCGATGTACCGCGAACCTGACCTGATTGATGTTTGGTTCGACAGCGGCGCGATGCCTTACGCACAATGGCATTTTCCTTTTGAAAATAAGGAGCAGTTTGCCAACGCTTACCCTGCTGATTTCATCGCCGAAGGCGTTGATCAAACCCGCGGCTGGTTCTTTACCCTGCATGCCATTGCGGTAATGCTGAGCGAGGCCAGCGAGGAGGTAAAAGCGGTGAACACCCTTGTCGGGAATAAAGGCGTAGCATTTAAAAATGTAGTATCGAACGGCTTGGTGCTTGATAAAAACGGCAACAAAATGTCCAAACGTTTGGGCAATGCAGCCGACCCTTTCGAAATTATCACAAAATACGGCTCCGATGCGGCCCGTTGGTATATGATCAGCAATGCCGCACCATGGGACAATCTTAAATTTAATGAAGATGGTATAGACGAGGTGCGCCGCAAGTTCTTCGGTACACTTTACAATACTTATACTTTCTTTGTGCTGTATGCCAACCTTGATAAATTCACCTACAGCGAAGCAGAAATAGCTATCAGCGACCGCCCCGAGATTGACCAGTGGATCATTTCCCTGCTCAATACTTTAAGTAAAGAAGTTGATGCATTTTATGCTGATTTTGAACCAACAAAAGCTGCCCGGGCTATACAGGATTTTGTTGACGCGCATTTAAGCAACTGGTTTGTACGCCTGAGCCGCCGCCGTTTCTGGAGGTCGGACAACTCAGACGATAAACTATCGGCCTATCAAACTTTATATACCTGCCTGGTATCTATCGCCAAGCTGATGTCGCCGATTGCGCCATTTTTTGCAGACCGTTTATATACCGACCTGAACAAAGTAACCCAAAAAGAAGCTTTTGAATCGGTACACCTGGCTTATTTCCCTGATTATAACAGTAAGCTGGTAAATCCTGCATTGGAAGAACGCATGCAAATGGCACAGGATATCTCGTCGCTTGTATTGTCTCTGCGTAAAAAGGTGGGGATCAACGTTCGTCAGCCATTGAGCAAGATCTTATTGCCGATACTGGATAAGAATTTTAAAAAACAGGTTGAACAGGTTAAAGACCTCATATTATCCGAAACCAATATAAAAGGCATCGAATACATTACTGATACTGCAGGTTTTATCAAAAAGAAGATAAAACCCAATTTTAAAGTATTAGGTGCAAAAGTAGGCAAGGATATGAAGGCTGTTGCCGAAGCTATCGGCAATTTAACGCAGGACGATATAGCCGCACTTGAAAACGAAGGAAGTATCCAGCTTAGCACGCTGCACTCACTACTCATCACCGACGTTGAGATCATAGCTGAAGATGTTCCCGGATGGCAGGTTGCAAATTTAGGAAAACTAACTGTCGCTTTAGATGTTACCCTTACCAATGAGTTGAAACAGGAGGGCACTGCGCGGGAGCTGATAAACCGCATACAAAATATGCGGAAATCATTGGGCTTTGAAGTTACCGACAGGATAAACGTAAGGATAAAATGCCCGGTAAATATTTGGGAAGCAGTGAATAATAATTTATCATATATTTGCGCCGAAATTTTAGCGGAAAGTGTGCTTCTTGATAATGAACTGAATGACGGCGAATTAGCCCTCATTGATGAAAATGAAATTTTGATTGCTATAAGTAAAATATAAATGAAACAAGAAAACGAAAAAACCAGGTACTCTGAATCAGATCTGCAGGAATTTAAAGGTCTCTTATTGGATAAACTGCGTAGTGCTAAAGAAGAACTAAATTCCCTTGCCACCTCGTTAAGCTCACCTAATGCTAACGGAACTGATGACACCGCCGGAACCTATAAAACATTGGAAGATGGATCCGCTACCCTTGAGAAAGAACAAATAAACCAATTGGCCGCGCGCCAGAAAAAGTTTATTGAGCAGCTTGAAGCAGCATTGGTACGTATTGAAAACAAAACCTATGGCATTTGCCGCGAAACCGGTAAACTGATTCCAAAGGAACGTTTACGTGCGGTGCCACATACTACCTTAAGTATGGAAGCAAAACTCAAGCAGTAAATGAAGGCAGCTTATTTAAAACCCTTTCTTTTAGCTGCGATTATCATCCTTGTAGACCAGATTATTAAAACCTGGGTTCGTACACATATGGATTTTAATCAGGAGATCCACATATTAGGCAGTCATGGTATGCTGCGTTATACCGAAAATAACGGCATGGCCTTTGGCTGGGAAATTGGCGGCGAGGGCGGTAAGCTTACGCTGACACTTTTTCGAATTGTCGCTGTTCTTGGGATCGGTTATGGTCTTGTTTATTTAATAAAACACAAATTCCACAGGGGTCTTATTACCTGTGTTGCGCTAATTTTTGCCGGCGCATTGGGTAACATTATCGATTCCACCTTTTATGGCCTGATTTACCAGCATGGTCATTTATTTGAAGGTCGGGTAGTTGATATGTTTTATTTCCCCCTCATACACACTACTTATCCTTCCTGGTTCCCGGTTTGGCACGGGCAAACTTTTGAGTTTTTCGAGCCGATCTTTAACCTTGCCGATGCTTCTATATCAATAGGCGTAATTGCCATACTACTCTTTCAAAAACGTTATTTCAAACACGAACATCCCGAAGTGAGCAGCCCCAATAGTGAGGTTGTGGAGGAATAGACTGGTTTATTGGTTCACTTGTTCATTGGTCCATTAGTGTCATATCCAATGTTTTGCCGTTGTTGGAGTTTTCTCCAACAACTTGGATTATGTTATCTGTTTAATTATTAAATAAGTATTGATTCTCCGATTTTAACATCCTGTTTATTGAAGACAACTCTATAGGTGTTTGGAAGATCAAAAAAGGGTGTCATGGTGAGTAATCTATATTTTACAAATAACCCCATTGAAAATGACAGGTAAAGTTAGGAATTTTGGAAAAGAAAGCAACCTATGGCAACGTAGCAGTTGTCC
>Ga0316224_1001362_pt1 | contig 27267 bp, 17 predicted proteins | sample TBH18013metaG_FD_206254 | JGI IMG/M metagenome (GOLD analysis project Ga0316224, IMG submission 206254) | Freshwater microbial communities from Trout Bog Lake, Wisconsin, USA - TBH18013 | ecosystem: Environmental > Aquatic > Freshwater > Lake > Hypolimnion/Profundal zone | place: USA: Wisconsin... | reverse complement strand
GCTGAAATTCCGCTCAACGGCGGAACGAAATGGCAGAAGGTTGTTTTGTCCCCCGCCGATTTCCACGATGCCTCGGGCAAATCGCTTCATGGCTGGACTGGGATCAAAGAACTGCGATTGGGTGACAAGGAAACTTTGCGTGCAAAGGACGGCGGCAAGGAACAAAAGCTCGAGCTCGGAGCCGTCTGGCAGGGAGCCAAGCCTGAATTCCAGGATTTGCGCTGGATACCAAATGGCAATAATTAATTAATTGCAAAGGGTGCGGGTTTTCGCCTTGGTCGCTGCGACACTATTTGACTGGGTTTGGACGACACTCTCAATTCCAATGATTGAGTTCTTGGTGCAAACCGGTTCCAAACCCGGCCTGCCAAACGGGTGGTGCGGTTCTACAACCAACGCGGCACAGCGGACCAGTGGATCAAGGAAGGCAAGAACGCCGTCAAATGGAAGAGGCTGTCCTGTCACGACTTTGTGGACAATCAGGTGCGGCTGCATCTGTTCGTGCTGGCCTACAATTTGGGTAATTTTCTGCGACAGGCGTTGCTACCCCGAGGAGTGCGGCACTGGACATTGACGACGCTGCGGGAGAAACTGATCAAGATTGGGGCGAAAGTCGTGCACCATTTCCGGAAGATCGTTTTCCAGATGGCGGAGGTGTGGCGGTGCCACGCGAGTTGTTCCGAACCATTCTTCAGGCCATCGGTCGCCTGCGACAGACCGCAGTAACCAGTGGATGAATGAAAAGCGCATGAAAAGAGCGGTCAACACAGGTGGAGTGTCTCTGCTTACGGCACACGAAGCGTGCTGGGCAGTAACAGTCCTTGCCGAACACTGCTGCCGCTATGAAAAACCCGTTTTGGGCGCTGAAAAAGGATTTGAACCGCCAATAGATGAGAGGATAATCAGGAAAACGACCGGAAAAACTCAATTTCAACCATGAGCATTAACTCAAATGGGAAATCCCGGGTAAAATGAAAAACCGGCGTGAATTCTTCAAGTCCGCCGCCGCGTTCGGGGTGCTGGGCGCCACCGGGCTGCCGTTGCGCACAGCGGCCGGAACAGCGGCGGCGATTTCCGCCGCCGGCGATGACCGGCATTACTGGGTTTCCGTCACGGAAAAAATCGCGCGCCCGGTGCTGGAAAATCTGGCGCGGCGCGAGCTGAAAATGAAAATGCCGGTCGAGGAACAGCCCGGTGCAAAGCGCGCGGGCTATGCGCACTTGGAGGCGTTTGGCCGGCTGCTCTGCGGCCTCGCGCCGTGGCTGGCGCTAGAAAACCTGGCGGGCGGCGAGTTGAAATTGCAGCAGGAGTTTTTGCGGCTCGCGCAGTCGTCGCTCGACGCCGCCACGGATCCCGGCTCGCCGGATTTCATGAATTTCACGACCGACGGGCAGCCGCTGGTGGACACGGCGTTTCTCGCGCAGGGAATCTTACGCGCGCCGAAAGTTTTGTGGGAACCTTTGGAGCCGCGCGTAAAAAAACAAGTTGTCGCTGCCCTGAAGTCCTCGCGCAAAATCTCGACACCGACCGGCAACAACTGGGTGATGTTCGCGGCGATGATCGAGGCGGCGCTGCTCGAATTCGGCGAGCCGACGTTGCCGGAACGGCTGGAAGACGGCGTCCGCAAGATGCTCGGCTGGTATGCCGGTGACGGCGCGTATGGCGACGGCGAATTTTTCCATTTCGATTATTACAACAGTTTCGTCATCCACCCGATGCTGGTGGAAGTGCTGCAAACACTGGCGAAACACGACGCGCAGTTTTCCGTGGCGCTGAAAATGATTTTGCAACGCGCGAAACGATATGCCGAAATTCAGGAGCGGCTCATCGCGCCGGACGGGACTTTTCCATCGCTTGGCCGCTCGACGACGTATCGCTTTGGCGCGTTTCAAACGCTGGCGCTGGTGGCGCTGCGGCGCGAGCTGTCGGAGAAAATCAAGCCCGCACAGGTGCGGTGCGCGCTGACGGCGGTCATCCACAAAATGATCGAAGCGCCGGGAACCTTCGACGCGGACGGCTGGCTGCAAATTGGATTTTGCGGCCACCAGCCGGCGCTGGGGGAAAATTACATTTCCACCGGCAGCCTGTATTTGTGCAGCGTGAGCCTGCTGCCGCTGGGGCTGCCGCCGGGATATGAATTTTGGAACGCGCCGGCGGAGAAGTGGACCTCGCAGAAGCTATGGTCGGGGGAGAATTTGTTCGCCGACCACGCCCTGACCGACACGCGCAATGCGCCCCTGCCGACCTTGAGCCGATGATTTTCCCGTGACGGCGGGGTAAAATCCGGCATCCTGTGCATGAACAATTCAAATTTAATGCCTTTGAATAAGCGATTTTTTCTGCCGGCGGATCAACATAGCCCGGCAATTTTGAATGTGTCTGGTTCGCTCATAAGTCGCCTTTCTCGTTCCCGCTAATTTGCCCGAATGAATCACTTTTGCACGCTGGCGGCAATGCCAAAGAAAAGAATCGTTCCGCGCAATTTATTTTCAAACCAGTCCTGACAGCGGCGGGATTGGGTAAGTAGGTCAAAATGTTTAAGCCGGGGGTCCTTGGGCTTTTGCCGTCCGGGTGCGGGGCCTCCATAATACTGAAAAGACTGGCCAAGATTCATCCGGTTGTTGGTCAGAGTCTCAAAATTTTCAGCCTCGAATCCCAAGACGGATGCCAAAACTTTCAATTGCTGACCGTCAGGCTGTTGGATGTTGCCCTCCCATAAGTCAAAGTGCGGTCGACGGTGTTGGTGAAAATCAAACCGTTGCTATTATACGGCTGTTCGTTATCCCATTTCTCCGGGATGGCAACCGGGATTGCCATTTTGGTCGTTTTCGTCCTGCTTCATAGATTTGCAACTCGTTTTTTCAGTCCGCCACCGGTTTTTCCTGCACAAGGAGTTGTTTCGACAGTATTTTTGGCTCCAATGCTTGGTTTCTACCGAATGCGAAAACCATCCATTACCGTCACCTGCAAGGGCTGGTCGCGGCGCTCGGCGAAGCGCCTCACATAATTTTTCCACTGCACGGCGTTCGTGAAATCGCCGCTGCGATCCCAGCACGCGCCGAAATAATACGTCAGCGGCTGGCCGACCTCCGCCTGCGTGATGGCCAGCATGTTGCGGATGGGCGGATAACCCTCGTGCGTCGGCTGCGGCACATTGGCATGGAGCTTGGCCTCGGTCAGGTTCGGATTGTCGTTCGTGAACGCCAGCACGCTGCCTTTGGGCAGGACAATGGCGTCGCCGATGACGCCTTTCGGCTGGTCTTCCGGCTGCCAGTAGGCGAGCCAGCCGGCGTCCAAATCGTGCGTGATGGATTCCTCGCGGTTGGTGGGGCAGGCGCGCTCGGCCAGGCCGACACCGACGGTCAACGGCGTTTTGTCGTCGCTCGCGAACGTGCTTTGCGCCTTGGTGAAATAAGAACCCGCGTCAATGCTGTAACGCTTCGTCTCGGAAACCATCCGGCCGTTGCCGGCGTCCCACGCGTCGTAGGTCAGCTCAAATTCCGAGCGCACCGGGCCGGTGGTGATGAGCTTCCAGTTGTGATAATTGCTGGAGACGTGCAGCTTCGTCCCGTCCCAGATGCCGAGGCCGCCGTCGCCCCGGCTGTTGCCGACGCGGTAATCGTCCATGAACGCGCCGTTGTCCTCGTGATAATGTTTCGTGGCATACATCGTGTCCACGATGAGGCGGTGATCCTTTTTGATCCAGACATCCGGGCCGCTGCTGATGGTGTGTTCCGCCGGGATGAGCGCGAGGCCGTAGGCGCGGTGCGCGATGCGGTCGCTTTCCCACGCGAAATCGTCATAGCGTTCCGGCACAAAGCGCGCGAACGTCTTCACGATGGGCGGCGGCACGGCGGCAAGGGCTTTCGGTTGTAAAATATAAAATGTCCTTGTTTCGCCTGGCGCAAGGTCAACTTGGAAAAGCAATTTATCAGGCCAAGTTTGATTTCCTGTATTCAATGGAATACTTCTCCCATCAGATACACAATACTGTGAATCTAATATGCGTGATGAGGTTCCATCCATTACGCATTCATCATAAAACCACTCAACTGCACCAGTTATAACTCCTACACCAATTGGCTCTTGTTTCATTTGCAGGAATGTTTCAGCGGCATCTTTTCTCCTAATTTCAATGGTTTCACATTCACGATAAAAACTTGAAGGATTGGTAATTTTAACAGCAACGGGCTTACAGATTTCAACCGCCGCCATCCGATACACCTCGCTGCCCGCGAGCAGAAAGACGCCGCCGCCGTAGGGCGACGTGGCGTCCGCCGAAAACGCCACCGGCCGGTCGCCCGCCGGCTGGACATGCGTGAGCCGGCCGTCGGCGTTCACGCAGCCGGCCAGCGCCGGCCACGCCTTGCGGACGGCGGGCGCAAACTTCGCGCGGTCGAGCAGCCCCTGGTTCACGCCCCACGCCAGGCCATAGGTGAACAGCGCCGAGCCGCTGGCCTCCGGCGTCGGATAATCCGCCGGGTCGAGCAGGCTCGCGCGCCACAGCCCGTCCGGCTGCTGCAACGACACAACCTTGTCCGCCATGTCCTTGAACAACTGCTCGAAGCGCGGTCGGCTCGGATCATTCATCGGCAGGTATTGCAGCGCGCGGACGATACCGGCGAGCACCCAGCCGTTGCCCCGGCTCCAGAAAATCTTCTTCCCGTTCGCTTCGGTCTTCTTGAAAAAGCCGCTGTCGCGGAAAAACAGGTTTTCATCCTTGTCGTAGAGAAAATCCGTCGTGCGCCAGAAATTCGTCACGGCAAAATCCCGGTAGCGCGCGTCGCCCGTCGCCGCGTAAAGCCGCAACCACGCCGGCGGCGCCATGAACAGCGCGTCGCACCACGACCAGAGTTCCTGGCCATGCCCGCGCTGCGAAAAATCAAGACCCGCCGTCGCGGGTGGATTCGCCAAAATCCAGTCAAACCGCTCGCGCATCGGCGCGATCATGCGGTTTTCGCGGTAGAGAAAATAAAGTTCCGCCCAAGCCTGGCCGATGCACTGGTCGTCGGCGTGGTATTTGCGGCCCTGATACTGGTCAAGCTGCCAGCCGTTTGTCTCGCCCTTGGCGAACATCGCGTCGCGGTATTTCCCGTCGCCGGCAATGCCCGCCAGCGCCATCATGCCCGCGTCGCCCACGGCCTGGATCCAGCCGATCGGCCGGTTGGTGGCGGGGTTCGCCAACTGCCAGTCGCCGACGCGCTGCATGACGGCCAGCACGGACGATGGCGTGATTTCCGAAGAAGAATTTTCAGGTTGGGCGGACACTGGCGCGACGGACAAAACCAGCACGGTCGCCACGCCAGAGACGCAGGAAAGAATTTTATTTGCAAACATAGGATAATATTTTGACGTCAGACTATAAAACAATCACGGCTTGCGCAAAGCGGTTTCCGAATCGGACAGCCAGACTGCCATCTCGCCCTTGCCGCGGTTGGCCCACGCGAAATATGGGATGGCCATGAAATCCTGTTCAACTTTTTCCGCGTCCAGCGCGCGGCCTTTGATGACTTCGACGCCGTTGAGCAACGCCGGATCAAACTTGGCGGTGAGCGTCTGGCTGCCGGACAAAATTATATCGAGGACTTTGCCGCCGGGATTGTCCGGCGCCTCGGCGCAGAACACCACCGGCCCGCGCTGCAACGCCACGCGGCCGGCATCCGCCCGCACTTTTGCGTTGGCGAGGACGCGGCGGACGGGCATGGGCAGGTTCAGTTCCACCACATCGCCGGGCCGCCACCGTCGGTCCAGCTTGGCGTAGCCGTTCTCGATGGTGAACTTCACATTTTTGCCGTCCACCTTGAGCGTGACCGGCGCGGGATTCGTGTCGGAAAACTTGTAAATGTCGCCGGGCACCGGCTCGTTGCGCGCCCAGCCGGGAATGCGGATGGACAGCGTGAAGCTCGTTTTCTTTTCCGGCTCGACGGAAATTCTCACCGCGCCGTCCCACGGATAGGCGGTTTCCTGCTTCAGCGTAATTTTTCTGCCATCATCCAGTTTGATGTCCGCCGTGCCGCCGACGAACAGGTTCACAAATATTTCATCCTGCCGTTGCGCGTAAACATAGCCGGGCAGCGACGGCAGGAACCGCGTGAGGTTGCCGGGGCAGCAGGCGCAGCCAAACCACGGGCTGCGCTCGTAGTCGCCCTTCGAGGCGAGCGGATTGGGATAGAAAAACTTTGTGCCGTCGAGCGAGATGCCGGAGAGCAGGCCGTTGTAAAGCGTGCGCTCCAGCACGTCCACATACTTGGCGTCGCCGTGCAGCAGGAACAACCGCTGGTTCCAATAGACGTTCGCCACGGCGGCGCAGGTCTCGTTGTAGGCGGTGAGATTGGGCAGCTCGTAATTACTCCCGAACGCCTCGCCGTCGTGCCGCGCGCCGATGCCGCCGGTGATATAAAGTTTTTTGCCGACGACGTTTTCCCAGATGGCGTCAATCGCGCGGAGATAATTTTTGTCGCCGGTGAGCGCCGCGACATCGGCCATGCCGCTGTAAAGATAGCCGGCGCGCACCGCGTGGCCGACGGCGGAAGTCTGCTTCACCGGCGGGATGCGCGACTGGTGATAGTCGTCGCCGCCGGGCCGGGTGCCGCGCACGTCAATGAAGTATTTGGCGAGCGCGAGGTAACGCTCGTTGCCGGTGACGCGATAAAGTTTGGCCAGGCCCATCTCGACAATCTCATGACCCGGCCAATAATGGAGCTGGTTGGTCGCCGGCCCAAAAGTCTGGCACAATAGGTCGGCCTCCTTGATCGCGACATTCAGCAGATTGGTCTCGCCCGTGGCCTGATAATGGGCGCACGCCGCCTCGAACAGGTGGCCGGCATCGTAAAGCTCGTGGCTCAATTCCTGTTCGTTCACCCAGCGGTTGGTGCCCGACCACTCGTGCGGATGCTGCGGGTCAATCGTGCGCGTGGTGTAAAGATAGCCGTCCGGCTCCTGCGCCGACGCGATGAGCGAAATCAGATTATCAAGATAGCCCGACAATTTCGCGTCCGGCTGCACCGCCAGCGAAAAAGACGCGCCTTCCAAAACCTTGTAGGGATCGGTGTCGTCGAACGGATAACCGGGCGGCTTGCGGTCGGCAAGATTCTCGCCGCGCAGCACGGCGGCGGCGCGGGTGAAATTGTCCATGCGCCCGGACTCCTCGCATTTGCCAAAGGCATAGGGAATGGTGGTGACGCGGTTCGTCTCCAGGCGCGGTGCCCAGAAACCGTCGTCCAAATGGACGGCGGTGAACGGCACCGGCTGAAACGGATAGTCGTGCGCGGGTGTGACCGTTGCGCCGGACAGGTTGAACCCGGCGACGGCCATGATTGCACCGGTGAAAAATAAAAGTTTTATTGTCATGACCGGTGCTCCGTAAAAATCCGGCAAATAAACCGGCGGGCATTTTCGTTGAAAACGAAATTATGACACCGCCGGACGGGCGGGGCAATTCCTTTGCGACCCGGAGTTCAGTAGCCGCTCCACAACAGCCGGTAAAACGCCGAGGGCGAAGGCGGATTGCTGTCCGTCACCGAGATGATCACGGCCGGCGACACCAGCGTGTTGGTCGCCAGGTTCAACCACGTCATCTGGTTCACGTTCGTCGCCCGCTGCGTCACATAGGTGTAGCCGGTGATCCCGTAGGCGGTCAGCACCTTCACGCTCGTCCCGGTGATGCTCGTGATCGAGCTGGTTCCCGTCACCCCGCCGCCGCTCGCCGTCAGCGTAATCACCGCGCTGTTCGTCCCGCCGAAGCCGTCCGCCACCGTGTAAGTGAACTGGTCGGCCACCAGGTTCGTGTTGTAATACGACACCCGCGCCGGCGCGTTGGTGTCAATCACCAGCGTGATGCCGTTGGTGCTGGTAGCCACACCAACCAGGCTCAGCGTGTCGCCATCCACGTCGCTGGCGTTGGTTAGCAGGTCGCTGACGGCAATCTGCCAGGTGGTGAATGTGCCCCGGCCGTAAGTGTTGATGTTCGCCACCGGCGGATGGTTGGTGACAATTTGGTTCAGGCTGATGCTGCCGGCCACATAGTTGGTGTCACCGCTGTAAGCGGCCGTAATCAGGTTCGTCCCGCGCGGCAGGTTCGTGATGGAAAGGCTGACGGCCACGCCGCCGCTCAAGTTATTGGAGCTCCACAAAACGCTATTCGTGCTGAAAAGCACATAGCCGGTGGCGTCCGCGTTCAGCGTGTTCGTGAAAACAATTGTGTCTTGGAAGCCTGACGGATTTGCCGAGGCGGCCAGCGTATTCGTCGGCGTCGCCTGAGTAACCGTCAGCGTGCCGTTGCTGTAAGCGATGCTGTAGTTTGCCAGCCCGCTGCCCGCCGCGCTGCTGGGCACAATACCATAGCTGCCGACCGTCGCCGTGCTCGTCGCGCCGCTGCTGGTCAGGGTCACGCTGCTGACCGTGTCGCCGTTTGTCAGTCCAGCGACGGTGAACTCCGTGCCGGCAAACACCAGGTTCTGTCCATACACCTTGTTGGTGCTGCTCGCCGTGATGGTCAGCGGTATCGCCGTGATGACCACCGAACCACTCGCACCCACGAGGGTATAGTTGGTGCCCACGCCGCCGTTCAAGGTCAGGTGGTTTGTGGCAATAATATTCTGCGAGCCGACGCCGCTGCCGGCCAGCGTGGCGTAACCGGCGGTGGTCTGCAGGAAATTGGTCACGTTATCCGAGCCGACGCTGTTGGTGATTTTCAGGATGGTATTTGTCGCCAGCGCCGTCCCGTCATACGCCCGTGTGCCGGTGATCATCACGGGCAACTGGCTGACGGTTTGGACATAGGTGTTGGTGCTGGGGCTATAAGTGGCATCGCCCACATAGATGGCCTGGATGGCATGGCTGCCCGCCGTCAAGGTGCTGATGGTGCAGTTAGCCTGACTGCTGCCGTTCACCAGATTAGTGGCCACGCTCACGCCGTCCACGGCGAAGATGAAGTTACTGTTAGCACCGCTGGCCGCGCCGGTCGGCGAATTGGTCTGCACCGTCGCTGTGAACGTCACGCTGCCGCCATAGACCAGGGACGGATTGCTCGAAGTAATCGTGTTCGTGCTGGGGATGATGGCCGTTACCACGTTTAATACCACGTTGGTGCTGGTGGTGGCGATTCTGCCCACTGTGTTGGCGGCGAGGCTGCCGCCAGCAAGAATCACTGGCGTGAGGCTGAACACTCCCGTGGAGTTGGTAAATGTAGCCAGGACATAGGTGCCAAGCGGCACATTGTTCGACATGGCAATCTTAACTTGCGGAATCACGCCGCCGGTAGCCAAGGTCACCGAGTTGCTGATCGTCATGGGCGCGCCCAGCGTGAACTGCGCCAACGTGCCGGCGTTGAACATCACCGGACCACTGATGACACCCGTGCCACCGAGCGTGCTGCCAGCGTTGGTGACCGTCATCGAGTTCGTGCCCAGATTAAAGCCGTTCACCAGCAGCGTGCCGTTCGTGATCAGCGTCGCGCCGCTGTAGGTGTTCGTGCCGCCAAAAACATTCGTGCCGGTTCCGGCGAATGTCAGCGAAATCCGCGTGCCGGTGGTGTTGGCGTCCGCAATTGCGCCGTTGAAAACATATTGGCCGGCACCCGCCAGCGTCAGCGCCCGCCCGCCGCCAGAAGTGTTGGTGACGATGCTCCCGGCTACGCCGGTCAGGCCCGCCAGCGTCAGGCTGGCGGTGGCATTCAAGTTCAGCATCGTGTTGGTGTAATTCAACTGGACGGTGTTGGCCGAATTCAAGGCCGTGGCACCTTCTAGCCGCAGCATGCCGCCGTTGACCGCCACGTTGCCGGTGAAGCCGCTGTTCGCGCCGGTCAGGTCAACATACTGGCTGGTGGAAACCAGCGCACCGTCGTTCGTCACCGTAATCAGGCTGGAGCCGGTAATATTGCCGCTCAATTTCACCGTGCCGGTGCTGGCCGCCAGCAAGGTCAGCGCGTTGTTCAGCGAGACGTTGCCGCTGAACACATAGCTGTTGTTCGCACCGCTCTGGTTACCGATCACCAGCACGCCGCTGTTGCCGGACTGCACCGTGATCAAATTGGTGAACGTGTTGTTGCCGCCAGCGGCGAGCAGAGAGGCATTGGCAGAACCGCTGGTGCTGCCCACGACGACGGTGCCAACACCTAATCCGGTGGGATTGGAAACGCTGACCGCGCCCGCCTTTATCGTCATGTTGCCGGTAAAAGTGTTCGCGCCGGAGAGCGTGAGTGCGCCCGCACCGTTTTCCGTCAAGCTGCCGGTTCCCGAAATTATCCCAGAAAGGGTCTGCGCGGCGGAACTGTTATAGTTAAAGGCGCTGTTGTTCGTGATCGCGGCCGAATAGTTGCCGCTGCTGCCCAACTGACCCGCGCCGCCTATCGTCAGCGTTCCGGCACTGATAGTGGTTGCGCCGGTGTAGGTGTTCGCGCCGGAGAGGGTCAGGGTGCCGGAACCCGCCTTGGCCACGGCACCGGAACCGCTGATGATGCCGGGAACGGCGAAGGTGTTAGTGTTGGAGTCCAGCGTGGCTGTGGAAGCGGCGGCAACGGAGATACTACGGTTCACGTTCAAGGAGACGTTGTTGACCGTGTCCTGCAAGGTGCCCGAACCGGTGAACTGGATGTTGTTGTAGGGACCGTTGGGAACCACTCCCAGTGAACCATCGCCATAAATGCCGAGAATGCCGCCGCCGGTAATCAACGTGCTGTTGGCGTTCAAGTCCGCACCGCTGGTGCCCGAGTAGGCGTTGGCGGTGTTCGAGAGAATCAGAGTGCCCGGCCCGTTCATCAGCAACGTGCCACCCGGCACAGTGCTGCTGGAGGTGCTGCTGGTCAGGATGCCCTGAACCAGGATGGTGCCATACGGCGTGAGGGTCAACTGCTGGGCTTTGACGTCGAACGCCGTGCTGGCATTGGCCAGCAGCGTCCCGCCGGCGGCGTTGCTGACGATGAGTCCGCTGTCCAGATAGGAAGCGCCATTGATGATATTGGTGCCGGAAGTGTTGGCGGAATAAATCACCAGACTTCCGGAAGTATTACCAGCAACCGAATTGATGATACCCGCATAAGTCTGTCCGCCAGTGGGACTGATGAGGTTGAAGGTGCCACCCTTGGTTTGGTCTTGGTTGCCGGTGTTGCTGTAATCGCCGCCCAGGCGCAGGCCGGTGGTGCTGAACGAACCGCTGCCGCTCAGATTCAAGATGCCGCCGTTCATCACGTAGAAATCACCCGAGGTGAAGGATCCTCTGATCGTGGCTGCCCCGGCGGGATTCTGGGTCAAGCCAAACCATTTGCCGCTGGCGCTGACCGTGCCGTCGAAGATGTTTGTTTCGCCGGCAGCATTCCACATTTTGATGCCGGCAATGGAAGAGCCGTTCACCGTCAAAGTGCCATTGGTGAAGTCGAGGTTGCCGCCAACGGCGTTGATTTCCCCCGAAGTCGGCCCCGACGACGCCGCCCAGGTAATGGAGTTGGTAATGGTGACCAGGCTGGAGTTGTCGTTTTCAATCTTTTGCTGAACGTTGAAATTGCTGCCGCCGAGGGTGAAGGGCACCGTGATCCCGTTGAAAAAGACGTTGCTAAACGTGCTGCCCGCCGGAAAATTGTTGTAGGGATTCGTTCGCGTTGAGCCGGCAAAGGTCAGAAAGGTCGAAATCCCGGACACGGGCGCCACGCCACCAACCCAGTTGGCATCGGTCTGCAGGTTGTTGTCGCTGCCACTGCCGTTCCATGTCACCGCGGTCGGGCGGGGAATCGCACTGGCCGAGACGGTGGCTGAATAGTAAGAATAATTTTCCGCAAAAAAGTAATAGTAGTATTGCGTTCCGGCGGTGAGCCCCGTGTCCGTGAACGACGTTCCAGTCCCCGTAGGATAAATGCAGGTGGCACTGCCAACGGTATTGCCTAAAGCGTAGGCGGTGCCTTGGGTCAGAGTTGGAGCCGTGCTGCTCGTGGATCGGAACACAACCGTGTTCTTGGCATTCCCTGATACCCCTTGCGCCCAAGTCAGGTTGATGCTAGTTGAACTTGCGGAATTGGCCGACTGGCTGGTGGGGGTATTGAGCGCAGCAACGGTCATGGTATCAGAGGTAAAAGCTCCGTTGCCCGCTCCGTTGCTTCCTCCAGTATTACAGGTCGAACTACCATTGTAGTATTGGCCATTGCCTCCGCCTAAACCACCTTGGCCGGAAGTATAGCCAACCCACAAGGAATAATACCAGGTTCCCACTGAAGTCACTTGGATTGTGTTCTTATATTTCTCGCCACCGCATGCCCCTCCTCCGGTCTGATATGTCACACCATTCCAACTCAAAGAACCCGCTGCATTGACAGTTCCCAAGCCATATTGGGCTTGATTATAACCCGCCCCAATATCCCAACCGAGGTCGAAATGATCGCCAAGAAACAAACTTGGATTTTGAGTTGACTGATAACCCGTGTCACGAGCACAGGTATCCCAACCGAAGGCGGATTGTGGCGTGAGCGCCGTCAGCAAAACGGCCACCACCGCCGCCAGTATTGCCAGCCGGTTCGGAGTTGTCTGGTTGGGTTTCATCGGTTGTGTTCCTTCAATTGTGATTATTTATTTATGGCCAGGCCGTTTGCCGCCCAGTCCGCCCAAGTGCGCGTTGCCTGAAGATATCGTTTGCCCTATCTTCTCAGGCGGGTTTATTAAAACCTGGATTTTCGCAAACAATTTTGGGCGATTCAGATTCAATTTTGTCCCTTTTTCTCGCTGGGATAATTAGCTCATATTCTTAAAAAATGTCAGCCGGTCAAGAAAAATCCACCGCTTGATTTTGCGGACAATGGCGCGCATTTGATTTTCATGACGAACGGCTTTCCAAAGAGGATTCTTTTATGGATCCGCCCGGTATAAGTCCGCACTCAATGGACAACAAGTTCATGGTTTGGTAACGAATTGCCGTGATTTCTGGATTTACTTTCGCACCGGTTTCCAGAAAAATCCAGCATTGACTTCGCCGCGCATTCATGGAGGAATTCCGCTGTGAACCGATTTTTCTTTCGCGCCGCCGCGCTGGGCTTGCTGGGCGGCGGCATTTTTTTGAATTGCCCGGCCGCGCGCGCGCTCGACCGCACCAATGAGGCCTTCAAGGTTTTCCAGTTTCCGCCGGACAAAATCCCGCGCATTGACGGCGACACGAACGATTGGAATATCGTCCCCGAAAGCTACGTCATCGGCTCGGACCAGCTCGTGGAGGATTTCGGCAAACATAAATTGTCCGACGCCTCGACGCCGAAAGTGCACGTCCGCGTCGGCTGGGTCAAGGGGCTGAACCGGCTCTATTTTCTTTACGAGGCGGATGATGACTACTGGGATTTTTCCGAACCGGGTTTGCACAACGACACCTTTGAACTGGTCGTGGACGGCGATTTGTCCGGCGGGCCGCTGATTGAAAAATTCATGCCCGCGCGAGACGCGCTCGGCCAATGGGAAACGTATCTCACGCTGCAAGGCGCGCAGGCGCAAAACTACCACATTTTCACGCCCGCCGAGGGCAAGGACTGGTGCATGGTCTGGGGCCCGGCGCAATGGCTCAAGGCGCTGCCCTACGCCAACGCGGCGCAGAAATATAATTTCCGTCCCGGCCAGCCGGGGCATTACGTCCTAGAATTCTGGATCACGCCCTTCGATTACGCCGGCGCGGAAGGTCCGCAGCGCGCCGTCGAATCGGTGCTGAAGGAAAACAAGCTCATCGGGCTGTCGTGGGCGGTGATTGACTATGACGACGTGCATTCCGGCGACACCAACAACGGCTTCTGGAATTTGTCGCGCCATCACACGATGTATGGCAACGCCAATTACCTGTGCGCGTTCAAGCTGATGCCGCTGGAGCCGGCGTTAGTCAAACCGATTGACGCGCAGTGGTCGTTTCAGGTCGTGGATATGGATCGTCGGCTGGTCGCGTTCAAGGATTTGTCCGTCGGCAAAATCACCTCGTGGAAATGGGATTTCGGCGACGGTGAATCTTCGGCGGAGCAAAATCCCATCCACACCTACAAGGACGCCGGGCATTACGTCGTCGTGCTGTATGTCGCCGGTCCGGCCGGCCAGTCGCGCCGCGCGAAGGTCTGGGACGTGGTGGTGAAATAAATTTCGATGAAGGCCAAGATGTTCCTCCCCGGCGCGCTGCTCGGCGCGCTGCTCGGCGCGCTGCTGGCGCTGAATTTTCCGGCGGCGGCCAGGACTTTCAACGTCCTCGACTACGGCGCGAAGGGCGACGGCATGACGTTGGACACGGTGGCCATCCAGCGGACGATTGACGCGGCGGAAAATTTCGGCGGCGGGAAAGTTTTGATCCCGCGCGGGAAAACTTTTCTCGTCGCGACGTTGGCCTTGAAAGGCGGCATTGATTTCCATCTCGACGGCGAACTGCTCATCAGCACCAACCAAAGCGACTATGCCGGCGACGGCGTCATCACCGCGACGGACGCCGCAAACCTGACGATTTCCGGCGGCGGAAAAATTTCCGGCCGCTCGCTGGATTTCATGACCGGCTATGACGCGACGAACGAATGGTGGCTGTTCAAGGAATGGCGGCCAAAGATGTTTGTGCTGACCGGCTGCACGAATCTGGTTGTGCGCGACATCACATTTGGCGACGCGCCGTTCTGGGGCTTGCATCTCCTCGGCTGCGAAAATGTGCTGGTGGACAATGTCACCGTGAACAACCGCCTCGACGTGCCGAACGACGATGGCATTGACCCCGACCATTGCCGCAACGTGGAAATCCGCAACTGCCACGTCACCTGCGGCGACGACGCCATCGTCATCAAGTCCACACGGCAGACAAATGACTTCGGCGACTGCGCGAACATCCGCGTCCACGACTGCGTCCTCCGCACGCAGGACGCCGGCCTGAAAATCGGCACGGAAACCGTTGGCCGCATCCGCGACATTTTGTTTGAGCGGTGCAAAATTCTTTCCGGCAGCCGCGGCCTGTGCATCCAGTTGCGCGACGAAGGCAGCGTTTCCAACGTGGTTTTTCGCGACATCAAATTTACTTCGCGCCATTTCAGCAATCCGTGGTGGGGCCATGGCGAGGCGATTTCGTTCACCGCCATTCCACGCAATGCGCAAACCAAACTGGGCAAACTGCAAGATGTCCTCGTCGAGAATGTTTCCGGCCAGGCGGAGAATAGCGTGCGCGTCAACGGCAGCACCGCGAGCCGCATCCAAAATGTTCGGCTCAAAAATGTCGCCATCAAATTTGCGTGCTGGACGAAATATCCCGGCGGCTTGTTCGACAACCGCCCGACCAAGGTGCTGCCACCCATCGAGCCGCACGCCACGCCCGGCTTCAGTTTGCGCTGCGCGGACGGCGTCACGCTGGACAACTGCACCGTGACGTGGGAGAAAAATCTGCCCGACTATTTTGGCAGCGCACTCGAAGCCGAAGACGCGCACGACCTGCGCCTCACCGGTTTTCAAGGCGAGGCGGCGCATCCCCAGCGTGACACGGCCATTTGGATTCACTAATTTTGTATAGACATGAACCATCGCATAGATTTTGAGGCATCGTTTTCACACCGCATGAGAAAAAATCTTCCCCTGCTCTTCCTTGCCGCCATCGGCATGACTTCAGTTTTCGCCGCGCCCACCGAGGATCCGCTGGCATGGCCGCCCATTACGTCGCAGACCAAGCCGTGGGCGTTCAACTGGTGGATGGGCAGCGCGGTGGACAAGACCAATCTCACAAAAGAATTGGAACGCTACGCCGCCGCCGGGCTGGGCGGCATCCACATCATCCCGATTTACGGCGCAAAGGGTTTTGAATCGAAATACATTAAATACCTTTCGCCGGAATGGATGGACATGATGGGCTGGGCGGTCAGCGAGGCGCACCGGCTCGGCATGGGCGTGGACATGACCACCGGCACCGGATGGTGTTTCGGCGGCCCGCAGGTCACGGATGAGGATGCCAACGCCAGCGTCGTGGTGAAAGCTTACCACCTCGCCGCCGGCGAGACGCTGAAACAAAAATTCAGCCGCAAATCCACGCAGGCGCTCGTCGCGTTTTCGCCGGACGGCAAATCCATCGAGCTCACGGATAAGATTTCTGCCGACAGCGAAGTGGGTTTCTCGCCGACGAACGGCACTTGGACGATTTACGCCATCTCGCAGAAACCTTCCGGCCAGAAGGTCAAGCGCGCCGCGCCCGGCGGCGAGGGTTGGATGCTCAACCTCTTTTATCCGCCGGCGATGGACGACTATCTCAAGCCCTACACCGCCGCGTTCGCCGATTATACCGGCCTGCGGCCGCGCGCCCAGTTTGTTGACTCCTACGAATACAGGTCCGATTGGTCGCCCGACTTTTTTGCCGAGTTTGAAAAGCGGCGCGGCTACCGGCTACAGACCGAGCTGCCGGCGATGTTCGGCACGAACACCGACGAACACGCCAGACGTGTCCTGTGCGACTACCGCCAGACGATTTCAGAAATCATGGCCGAGGAATCCATGCCGGCGTGGACAAAATGGGCGCACTCGGAAGGCTTCATCACGCGCTACCAGGCGCACGGCTCGCCCGGCAATTTGCTGGACCTCTACGCCACGGCGGACATCCCGGAGACGGAGTTTTTCAGCAAGAAGCACAACCCGCTCGTTTCCAAGTTTGCGTCGTCCGCCGCGCACGTCACCGGCAAGCCGCTCGTCAGTTCCGAGAGCTGCACCTGGATGGCCGAGCATTTCACCGAGACGCTGGGCGAAGTGAAGGGCGTCATGGACGACCTGTTTCTCTCCGGCATCAACCACGTCTTCTACCATGGCTGCTGCTACTCGCCGGACGAGGCCGGCTGGCCCGGCTGGCATTTCTACGCCGCGACGGAAATGAACCCGCGCAATTCCATCTGGCGCGACGCGCCGGCGGTCAACAATTACATCGCGCGCGTCCAGTCCATCTTACAATCAGGAAAATCTGACAATGACATTTTACTCTACTGGCCGATTGAAGATTTTTGGAGCAGCACGAATGCGCTGGCGCGCGCGCCGCAATTCCAGGTCGAGGCGGCCTCGCAGCAAGTCTGGTTTGAAGACCAGCCCATCGGCAAGACGGCGAAGGAGCTGTGGGACAAAGGCTATGCGTTCGACTACGTTTCCGACGCGCAATTGAAAACGGCGAAAGTTGTGGACGGAAAAATCCAGATGCCCGGCGGAAATTACAAAGTAATCGTCGTGCCGGAGTGCAAATACATTCCATTGGAAACTTTCAAGCAACTGCTCGCATTGGCGGAAAATGGCGCGACGGTGATTTTTGAAAACTATCTGCCGAATGATGTGTCCGGTCTGGAAAATTTGGACTCGCAAAGGATCGAACTTAAAAACATCAAAGCTAGAATTAAACTGGAAGTTTTCGGGAAAGCCAGATTGCGAGCAAAAATTGGAAGTGGAAAAATTGAGACGATTCCCTTAACCGGATTAGATTCATTTCCTCATGAAGCTTTAGCTAGAGAATTTGGGCTTTCCTATGTGCGCCGTTCATTTGACGGCGGCTGGAATTATTTCATCGCCAATCGCAGCGGCACAAATTTTGACGGCTGGATTACGCTCGCACGTCCGGCAAAATCTGCCGAGATTCTCGACCCGCTGACTGGAGATTCCGGCGTTTCCGCGCAAAATCAAAACGGACAAATTCATTTGCAACTTGCCGCCGGCGAATCTTTAATTGTGCGCGCCTTTGACCATGTGCCGCTGGTATTTGCCACGCCACCATTATGGAATTATTTTCAGACCAACGGCCAGCCGGTGGAAATCACCGGCCAGTGGAACGTGAAATTTGTCGAAGGCGGCCCGACTATTCCCGCGCCGTTCCAAACCACCAAACTCGCCTCGTGGACGGACAACGGCGACACGAACGCACAAAATTTTGCCGGTTCGGCAAGCTACTCAACCATCTTTGACACGCCGGGCGACAGCAAATATTATTTCCTCGACCTCGGCGATGTGCGCCAGAGCGCGCGGGTGCGCGTGAACGGCAAGGATTACGGCACGCTCATCACGCCGCCGTTCCGCGTGGTCGTGGACAACCTGAAACCCGCCGGCAACACGCTCGAAGTGGAGGTCACCAGCGTCGCCGCCAACCGCATCCGCGACCTCGACCGGCGCGGCGTGAAGTGGAAAACGTTCCGCGACATCAATTTCGTGGACATCAATTACAAGCCCTTTGACGCCTCCAACTGGCCGCTCACCGACTGCGGCCTGCTTGGCCCGGTGACGCTAACTGCCGCGAGCCGTTGATTAATTTTTTGGGACGTCCGTGGCGCTGATTGGCCGGATCTTGATGTTGCGGAAGGCGACCGAGCCGTGGTCGCCCTGCAAGGCGATGAAGCCGCTGGTGGCCTTGGCGAAGAAGGGCATCTTGGCAAACTTGCTCTTCGCCACCCGCGCGTTAAAATCGTCGCTCCCGAGGACGTATTCAAAATATTTCACGCCGTTGATTTCATGCACGCATTTTTCCGGGCCGATGAGGAGCCGGACATGGTTCCATTCGCCCACCGGCTTGGTGGCGTCGAGCGTCTGGCCGGTCTTGGGATCAACGGGCGGCTGATACAGCGCATACAGCCAGCCGCAGCGAATTTTATCAACGGCCTTGACGTTGTCCTCCAGTTGAAACTCTGGGCCGGTCGCCCACACCCGGTCGCCGTCATTGGTGACGTGGAACATGATACCGCTGTTGCCGGCCTCGGAAATATTGTAATCCAGTTGCAGTTCAAACCAGCCGAACTTGTCCACGGTGACAATGTCGCCGGCGTTGTGCGGGTCGGCGCAGACCAGCGCGCCGTCCTTGACCTGCCAGCCGGGGCGGACGCCGTCCTGTTTGAAGTTGTGCCAGCCGGAAAAACTTTGTCCATCAAAGAGCAGCTTCCAGCCGGCGGCTTTCTCTGCGTCGGTCAGCGTGTTGCTGGGAGTTTCAGCGGCCGCCACCAGCAGGGTCGTGGCAAGCAACAGTGGGAATGCAAACAGATGGGGCGCTTTCATTTTTAAAATGTATTTGTTTCCTCCGTGACCTGCCAGAAATATAAAAAATCTGGCCGGCTTCAATCGAGTCCATTAACGTGACCCCATCAAGCTGCTGGCCACTGCTTGTGACAATGTTTCCAGCATGATACTTTCCAGCGCCACAGTGTGATGCAGCCGCCCGCCATCTGGGACGTGCTTTTACGAAATCTTTCACGCGAAAAACTGAAACTTTTTCCGAAGCTTGCCGTCTGCCAGTTGACACCGGCCTTGAATTTTGAACTGGCACAATTTCAATTTGGTCAAGCAAACACAAAACATGAAAATAAAACCGCTCATCTTCACGATCGCGCTGGCGCTGGCCGCCCTCGCGCCCGCCGCCTCGGCGCAGACCAACCAGACCGATAAGGTCGAAACCAAGGCACAACGCGACGCGCGCATGGCGTGGTGGCGCGAAGCCAAGTTCGGTATGTTCATCCATTGGGGCGTTTATTCCGTGCCCGCCGGCTATTACCACGACCAGCCCGTGCCCGGCATCGGCGAATGGATTATGAACAAGGGCAAAATCCCGATGGCCGAATACCAGACGTTCGCCAAACAGTTCAACCCGGTGAAGTTTGACGCCGACGCGTGGGTGAAAGCCGCCAAGGACGCCGGCATGAAATACATTGTCATCACCTCGAAGCATCACGACGGCTTTGCGATGTTCGACACGAAGGCCAGCCCGTGGAACATCGTGCAGGCCACGCCTTATGGCAAAGATCCGCTCAAGGACCTGGCCGCCGCCTGCCGCAAATACGGCCTCAAGCTGGGCTTCTATTATTCGCAGGCGCAGGACTGGAACAACGGCGGCGCGGCCGCCGGCGGCAAGTGGGATCCGGCGCAGCAGCATGACATGGACGATTACATTGACAAGATCGCCGTGCCGCAGGTGAAGGAGATTCTCTCGAACTACGGCGAATTTCCCGCCGTGCTCTGGTGGGACACGCCGCACGACATGAACCAGGAACGCGCCAAAAAACTTTATGACGCCGTGCAGCAGCTCCGACCGGACATCATCATGAACAACCGGCTCGGCGGCGGCTACAAGGGGGACACCGAGACACCGGAACAAAAAATCCCCGCGAAAGGTTTCCCTGGCCGTGATTGGGAAACTTGCATGACGCTCAACAACACCTGGGGCTTCAAGCGCGACGACAATAACTGGAAATCCACCACGACCCTCATCCGCAACCTCTGCGACATCGCCAGCAAGGGCGGTAATTATCTGCTGAACGTCGGGCCGACGAGCGAAGGCCTGATTCCGCAGCCGAGCCTTGAGCGACTCGCCGAGGTCGGCGCGTGGATGAAGGTCAACGGCGAAGCCATCTATGGCACCACCGCCACGCCGTTCGGCGGCGAACTGGGCGCGGCCGTCAAGGCCAAGGACGGCTACGGCCACGACACCACCGTATCCTCGGGCAACGACTGGCGCTGCACGACCAAGCCGGGAAAAATCTACGTCATGATTTTCAACTGGCCGGCGAACGCCAAGTTCGAGCTGCCCGGCCTGCAAAGCAAGGTGAAGAAAGCCTATCTCCTGGCCGGCCACAAAAAATTGAAATTTGAACAGACCGAGGCCGGCGTGACGCTTGCTCTGCCGGCGGCCGCCCCGGATAAAATCGCCTCCGTCGTTTGCGTGGAAATTGCCGCCGCCACCGCCAAGGTGGCGGCGCAGAAATAATCCTCCGACTTCGCCAAAAAAAACCGGCAGCCGCATGCCGGTTACAACAACGCGCCGGACGAGGCCAATGGCGGCAACGGCCAGAATATTTTTGCAGACGTTGATGCCGTAGGCTTCATTTTAAACAGGTCAAAGGCTTAAAAAATCCCGCTGCAAGCGCGTCATCAGGTCATTGACCGCCAGCATCAGTTCGCCGTGCCGCTCCGCATTTGCCTCGTCAGACAGATCAATCGGCGCGGCCATCGCTTCGGCGTAGCGGTGCGTCAACGCCATTTCCTCGTCGCGCTGACTAAGTGAGCGCAGCAGCTCACGAACTTTCTCGGCGCGCTGTTTCGCTTCGGATATTTTCTTCAACGCTGCGGCCGCCGATATTTCGCCGGCTTCAACGCGCTTCAGCAGACCGCACTCGAACAGGTGACAACGCTTCGGCCGTTCGGAATAAATGCCACAAAGCTTGCCGTCGAAGCACGCGCACGGCTGCGCGAAGGCGGTCGTGAACTTGTTTTTCTTCAGCAGCGTCAGCCCCAGCCGGCTTAACCGTGCCGGGTTGTCGCTGGCGCGCAGTTCCACGTCGGCGAACAGGGTGCTATCGCAGCACAGGCCGCAGCTCGGACACAGTTGTTCAATGCCTTTCATCGCCATAAATGCCTCGGATACTTCCGCGCCAGTTCCGATTTTATTTTTGGATAATGCTCGCGCCAGAAGTTCGCCAAATCTTGTGTCACCTGGATCGGTTTCATGCCCGGAGTCAGAATATGCACCGTCACCGGCACACGGCCCAGCGCAATCTTCGGCGTTTGGTTCACATCGTATAGTTCCTGAATGCGCAGCGAGATGAACGGCGACTTGCCCGGCTCGTAATTCACCTTGGGCGTGCGGCCGTTCGGCAGCGTGAGCCGCTCCGGCGCGTGCATGTCCAGCAATTCGCGCTGCGCCGCCGAGAGCCACGACATCACGATGGGTTTGACTTCGCGTTCCTTGATGTCTTTGTAGCTCATCGCGCCGTGGCACAACTGCTCGATGATGGATTTTTTGTCCTCGTCCGTGATGGCCGGCAACTGCAGGTCCGCGCACTCCTTGCACAACAAGTTCAGCCGCGCCAGCCACTGCTCGACGTGATGATCCCAGTTCGGCAGCAGCAGACGTCCGGCGAGAATTTCATCCGCGAGCAAACGCGCCGCCGCGTCGCCCGGTGGCGGGTCAATCCGTTTCGCCGCAAGGGCCAAGTCGCGGAAGCGTAAGAGCTCGGCGGCCAAAACTCTTTTCTCCCGCGTATCATATTGCACATGGACATCGCTTTTGATGTCATCGGGAAATAATTCTTTCAGCCAGTCCACCTCGATGGCAGTGCCGAGCGAGAGGATGGTGTTCACCTCGCGGTCGCGGCCTTCGATCTCACGGATTTCCGCCGCCACGAAGAGCGGACTGGACTGCACCGCGCTTTCCCGTGCCAGCACGCCGCGCCGGCCATGCACCAACTCGCAGCGCAAGGTGCCTTGATCCATCCGCCGGGCCACGCGGTCACTGAAGCCGATGAGGATGCACTTCTGTAAATTCTCATCCTTCACCTCGTGCGGCTTCGTGTCGAGACCTTCATCCTTGGCGATGCGGAGAAATTGGTCGAACAGCGGCCCGACCTGTTTCGCGGTGACGGCGTGGATACCCAACTTGCGGCACGCGTCCACGCGGAACTGGTTGTTGAACGCAAAACTCCAGGCGCGCATCAGAATCCAGAAGTCCGACGACGCCTTTTCACCGAGCAAATCTTCGCGCGCGGAATCCACTTCCTTGCCGCAATTGCGCAGCAGCAAATCGCGTCCCTGCGTCAACGCCGCGACGAGGCACGCCTGATACACGCAGCCGTAGGTTTGCGCCGCCAGCAGCATCCGCGCGTAACGCGGGTGCAACGGAAACGCCAGCATCTTGCGGCCGATGGCAGTGATCTTGTTTTCGTGAATCGCACCCAAGTCCGCCAGCAGCTCCTCGGCGTGCGTGAGCGAAATTTCATCCGGCTTTTCCAGCCAGCGGAATTTTCGCAAGTCCACCACGCCCGACGCCTTTAGCGTCAGCACAACCTCGGACAAATCAAGCCGCTTGATCTCCGGCAGTTCCTGCACGGCGCGGTGCGAATGTTCCTCGCGCGACCACAATCTCATGCACACGCCCGGCGCGGTGCGGCCGGCGCGGCCCGCGCGCTGGTCGGCGCTCGACTGGGAAATCTTGTCAATCAGCAGCGTGTTGATACCACGGTTCGCGTCGTAGCGCGCGACGCGCGCGAGGCCGGAATCAATGACCAAGCGAACGCCATCAATCGTCAGCGAAGTCTCGGCGACGTTCGTGGCGACGACGACTTTGCGCCGGTCGTAACGCGCGACGGCGGCGTCCTGATCGCGCGGCGGCAATTCGCCGTGCAACGGCAACAAAATAAATCCCTTGGCCTCGCTGGTGTGGCGGATGGTCTCGATGGTCTGGGCAATTTCAAATCCGCCGGGCATGAACACCAGCACGTCGCCCTCGCCGCCGCCATGGACGTAGCGGCTAAACGCGTCCGCCGCCTGTTCCCAGACGGGGCGTTTGTCGGCATAGGCGGGCAGTTCGGCGTATTCGTGCTCCACCGGAAACATCCGGCCTTCGGACGACAGCACGGCACAGGGTGAAAGATAATTTTCCAGTTCGCCCGCGTTCAGCGTGGCAGACATCACGGCGAGAATGAGGTCGGGACGAAACTTTTCCTGCTGATCCAGCGTCTGCGCGAGCGTGATGTCGCCGTAAAGATGCCGCTCGTGAAATTCGTCGAACAAAATTGCCGAGACGCCGCGCAGTTGCGGGTCATCGATCATTTGCCGCAGCAAAACGCCCTCGGTCACGAAACGGATTTTTGTTTTCGCCGACGTGACGTTCTCAAAGCGGATCTGGTAGCCAACTTCTTCGCCCAGCTTCACGCCTAGTTCCGACGCGACGCGGGCGGCGAGCAGGCGCGCGGCGAGCCGGCGAGGTTGGAGGACGACCACCTGACCGCTGCCGAGCAAACCGTGTTTCAAGAGCATCTGCGGAACCTGCGTGGACTTGCCGGAGCCGGTGGGCGCGGACAGGATGAGCCGCTTGTCGCTTTGCAGCCGCGCGATGATGTCGCGCTCGATTTCGTAAATGGGCAGTCGGTCGGCCATGACGCTGGAAGATTAAACGAACCGCCGGCCGGACAGAAATTTTTCCGCAGGTTTTGTTCAGCCTGTCGCCTGCTCCGCTGCGCGGACGGTGTTCTGCAGCAGCATCGCGATGGTCATCGGGCCGACGCCGCCTGGATTGGGCGTGATTTTGCCGGCGATGGGCTGGACGTTCGCAAAATCCACATCGCCGACGAGCTTGGTGCCGGTCTTGGAGGTTGCGTCCGGAACGCGGTTCACGCCCACGTCCATGATGACAGCGCCGGGCTTGACCATGTCGGCCTTGAGAAATTCCGCCACGCCCATCGCGGCGATAATGATGTCGGCACGGCGGCAATGCGCCTTGATGTCGCGCGTGGCGGAATGACAAATCGTCACGGTGGCGTTGGCCGCCCTGCCCTTTTGGCAGAGCATCGCAGCCATCGGCTTGCCCACGATGTTGCCGCGACCGAGCACGACGACCTCCGCGCCGTCGGTCTTCACGCCGGAGCGGATGAGGAGTTCGACGACGCCGGCGGGCGTGCAGGGTTTGAAGCCGGTTTCATCACCAAGCATGAGCTTGCCAACATTCACGGGATGAAAACCGTCCACATCCTTCGTCGGTAGCACGGTGGAGAAAACGACCGATTCACGAATATGTTTCGGCAACGGCGCCTGCACGAGAATGCCGTGAACGGGCGCGGCGGAATTCAGTTTGCCGATGAGCGCGAGCAGTTCCGCCTCGGAAGTTTTTTCCGGGAGGACGTGCGTTTCGGAAACGATGCCGAGCTCCGCACAGGCTTTTTCCTTGCGGCCGACATAGACCTTCGACGCCGGATCTTCGCCGACGCGCACGAAGGCGAGGCCGGGAGCCACGCCGCGTTGCTTCAAGACTGCCACGCGCGCGGCGAGCTCCCGCTGGAGCTGCGCCGCGATGGCGCGTCCATCAACGACGTTTGCCAGGGCTGACATTGCTGCTGGCATGGGGGCTGGCCACGCGCTTGAAGGCGTCCGGCGGGTTGGTGGAGACAACGTAAATCTTCTGGATGGTGATCACCGGCGTGTCCTGCCAGCGGGCGGAGATGCCTTCCTCGCCGGTCACGATGATTTGATACGTGTTGTAGAGCGACAAATCCAGGTTGGTGGACGGGGAATAGAGATAGTTGATCGTGTTGCCGCTGTCTGCATCAAAAAGCTCGTAGCTGGTCGGCGCGACAATGCTCGTGGCCGGGCGCACATAGCCCTCGTGCGAAACCACGCGGGGCGGCGGCGGATTGGTGTCAACCACGGCGGCAGCGGGAGCGGACGTCTCCGCTATGGCCGGGGCGGCCGGGGCCGACGGGTTCGCCTCAGGCGCAGGCGCGACCGGTGCCGGCGGAACAACGGCCGGCGCGACCGGCGGCTGCGTCACAATGGGCGCGGCTTCGGCGACGGTGTTGGTCGTGGGCGGCGACGTGGTCACCACCGGCGTTTCAACCGGAGCCGGAGCGGGATTGTTCGGCTCGGCGGCGGGTGCGGCTTCCTGCTTCAAAAACATGGCCGCGACAAACGCGAAGGCGTTCGTGGGCGTCTCGATCTGCGACCAGGCGCCCTTGGCGGCCAGTTCGCTGACGGGCGTGCCTTTTTCAATCATGCCCAGCACGCTGTAATTTTCGCCCGGACCGGCGCGGAGGTTCAGCTTCCGCGCGGAAACCGTCTTGGTCGCCGCATCCACATACTTGGAATTGACCCAGACCTTGGTTGCCGTCGGCAGCGAAATTTTCGCCCACTGCGCCGGCTCGTCGGCGGTATGCTTGTCGAGGTTGATCTGGGAAATCACGGTGACGGTGTCGCCCGCCTTCAGGTGGCCGACGACTTCGCCCTTGAGACCGGCCTGGCCGCGCAGGTTGAGGTTCGCGGAAATGACGGTGGCGGGACCGGCGACGAGCGCGACGGACGGCTCGGAAATCTTTTTGACGATCTTCTTTTTGTGTTTGATCACCGGCTTCTTCGGGACGGGCGCGACGGCATTGGTGCTGGCCACGGCAACCACCGGAGCCGGCATCGTGACCATGGCCGTGGCCGGGGCGGGGATTTCCGGCAATTTGTTTGTGTTGACCTGCGCCACGGCAGTCGTGGCGAGGATCGTTCCTAATACCAACCAGCAGTTCGTTTTCATAAATCAGTTTTCCGTAGTCAAAGTTTTTATTTCCACCGCGTTCAGCGTCCGCCATTTGCCCGGCTTCAGTTCGCCGAGCTTGATTTTTCCAATCTGCGTCCGCTGTAATTTTTTTACAGTGATGGCCTGCGACTCGAAGAGCCGCCGCACCTCGCGGTTCTTGCCTTCGCCGAGTTCCAGTTCCACCACGCTCTTGTGCCGCGTGCCGGAAACGATCCGCGCCGACAGCGCCTTCAGTTTTTCGCCTTCGTGAAAAATGCCGCGCTTGAACAGCTCCAGCATCGCTGGCGTCACTTCGCCCTCGACGCTCACCAAATATTTTTTGCGGACACCGTAGCGCGGATGCGTCAGGCGCAACGCGAATTGTCCATCATTGGTGAGAAAAATCAATCCCTCGCTGTTGTAGTCCAGCCGCCCGACGGACTGCACCGTTTCCCACTCGCGCGGCAGCAGCTGGTAAATCGTCGGCCGGTCAAACTCATCCTTGCGCGAACACACGCAGCCCGGCGGCTTGTTCAGCGCGGCGTAAATCAGTTTTTTCGGGCGCACCGGCTTGCCGTCCACCGCCACCTGGTCGTGGTCGGGATCAACCTTGGAGCCGAGCAGGCGGACGACATGGCCGTTCACCACGACTCGCCCTTCCAAAATAATCTGCTCGCCGGCGCGGCGGGAAGCCACCCCGGCATCGGCGAGAAATTTCTGCAAACGAACCACAGGATTTACGATTTACGATTGCCGATTTACGATCGAAACGCCCGACTGCGAACAGCCAAATCGTAAATCGTATATCGAAAATCGCAAATGTTCAGGCCTCGGGCTTGGTTTTGCGGAGGCCGGTGATCTTGTCGCCGGTCTTGCGCTGGCCGCGCTTTTCGAGGAGGGCGGTGCGTTCAAAACGCTTGAGGACATTGCGCTTGCCGCCCAAGGTGGACGCCGCGCGGAGACTGCGATGCTGTGACATAAATTATTTGTTTGATTGGTTCTTCGGTAAAAAACGAGTGCAAAGCATAGCCGACTTCCGGCTGATTGCAAACGGTTAATTCGGCTTCCCGCACGGTGGAAAGCCTTTCATGGATCGAAAATTTTGCTTTAACGCCCAAACCATTAAACCGAAAACAATTATTCCAAAGCTGCTCGGTTCTGGCACAACTTGGAATTGGAAGTTTGCACCGAGCATGACGTAATCAGTGTTGTCAGATGGAAAATACGGCGTCCATTGTCCGCTAGGGAGTGTTAACACTAACGCAATGCTTCGACGATGAGGGCAAACAGGATGAAGCCTGCGAACAAAACATCCAG
>Ga0316224_1001360_pt1 | contig 27290 bp, 16 predicted proteins | sample TBH18013metaG_FD_206254 | JGI IMG/M metagenome (GOLD analysis project Ga0316224, IMG submission 206254) | Freshwater microbial communities from Trout Bog Lake, Wisconsin, USA - TBH18013 | ecosystem: Environmental > Aquatic > Freshwater > Lake > Hypolimnion/Profundal zone | place: USA: Wisconsin... | reverse complement strand
CGCCAGGACCACATGTCTGCGGCAGCGGCAATTACGGGGTGTCTCTGGCAGGCAAGAGCCCCGCCCACCAAAACGGCACCACGCCAAAGGTCACCCTCAGCTACAAGCCTGAGCGCGGCGTCATGGTCTATGCCACCTATTCGCAAGGGTTTCGCCCCGGTGGTTTCAACCGTCGCGGCGGTGCCACCAACGACCCGAATTTCAACATTCCCTTCACCTACGGCTCTGACAGCGTGAAGAATTACGAGGTCGGCTGGAAGTTGCAATTTGCCAATAATTCCATCCGCTGGAACGGTGCGGCCTATTGGATCGACTGGAACAATATTCCCATCGCGATCTATGCGCCCGCCGTCAGCAATTCGACTTTCGACCTCAACGGGCCGAATGCGCGGGTGAAGGGCATCACATCCGATCTGATGTGGCGCGCCACGCATGAGCTGACCCTGACCGGCAACCTCACCTATAACGATGCCAAACTGGTCAGCTATGGCGCCTATCCGGCAGGCTTTATTCCGCAGCCGGGTGACAGTCCATTGGCGCTGACATCGGTGCCGATTGGCAGTCCGCTGGCGCTGGCGCCCAAATGGCAGGGCAATCTGCGCGCCCGTTACGAGCACGAGATGGCCTCTGGCAGCACCTTCTTCGGACAGTTGGGGGGCCAATTTGTCGGATCGTCCTATACCCAGACGATCAAGACCTATAACCAAAAGCTTGCCGCCTATACGATGATGGATACATCGATGGGGGTCAAGAAGGACAGCTGGAGCATAGAGCTTTACGTCAACAATCTGACCGACAAGCGGGCGGAGCTGTATAAGGATCAGGGCGACAATGTCCTGCTGACCTCTACCGCGCGGCCGCGTACCATCGGTATGCGGATGAACTGGGCCTATTGAGCCGTACCACGCGCCCCGCTTGGGCCGTATAGGAATAAACAGCTGGGCGGGGTGCCGATCCCGTCCGGCTGTTTTCATTTGAATAGATTGCGCAATACCAAGGAGCCCGCCATGCACTTCGGCCTCACCCCAGAGCAGGAGATGATCGTCTCCACCGTCCGCAGCTTTGTCGAGAACGAGATCTACCCGCATGAGGCGATGGTGGAACGCAGCGGCCAAGTGCCGCTGGAACTGGGCGAGGAGATCAAGCGCAAGGTCATCGATCTGGGCTTTTACGCCTGCAATTTCCCCGAAAGCGTCGGCGGCGCGGGGCTGAGCCATCTGGACATCACGCTGGTCGAGCGCGAGCTGGGCCGAGGATCGATGGCGCTGACCCATTTCTTTGGCCGCCCGCAAAACATCCTGATGGCCTGCGAAGGGCAGCAGCGCGAGCGTTACCTGCTGCCCGCCGTGCGCGGCGACAAGATGGACGCCCTCGCCATGACCGAGCCCGATGCGGGGTCCGATGTGCGCGGCATGAAATGCACCGCGACGGCGGACGGCAAGGATTGGGTGCTGAACGGCGCCAAACACTTTATTTCGGGCGCCGAACACGCCGATTTCTTCATCGTTTTCGCCGCAACCGGGGTGGATGACACCCCCCACGGCCCCAAAAAACGCATCACCTGCTTTCTGGTCGATCGCGGACACCCCGGTTTTGAAGTGCGCGAGGGGTATAATTCGGTCAGCCACAAGGGTTACAAAAACTACGTCCTCTATTTCGACCAATGCCGCCTGCCCGCCGAGGCGGTGCTGGGCAAGGTGCATGGTGGGTTCGATGTGATGAACGAATGGCTCTATGCCACGCGGCTGACGGTGGCGGCATTCAGCGTCGGCCGGGCGCGGCGGTGTTTCGATCTGGCGCTGGACTATGCCGCGACGCGCAAGCAATTCGGCCAGCCCATCGGCAAATTTCAAGGCGTCGGTTTTCAAATCGCCGACATGATCACCGAAATCGACGCCGCCGACTGGATGACCTTGGCCGGCGCATGGCGGCTGGATCAGGGCCTGCCGGCGAACCGCGAGATCGCCAGCGCCAAGCTTTACGCATCGGAAATGCTGGGGCGCGTCACCGACGCATCGTTGCAAATCTTCGGCGGCATGGGGCTGATGGACGATTTCCCCATCGAACGTTTCTGGCGCGATGCCCGCGTCGAGCGCATCTGGGACGGCACATCGGAAATCCAGCGGCATATCATCAGCCGCGAATTGCTGCGTGCCCTCGGTGCCTGATCTGTCGCGCCTGTTGCGACCGGCCAGCATTGCCGCGATCGGCGGCGGGGCATGGTGCGCTAATGTCATCCAGCAATGCCGCAAGATCGGCTTCGCGGGGCCCATCTGGCACGTGCACCCCACCCGCGGCGATTACGCCAACCTCTCCGCGCTGCCCCATGCGCCCGATGCCAGCTTCATTGGCGTCAACCGCGAGGCCACGGTGAAAGTGGTGCGCGAATTGGCGATGATGGGGGCGGGCGGCGCGGTGTGTTTCGCCTCTGGCTTTGCCGAGGCCTCTGCCGAAATCGCCGGCGCCGCCGATTTGCAAGCCGAACTGCTGGAAGCTGCGGACGGCATGCCGATCCTTGGGCCCAATTGTTATGGGTTTATCAATGCGTTGGACGGCGCGGCGCTGTGGCCCGATCAGCATGGCTGCGCGCGTGTGGATCGGGGTGTGGCGATCCTCACCCAGTCCTCGAACATCGCGATCAACCTGACGATGCAGAGGCGCGGCCTTCCGATCAGCTATGTGGTGACGGTGGGCAATCAGGCGCAGCTGGGCATGGCGGAGATCGGCTGCGCGCTGCTGGATGACCCCCGCGTGACCGCGCTGGGTCTGCATATCGAGGGGTTTGGCAACCCGCGCGCCTTTGAGGCACTGGCCGCCAAGGCGCGCGCGCGCGGCAAGGCGATTGTCGCGGTGAAGGTCGGCGCCTCGACCCAGGCGCAGGCGGCGACGATTTCGCACACCGCATCGCTAGCGGGCAGCGATGCCGGGGCGCGGGCTTTATGCGCGCGGCTGGGCATTGGGCAGGCAGCCAGCCTGACACAGATGCTGGAGGCGCTGAAGATCCTGCATACCACCGGGCCTTTGCCATCGATCCAGATCGCCTCGATGTCCTGTTCGGGCGGAGAGGCCAGCCTGATGGCCGATACCGGCTTGCGCGCCGGGGTGGAATTTCCTCCGCTGAACCAAACGCAGACCGCAGCCTTGCGCGCCGCGCTGGGGGCCAAGGTCGCGCTGGCCAACCCGCTGGATTACCACACCTATATCTGGGGCGATGTGGCGGCGATGACCGCCTGTTTCACCGCGATGATGGCCCCGCATATCGCGCTGGGCTGTGTGGTGCTGGATTTTCCGCGTGTGGGCATTTGTGACGACGGCGAATGGCGCAAGGTCGTTACCGCGATGAAGGCGGCGGCCAAGGCCAGCGGGAGGCCGATGGCGTTGATCGCCAGCCTTCCCGAAAACCTGCCCGAGGATGTCGCGGCGGACTGCATCGCCAGCGGGATTGTGCCGCTGTGCGGACTGGACGATGCGCTGGTGGCGGTGGCGATTTGCGCGGGGTTGCGCGCGGCGGACAGGGAAGCCCTGCTGGCGGCGGCTGCGCTGGGTGCGACACATACGCTCAGCGAGGCCGAGTCCAAGGCCGACCTTGCCGCCTATGGCCTGCCCGTGCCGCGCGCTTGCCGCGCCGCAAATCCCGCCGAGGCCGCCCGCCAAGCCGCCACCCTGACCTTCCCCGTGGTGCTGAAGGGCGAAGGCATCGCGCATAAAACAGAGGCCGGCGCGGTGGCGCTGAACCTTGGCTCGGCACAGGCGGTGCGCGCGGCGGCGGAACGCATGCCCGCGACCAGTTTCCTTGTGGAGGAAATGATCACCGGCGCGGTGGCAGAGCTGCTGATCGGCGTGGTGCGCGACCCGGCGCACGGGTTTGTGCTGAGCATCGGCGCGGGCGGCGTTTGGACCGAGATCCTGCGCGATACGCAAAGCCTGCTGCTGCCGGTGCGCGCGCAAGGCATCGCGGAGGCGCTGGGGCGGCTAAAGATCGCGCCCTTGCTGGCGGGCTATCGCGGGGCGCCTGCCGCCAACGGTGCCGCGATTATCGATGCGGTTCTGGCGTTGCAGGCCTATGTCATCGCGCATGCGGGCGATGTGGCCGAGGCCGAGATTAACCCGCTGATTTGCACACCGGCGGGGGCCTATGCCGCCGACGCCCTTATCCGAAAGGCCATGCCATGAACCCTATCCGCACCGAAAAACGTGGGCCCGTGCTAGAGGTCACCCTCGACCGGCCCAAGGCCAACGCCATCGATCTGGCCACCAGCCGCATCATGGGCGAAGTTTTCGCCGATTTTCGCGACGATCCCGACATGCGGGTCGCCATCATCACCGCCGCTGGCGACAAATTCTTTTGCCCCGGATGGGACCTGAAGGCGGCTGCCGGCGGCGACGCGGTCGATGGCGATTACGGGCGCGGCGGCTTTGGCGGATTGCAGGAACTGCGCGGGCTGAACAAGCCGGTGATCGCGGCGATCAACGGCATTGCCTGCGGGGGCGGGCTGGAACTGGCGCTCTCGGCGGACATCATTCTGGCGGCTAGCCACGCTACCTTCGCCCTGCCCGAAATCCGTTCTGGCACGGTGGCCGACGCCGCCTCGATCAAGCTGCCCAAGCGCATCCCCTATCACATCGCGATGGAAATGCTGTTCACCGGGCGCTGGCTGGACGCCGAGGAGGCGCATCGCTGGGGGCTGGTCAACCGGGTGATCGCCGCCGATCAACTGATGGCCGAGGCGCGCAAACTGGCCGATGACCTCGCGGCCGGGCCGCCCTTGGTCTTTGCCGCGATCAAGGAAGTCGTCCGCGAGGCCGAGGGGATGAAGTTTCAGGACGCGATGAACCGCATCACCAAGAGCCAGTTGGAAACCGTTGACCGCCTGTACTATTCCGAAGACCAGCTGGAAGGCGCGCGGGCCTTTGCCGAAAAGCGCGAACCCGTTTGGAAGGGGCGCTGATCGGCACGGACTTGTGATGTTTGGGGTTGCCTAGGGCTGGCCTAGGGGTCTACCGCCTACATCGCGGTCCAGCTGGCGCGCCACTGGCAACGCCACCCCAATCGCCATCAGGCAAACACCCGCCCCCAGCGGGCCGATCAGCGTATAGCCGCCGAAATGCTGGGCGATATAGCCCGCCGCCAGCGAACCAAAGCTCTGCGCCAACAGCCATGTGCCGGTGGTCATCACCGCCAGCCGCCCGCTGGCGTCATAGGAATAGGCCAGCCCCAGCAGCAGCGGATAGGTCAGGAACCACGCCACATTAAACGCCACCAGGCTCACCCCAAACGCGGCCTCTGTGGTCACCGTGGTGAGAGCCGCGCAGGCCAAACCGCAGGCCCCCAGCGCGCAGGCCAGCGGCCAACCGCGCGGCAACCGCTTGACCACCAAGGCCAGCCCCGCATTGCCCAAGGCGCTCGCCAGCGTCGCAAGGCTTTGATAGCGGCCGAATTGTGTCGCCGGCAGGCCGATGGCATGCGCGGTGCGTTCCATAAACGGCCAGATCGCCAGCGTGCCAAAGGCGAACAGCGCCATCGCCGCCAGCACGCGCTTGCCCTCGGCCCCGATGGGTGTGTTGGCCATTTGCGGCGCGCCCGCATCCCCCCCGGTGCCCCCCGGCAGCATCAAGGCGAACAGCCCCAGCCCCCCCGACAGCGCCGCCAGCGCGGTGAACTCCCCCGCCACGCCATAGGCTTTGCCGACCATCGGCAGGCCGATGTTGATCATGGCGAACAGCACCGTCTGGAACGCGATGCCCATCGATATGGCGCGGGCGGGGTGCGCGGTGCGTCCGGCGGCCAGATTGACCGCGCTGTTCATAATGCCGAACCCCATGCCTGTGCCGATCCGCCCTAGGAACAGCAGCGGATAAGCGCCCAGCACCGCCGAGGCGCCTTGCGAACACACCACCAGCGCGGTGGCCAGCACCGCCAACACACGCGCGTCCATCGCCCGCGCGCGCGGCGCCACCATGAACATCGCCGCCGCATAGCTCAGCGTTTCGGCCATGTTCCAAGCCCCCATCGCGGTGGAGGTGAAGCCGAAACGGTCCATCAAGCCGCCCACCAGATAGGTGGTGAAATTATTGCCCAGATGCGCCGCTGTCGATGCGGCGCCGATGCCGATCAGGGTGAGGGCGAAGCCGCGCTTTGGCGGCGCCGCCTCGCTATCACGCACGCCTGCGCGCAGGGCATCACTCACCGGGGTCAAAACCGCACGCGGGGGAAGCGGGCGGTGGCTTCCAGATCCTCCAGATCCATATGCGCGCGGACATATTCTTGGCGCGCGTCACGCGGGGGCTGATGATCCCAAGCGGTCAGCTTGCCGGTGGCGTTGGCCTCTGCCACCAGCTTGCGGCAGCGCTGACTGGTCAGCACCGCCTGCGTGATCGCGGGGAAATCCCAGCGCTGGGCGACTTCGGCGCGCAAATCCGCGATCAATGCGGCATGGGCAGGATCGGCGGCGAGGTTGTGCAATTCGTCCGGGTCCGCCGCCAGATCATACAACATATCGGGATCGACCGAGGAATGGATGAATTTCCATGGCCCCCGCCGGATCATCACCAGCGGCGCGATGGTGCCTTCGCCCATATATTCGCCGATCACCTCGTCGTGGCCGGTGCCCCCCGTCAAATGCGGCATCAGGCTATGCCCATCGAGCGGCATCGCGGGCTGGGGCGTCAGCTCCGCCATATCCAGCAAGGTCGGCAGCAGGTCGATCAACGACACCGACGCGTCCACCCTACGTGGCAGATACCGCCCCGGCGCGTGGACGATCATCGGCACCCGCGCAGCGCCCTCAAAGTAGTGCATCTTGTACCACAGGCCCCGCTCGCCCAGCATATCGCCGTGGTCGCCGCAGACGATGACGATGGTGTCATCGGCCATGCCGGTTTCCTCCAGCGTTTGCAGGATCAGGCCGAATTGTTCATCCACAAAGCTGATCGATCCGAAATAGGCGCGGCGCGCGTTGCGCATCTGGTCTTCGCTCACCGTGTCCAGATCGCTGCCGCAGACATGGCGCAGACGCTGCGAATGCGGGTCCAGCCGATCCGGCGCGATCCGTACGCGCGGCAGGGGAATCTCGGCGTCCTGATACAGATCCCAATAGCGTTTGGGCGTGGCATAGGGGTCATGCGGGTGGGTCAGCGAGGCGGTGATGAAGAAAGGCCGCGGGTCGCTGTCGCGCGCGATGTCATACAGCTTGCGGCGGACGGTGAACACCACCTCCTCGTCGAAATCGAGCTGGTTGGTGCGGACGGTCGGCCAGGCGGTCAGCACCGAATCCATCGAGTGATACCACGTCGGGCGGTGCTCGAAATCGCTCCAATCCGGGGTCCAGCCAAAATCGGCGGGGTAGATGTCGGTGGTCAGGCGCTCCTCGAACCCGTGCATCTGGTCTGGCCCGACGAAATGCATCTTGCCCGACAGGATCGTGCGGTAACCGCCATTGCGCAGATAATGCGCCATCGTGGGGGTGCTGGCCTGCAATTCGCAGGCATTGTCAAAGGCGCCGATCCTGGAAGGCAGTTGCCCCGCCATCATCGAAAACCGCGCCGGACCGCACAGCGGACTGGCGCAATAGGCCGATGTGAACAGCACCCCTTCCTGTGCCAAGCGCGACAGCGTCGGCACTTTTACCGGGGTGGGCGCATGGGCGGGGGCGTAAAAGGGCAGGAACGGCGCGGACATTTGATCGGCCATCAGGATCAGAATATTGGGTTGTTTGGCCACGCGGTGAATACCCCTTTGGTCGGACAGAATGGCGCATATTCGCATGCAATCGCACGCTGGCAAGGATCATCCTGAAAACCACGCGGCATTAGTATTTATGATAGGCTGCATCACGGCACCGCCCCCAACGGCTGATCGAGGACACGCCCCAGCTTCCCTCGCAAGCCAAACATCAGCGCGGCCCCCAGCGCGGCGATGGCGGCATCGATCGTCCAGAATGTCGCCGGGCTCATCTGATCGTAAAAGCTGCCAACCCAGCCGGCCAAGGTATGCGCGATGAAGGGCGACAGAAATGCCGCGCCCATCATCGCGCCGGTGACCGATTTGGGCGCGGATCTGCTGACCAGTGCCAGCGTGGTGGGCCAATAATACATCCAGGCCAGCCCCATCGCCAGAAATCCGCCCAGTGCCCAGCCCACTGCAACCCGGCCCTGCGCAGGGGCCAGCGCGCTGCCCGCCGCCAGAACTAGCGCGGCGAGGCAGATCAGCACCATGCCGATCGCAATTTTGCCCAAACTGTTCGGCTCTGAATTGCGCTGCGCCTGCCATTTCCACAGCACGATCAGCACCGGGGCGGCGAGGATGCTGCCGATCGAATCCACCGAATTGAACCAGCTGGCGGGAACCGTGCCGAGGGCGCTGGTGAGGCTCACTTGTTGATCGACCCAGATGATCCCCATGCTCCACACCATGGGATATGCGATTTCAGCCGGAATGGTCAGCGCGATCACCGCGAACAGCGCCCAAATCCGGCGGCGTTCGGCGGCGTTCAGCGGCGCGCGCTTCGCCCGCCGTTCCCCCAGCGGGCGGCTGGCAGGCAAATAGCGCTGCCCGAAAAGATAGATCCCCAGCGCCAGCAACATCAACACCGCCGCAACGCCAAACCCCGCGTGCCAGCCATAGATCGCCGCCACCGTTCCCGTCACCAGAGGCCCGGATGCGGAACCGATATTGATTCCGGTCGAGAAAATCGTGAAGCCCCGCGCGCGCAGCGATTCCGCCTCTGTGGGGTACAGCGCGCCGACCTGCGCCGAAATATTCCCCTTCAGGCAGCCGCAGCCGAAAATCAGCAGCACCAGCGCCAGCAGAAAGCTGACATCGAACGACATCGCCAGATGCCCCGCGCTCATCAACAGCGCGCCCAGAATCACTGTGCGATTGGGCCCCAGCGCCCGGTCCGCGATCCACCCGCCCAGAATCGGCGTGAAATAGACCAGCCCCGAATACCAACCATAGATCAACGCCGCGAAGGCGAGGTTGGTCATCGGCGCGCGCATTTCAAACAGGTGGCGCAGGCTCGTCAGCCCGGCAACATGGTCGGCGTGCCCCGGCAGCAACAATTGCTTGACCATATAAAGCGCCAGCAGAGATGTCATCCCGTAGAACGAAAACCGCTCCCACATCTCGGTAAAGGCGAGGAAATAGAGTCCCTTGGGATGCCCGCCAAACGTTGCGGCGGTTGGGTTGGTTTCGGTCACTATCGGCTCCTTCGCGCGCAAGTTAGGCGATCCCCGGTGGGAGGCAAGCCCCGGCGGGAGGCGGGCCCCAGCGGGAGGCAGGCCGCGGGCGGTGTTTGCGACATTGCGCGGGTCAAAGCGGGGGGCATCTCGGTCGCTCTCGGCCGAATTAGCCAACCTAATTGCAGACATTCATGCGCGAGGCCCCTATCGACGAAAGGCCAATGAATCGCGACGGGGACTGAGGAACGCCATGAACCCAGATCAGACACCTCTTTCAGGCATTTCTCGCCGCGGCGCCCTGCAAGCCGGTGTGTTGTGTTTGGGATCTGCCGCTGTGCCTTGCGTTGCGCGAGGGGGCGCTGCTGTCACCGCGCCTCTGGCGGAAATGGCGCGGGCCGATGTTGTTTTGGCCGCCGGCCCCGCCGCAGATCAGATGGCGCAAACCCAGCGTTTGGTGATGGGGCTCGATGAGGATGCGCTGCTCAAGCCTTTCAGGGTGCGCGGCGGGCTGGCCGCACCGGGGCCAGATATGGGCGGATGGTATGATACCGATGCCTTCGCGCCCGCGCATAGTTTTGGCCAATGGGTCAGCGCCTTGGCGCGGGGCTATGGCAACAGCGGCGACGCGGCGGCCAAAGCCAAGGCGCAAAGGCTTATTGGGCTCTATGGCCAAAGCCTGACGGCGGACGGCGGCTTTTATCGCCACAACCGCTTTCCGGCCTATACCTATGACAAGCTGACCGCCGGCCTGCTGGACGCGCATGTGCAAACCGGCGCCGCCGAGGCCATGCCCCTGTTGGCCCGCACCACCGACATTGCCTTGCCCTATTTGCCACCGCGCGCGCAGCCCCGCGACGAACACGCCAAGGAGGGTGAAGATTTCACCCGGCATGCCTGGGACGAAAGCTATACTTTGGCGGAAAATCAGTTTCTGGCGTGGAAGGCGGGCGCGGGGGATCGTCACCTGGGCCTTGCCAAGCGGTTTTTGTACGATGATTTCTTTTTGGCGCTGGCGCGGGGGCAGAATGTTTTGCCGGGCAAGCACGCCTACAGCCACGTCAACGCGCTGAGCTCCGCCGCGCAAGCCTATTTGTCGCTGGGCGCGCGGCCCTATCTGCAGGCCGCACAGGCCGGCCTCGCCTTCGCCGAGGCGCAGAGTTACGCCACCGGCGGTTGGGGGCCAGACGAGCATTTCATCACTCCGGGCACGGGCGCGCTGGGCCGCAGCCTCACCGCCACGAAGCAAGGGTTCGAGACGCCGTGCGGGGCGCATGCGCATCTGAAACTTGGCCGCTATTTGCTGCGCATCACCCGCCAATCGCACTATGGCGACAGTATGGAGCGGGTGCTGTATAATACCGTGCTGGGCGCCACGCCGATTGCCCCTGATGGCCGCGCCTTTTATTATTCGGATTATGGCCCCAGAGCGCGCAAGGCCACCTTTGGCGAGCCTTGGCCGTGCTGCACGGGCAGCCTGCCACTGCTGGCCGCCGACCATGGCTTGAATATGGGCTTTACCGACCCGGTGGGCGTTTACGTCAACCTGTACCTGCCGGGCGAGATGGGCTGGCGGCAAAATGGGCGCGCATGCCGGCTGACCATCGCCACCCAGTATCCCTATGCTGACACGGTTGCGGTGACAGTCGAGGCCGAAACCGATCACCCGTTCAGCGTTTTTCTGCGCATTCCGGCCTGGGCCAAGGGCGCGACACTGGCTGTTGGTGACGGTCCCGCCAGACCCGTGGCTGCTGGCGCTTTTGCGGAAATTCGCCGCGATTGGCGGCGCGGGGGACGTTTGCGCCTGTGCCTGCCGGCCAACCCCCGGCTGGAGGCGGTGGATGCACAGAACCCCAATCTCGTGGCCCTGATGTCGGGTCCGCTCGCTTTGATGCGGGTGTTTGACAGCGCGGACGCGGCGCCCATGGCCGTCAGCCGAGAGGCCCTGCTCGCCGCCGCGCATCCGCGCCCCGGATCGAGCGAATGGCACGCCCATGCAGGCGCGAAACATATCGAATTACGCCCCTTCATGGACATCAGGGATCAGACCTACAGCCTCTATCAAGAGCTGACCTGAACAAGCCACATACCGGGTGCGGTTTGCCCTGTTGAGCGGCGGGTGCCGATATACCAGTGACCTCATAATCCGCCTGAAACCGATTAACGAGATGCGGCGGCAACGGTCCAGGCCTTCCACACAGATATATGTTCCAAACGCGACCCAGCAGGTGCTTGTTTGCGTAAACGCCGCAGCCGTGATATAAGTATCGCCTGCCGATTGGACGCCTAAATTCTTGTGACTTCCTCAGCTATTCTGACGGGGGTGGGGGTTATGTTGCTGACATTATCGCGCGTGTGCACGTCCGCCAAGGGGTTGATTATCCTTGCGGCCTGTAGCTTGTCCACCAGTGCAATGGCAGAACAGGCGCCGCCGCAAATCCGCCTGAGCCCGCAGCCGGCAATCGCCAGTCCGGTCATTGGCATTCAGCCCTATCGCCAGACCATGCAAAGGCTGCGCGTTGTGCGAGCCTATCATATAGAGGATATTCGTGCCAATCCTCAGGTCACGTTGGGCGCGGCGCAGCTGGATTTTCGGCCCATGCTGGCCAACCCAAAGGCGCTGTTCAACGTCGCGGCGCGGCTGCACACGTTGGGACAGGTGGCTGAGGTCCGCACCGAAGGTTCCGACATCACCGAGGTGGCGCAGGGGTTGGTTATTCACCACACCTTGGAATACCGCATTTTGCCCGGCCAGTGCGAAAGGGTTGACGCGCGCGTTGCGCTGGCCCGCGCGGGGGTGAATTGCTTTGGGCAAGGCTCGATCGAACAGCATATCGCCGCGTTTTCCGCGCCCGGCAGCCCGCGCTATATCGCCGATCCGGGGCAACGCGGCAAGGCGGTAGCCAGCTATCGCCAGCAAGAGGCCGCCATCGATGCCGATGCCACGGCGCATATCGCCCAATTGCGCCGCATGTTGGTCGACCCGGCGCAGCGCGCCACCATCGCCGCCGCCATCGGCGCCATTGAGGCCGCCCGCATCGCCGCCCTTTCGGATGATGAGCTGAAGGGATATCTGATCAACGCCGGCGTTCAACACCACGAGGAAACCGCCTTCGTGCCGCGTCTTGACGCCGCTGTGTCGGGTACATCATCGGCATCGCCCGCGATTGACGCCATCGCCGCCCGCAACGGCGAGGCCGCCGCCGAGCAGCAGTTGCTAGGCCGCGGCGCGCCCGATCAACCGCTGGCCAATTACCCAAAGCTGCTGCGGATTATGCCGCGTTCGGCCTTTCACACTTTGGGCCATACTATGGGCAACGGGGCGCAGGGCGGCGATCAGGTGACGGACATTGATCTTGGCACCTATACCTACCTCACCGGCTTCACCCTTGGCCATGACTACGAGTGGAGCTACAATTTCTCGATCACCATCAATTGGTGCGTGGTGGGCTGTTCATCGACCTATTCGATCACCCCGCATGCCGGTTTCAACTATGGCTTCGGGCTGCGGTTCCCGATTCAGGCTTCGCTGAAATACCACAATGTGGTTCACGGCACCGGCGGGGCCGAAACCACCGTGACGCCAAGCTTCGCCCCGATCGAGGGCGCCCCCAACGAATGGACGCAAACCGGCCTGTCGCAAGAATTGCTGTTCAATGATCAGGAACTCGTCGCGCAGGTGGGGGCCGATGCGGGGGTGGCCTATAATTTGCCGGTGATCGGCAGCGGCAATCCGAATTTCTCGGTCGAGGTCGATTTCACCCAGATTTTGCCACCACCCTATCAGGGCGGCCGGTTCAAACCGCCCACACCGGGCGATGCGGGGATCAATTCTCCCTATGTCTTCAACCAGATTGATCTGCTGGGTGATTTGCTCAACTTCGGTGCCTTTGGGGTGCAGATATTTCCGGCGGTGAATATCAATCTGCATTCCAACGCGCTGACATTCCAGTTGAAGGACGAGGTTTCGGGGCGGATCAATCAGATCAGCCACAGCGGACAAGCGATCAATCTGGCCACCGATCCGGGGCATAACAATGACAGCAGGTTTGATTTTGCCAACCCCACCTACAACCTAGGCTTTACACTGACACCGGGGATTGATCCGCATCTGTTTCTGGATCTGGCGGTGTGGTCGCTGAATTGGGACCCGACGATCTGGTTCCCGCAGCTGGCGGTGGACCTACCGCCTCACGGGATCGACTTTGGATGCCATTCGGGCACCACCTGCAATATCGACTTTCCCTGGCCCAAGGCCTTGGTCACCAGTGGCAATGCGTTAGAGGCGCAATTGGTCGCGCTGGGGTGCAGCCGCAGCGGGTCGATGATGAATTGCACCACCGTGCCGTCCTACAGCAAATGCCAGCCTGCGGTCAGCGCGCACCAGATCCTCGGCATCCAATCCTGCAACCCCGGCTTGTTGGAGAAGGAGCTTGTCACCGCCGACCACACACTGGGCGGCGGAGGCTGTGTCAAGGGCGCGGGCGAGCGGCTGCATTTTCCCGATGGCGACTTTGGCGCCTATGCCTATGCATGCCCGATCAAGAAAGGCGACCAAGGTATGTTGGGCCTTTGTAACACCATGCGAGGCAACGGCGTTGTGCTGAGCTGCGATGTGCTGGTCCCTGCGGTCACCGATCAAATCCTCAAGCGCGGTGGGTGCAATGGGGGCACGCCCTCGGGTGTTTATGCCTGTCCATCGGGGATGATGGCGCTGTGCAACCAATTCGTAAATGTCGGCGGGGTGATTTTGGCATGTCAGGCTCTGCCACCAAGGGGGGCCGAAAACGGGTCCGCGACAATGAAAAATCCCCGTCTCGTGGCCTACCGCGCAGGTTTAGATCCGCTCCGCGTTCTGCCAGCGATTACGCGTTCGCACGATGTGGGCTGGTCATAGCGTATGGTGCCGGCGAATAAGCAAGACGTCGCATTGGTGAACGATTGTTGACTTGGGACGGATTATAGGTCTGGGTCCGGAATATGGGTCTGGCCGATGATTTGCCGGTCACCGTTTCCCCACCGAGCGCCACTGCCGTGGGCGGTCAAAATGCGGGCTGCAATTCAATTTGCTGCAAAAAGCAGGTCGATGGGGCAAGAACAGCGCACCGTTTCCGCGGTGCGCATCGTCCCGGACAGGCTTTTGCTACCAGCATCTCGGCCTTGTTCCTGTCACCCTGCGGTTGAATCACGAGCGAAGCCGCATGCAGGTTCATGACCGAGGCCGAGGTCCGTTGCCTGAATCGCGCCGTCAACGAACGCAGCCAGGCCGGCTACACCGCTGGAATCGATAAGCCACCTCACGACCATGACCATGGCCTTTGTACCGTCCCGATACCCTCGATGAGGATCGCCCGCATCTCGATCTGGTCGACTTGATCGTGGCGAGCGCGAGTACCCATTCGCCGCAGCCATGAACCACATTCCCATGGCTTAGCCATACTCATCCGAAAGAGGGTGCTTTGATCCAATGTCCTGCGGTGCAATCGCCTTAGGACCTGACGACCAAGCTTGAGCTCTCGCTGCCCAAAAAAGCGGATGTTCAGTGGCTTGCGAGAAAAGTGGTCGGGGAGACAAGATTCGAACTTGCGACCCTCTGCTCCCAAAGCAGATGCGCTACCAGGCTGCGCTACTCCCCGACCGGGGCGAGCGGGGCGGGTGCCCTCGCTCGTGATGATGGTGGGCCCGGCAGGATTTGAACCCGCGACCTAGCCGTTATGAGCGGCCAGCTCTAACCAACTGAGCTACAGGCCCCCTGGTTTTGCCTTTTCCAATCACTTGGAAATTGGCCCTACCCGCGAACACCCTGAGATGCTCGCCAAGCCCGTTAGCCCGCTGCGGCGCCGCTGGCAAGGCTCAGCGATGCAATAATCTCTCCGGCAGAGGTCGGGTGCACCCCGCGCGCCGCCAAATGGGCCAAAATCGCCCGCCACCAGCCGTAAAACGCGGCCAAATCGCCCTCATCGCGGACATAGGGGGTGCAGCCGGGGCGCAGCGAGGGCGAATGGAACGACAGCACCAGCACCGGCAAACCATCGGCCAGCGCCTGATCGATGGCGCGGATCGCCTCGGCGATGCTGACGCCTTCGGGGGTCAGCGGCACGCGGTCGAGCAGGCCCGAACGCGCGAAAATCCCCTGACCCTTGGGGATTTTGCCCAGCATGGGGTAGATCCGCGCGCCCTGCCGGCGCAGCGCCCCGCAGAATACCGTGGTCAAGGGCAGCTCGATCAAAGAACCTTCATCGCCCACCCGCCACGGCTCGGGGCCGAGATGCGCGAAGTTTTGCCCGCCGATGTCGGTATAATCGAAACGCGACCGCACCGATGTGTCGATGGCAATCCCCGCCTCGCGCAGGATGAAGGCGGTGTTCGGCCCCACGCCATAACGCCCCGCGCGGTAAATCAGCGGCGCCTGACCGAAATTGCGGGCGATGGCGCCGTGCAGTTCCAGCAGCTTGGCGCGTTCCAGTTCATAGGGAAGATTGCCGGTGAAGCTGTTGTATTCGGTGACTTGTTCATCGAACGGCGGGCTGACCCAAGGGTGCAATTGCACGCCGACCTCGGCGCGGGCCCCCGTCACCGCATCGCCGATGGCCGCCACGGCCTCTGCGGATGTCGCCAGCGGGTAATCGAGCAAATAGACGGGCTTGGCGCCGAACCCTTGCGCAAATTGCTGGAATTTCGCCAATTCCCCCACGCTGTCCAGCCGGAACCCTTCGCGCGCGAGGGGGGCGGCCCAGTCGAATTCCTCCTCGGTATCGACGGTCAGCAGGTAACGCGGCGGGGTGCCGGGCTGAAAATCCAACCGGTCGCCTTCGCCGGGAGGCTGGGTGATGCGAAACTCTGCCAATTTAGTCCCCCGCCAAGGCGCGTCATCCCGCCGGTCCGGCGGCCGCGCCCATTGCGCCTTGTGGCTCTGCGCTATGTTGCGCGGGGCTGTTGGTCAAGTCCGGCGTTGTTTTGGCGCTGTCCATGGCGCTGGGCAGGCTGAGGCACAGCCATTCATCCTTGCGGCGCAGGGTGCCGGTGGCGGCGTGGGCTTCGGTGGCGACCAGACGCAGCGCAAAGCCGGTGCCAAACATCCCCGCCGACGGCGCGGCGCGCTGGGCAGAGGCGGCGGCATGAAACAGCGCCTCGTCATCGAGGGCGGCCAGCGCCCCCGGCAGGCGCAGAACCAGCTCCTCGGCGCAGGTTTCGCGCGACACAAACAGCGGCAAGACCTCGCCCGGCGCCATATGCGCGGCCAGCGTCGCCAGCAAACGCCAGCACAAACGCTCGGTTTCGCTGGGCGCCAGCGCGACCATATGCGCCGACTTCTCCCCCACATGCTCCAGCACGAAACCGGCCTGGCGCGGGGCGGTGTGCGGGGTCAGCTGGGCGATGGTGGCGGCAAGGCAGACGGCAAGGTCGCTGGCGCCCGCCGTGGGAACCATCGCGCCGGTATCGAGGCGGGCATAGCGCTCCAGCTCCTCGAAACCCGCCAGCATATGCGCGGCGTCGGCGGCGATGGCGGCGGCCAGCGCGCGATATTCATGCGGGGTATGGCCGAACAATTGCTGCTGGATGATCTCTGCAAAGCCCTGAATGGCGTTCACCGGGGTCCGCAATTCATGCAGCATCTGGCGCAGGCGGTCTGATTCGCCGGCCGGGGAGGGGGACGCAGCCACCTCGCCAAGCCGGCGGGCGCGTCCGACATGGCCGGCGAAACGCCCGCCCACGGGGTCAAAGTGGGGGGCGGCGTCGATCCGCCACGGGCCCGCGATGGCCTCGGCGCCGGCCAGTGTCAGCGTGGCGGCGCGGATCGGTTGGTGGCGGGCGATGGGGGCGGCAAGGCCGTCATGCGAGGCCAGCGCCATACCCACCAGCATCGGCGCAAAGCGGCCCTCGGCCCAGACGATGCGCCCCGCGGCATCGGTGGCGAAATCGAAATGGGTGAGGGGGGAGGGGGCATCTTCGCCGAGGGGCAGGCGCGGCGCTATGGCGGAGGCTTTGGCGCCCAGCCGCACCGGGCCGGTTTCCTCGCGGGCGCGGCGAAAGGCCTCTATCCGCTGGACGATGGCGCCGATGCCGGTGATTTCGGCGGCGGGTTCAGGGGCGGGTTGGGCGGTCGGTTGGGGCGCAGGTTTGGCGGCGGGTACGGGTTCGGGCGCGCGTGGGGGGGGCGCCTCGCCCGGCAGATGCAGCCCGGTGGCGCCCAAGCGGCCCAGCAATTCGCGGGTGGATGTCGGCAAATCGCGCCGCGCCGCCAATTGCACCCGCGCAGAGGCCGGCAGCGCGGGCACCAGATCGCGCCATTGCTCCTCGCTCAGCTGCGCGGCCGTCAGCGCCGCGCGGGCCACCTGCGGCTCACCCGAGGCCAGCGCCGCCACCAGACGCGGCGATCGCAGCCGCAAACCGGGGTCGCTGAGAATCGCGGTGCGTGTGCTGGCGGGCAGTTCGCGCGCCAGATCGGCCAAGCGCACATGCGCCGCGTCCAGAATGTCGCCCCGCGCCTCGGCAGGGGCGGTGCCCAGCAGATCGACCAATTTCCGCCACTGAATGCGCGCAAAGGCCGCCCCGCCCACCGGCAGGCGCAACACGGTGGCAAGGCGATCATCATAACGCATGCGGCTTAGGGAGGAGTCCTGATTGTGGCGAAGGGAGTCGCTAGGGATTAGCAGTTTTTGCGCAAGCCGAAAGCGCGCAAGGCAGATGCGTTGCAAAGCGGGACGATTGCGGGCATAAACAATAATATTGCCGGTGGCATGGCGCCGAAAGGGTGTTTATTGCCCCCTGATGGCGGTTGACGGGTCCTTGGCGGCCCTTTTGTTTTGGGAAGTTACGGCAGGCCTATGGCTAATCTAGACCACATCGACCGGCATCTGCTGGCCGAATTGCAAAACGAGGGCCGCGTCACCAATGTCGAGCTGGCGCAGCGCGTCGGCCTGACCGCGCCGCCCTGTCTGCGCCGCGTCCGCGCGCTGGAGGAGGCCGGCGTCATCCGCGGCTATCATGCCGAGCTGGACCCCGGCAAGCTGGGCTTTGCGATCACGGTCTTCGCGATGGTCAGCCTGAAAAGTCAGGCCGAATCGGCGCTGCGCGAGTTTGAAACCCATGTCGGCCAACTGCCCGAGGTGCGCGAATGCCACATGCTGAACGGCGAGATTGATTTCATCCTGAAAGTCGTCAGCCGCGATTTGCAGAGCTTTCAGGAATTCTTGACCAGCAAGCTGACCCCCGCCCCCAATGTCGCCAGCGTCAAAACTAGCCTGACGATCCGCACTGCCAAACATGTTCCGGGCGTGCCGCTGGAGGTTTGAGGGGATGTGGGTGGCGGCCTTGGCTATAATCGGATCGCTGGCCATCCTTATTGGGGTGACATTGGTGGCTGACAGCCTTTTGCCAGCAGGTGATACGCTGCCAAATTTCGATAATAGAGGCAACACATTTGAATCTAGTAGATTTTCTGTGTTGTGGGGTTTCCTGCTTGTTGCATATCCTGTGGGGTGGGGAATGTCCTTGTTATGGCATTATGGGATTGGCGTTCCTCAGCATCTATTTGGAATGGCAATACTTGCCGGTGCATTTGCTGCTTTTCTACAAGCGTATAGTATTTTAGGGACTTTCATCAGGATAAGAAGGAAACCCTAACCCCCTCACGCCCGTTTCCGCGTCTCCGCGCCCTCTCGCCCAGGTTCCTGCGCCAGCAGCATGGCGGCGAGGTAATCGGGCACCGCGCGGCTGAAGTAATAGCCCTGGCCCAGCGTGCAGCCGGCTTGGCGCACCGCTTGCACCTGCGCGATGGTCTCCAGCCCCTCCGCCACGATCTCCATGCCCAGCGCCGCGCCCATGCCCGATACGGCGCGGATGATGGCGTCGCTCTTTTGCCCGGCGCCCTCGCCAGAGACAAAGCTGCGGTCGACCTTGATCTTGCTGAAGGTGTATTTGCTGAGGTAGCTGAGCGAGGAATAGCCGGTGCCGAAATCATCCAGCGCAAAACGGACACCCGCTGCCGCCAGCTCGGCAATAAAACCCTCGGTCACGGAGCTGTCGTCAAGCAGAACCGTTTCGGTGATCTCCAGCTCCAAACGTGACGGAGCCAGCCCCGCCTCGCGCAGCGCCGCCAGAATGGCCATGGCCGCCCCCGGCGCGCGGATCTGCAACGGCGACAGGTTCACCGCCAGCGTCACGTCCTCTGGCCAGGTCGCGGCTATACGCGCGGCCTTGGCGGTGATCCAGTTGCCCAGCGTGATGATCGCGCCGGTTTCCTCGGCGAGGGGGATGAATTCGTCGGGGAACAACTCGCCCTTGTCGGGGTGGAACCAGCGGACCAAGGCCTCAAACGCGCGGATGCGGCCGGTGGCCAGATCGACGATGGGCTGAAAGAACACCGACAGCTCGTCGCGTTGCAGGGCGATGCGCAGTTCGGCCTCGATTTCCTTTCGGCGGACCAGCTTGCGGGTCATCGCGGCGTCAAAGAAACTGGCGCGCTGGCGGCCCTTGACCTTGGCGTCGTACAGCGCGAGGTCGGCGCTCTGCATCACCGTGTCGAGGTCCGCGCCGTCGTCGGGCAGCACCGCGATGCCGATCGAGCAGCCGATGATCACCCGGTCGTCGTCGATGCGGAAGGGGCGGCTGATGTCGGCCAGCAGGCGCTGGGCGGTGGCCTCAATCTCGGCGCGTTGTTGGGCGACGCAGGCAACGATGAATTCATCGCCGCCAAACCGCCCGATGCAGGCTCCCGGCGGCGCATCGGCCAGCAGCCTTGCGCCGACCTCGGCCAGCAGGCGGTCGCCGGTCTGGTGACCCAGCGTGTCGTTGATTTCCTTGAACCGGTCGAGGTCGATCCAGAACAGCGCCAGTTTTTGTTCGGGGGCGATGCACATCGCCTGTTCTATCAGCGCGTGGTTCAGCCCGGCGCGGTTCAGCAGCCCGGTGACGACATCGGTGCGCGCGACATGCTGCATCTTGTCGGCGAGGCGCGCGCTGGTATCGGCGGCGGTGATCGAATCGCGCAGCACGCGGAACATGTTGAGTGTGATCGAACTCATCGTCGGGATCGCCAGCATCATCAGCAGCGCCAGAATGCGCATGGCGTATTCAGAACGCAGCATCAGCGCCACCATCACCGGGGTCAGCGTCAGCAGCATCTGCCCGATGGCCAGCGGCGGATAGCCCGCATTGCGCACCGAATTGGCCGTGGCAAAGGCCAGCACATAGGTCACGGTCAGCATGACCGCGACCTCGGGGCAATGCAGGAACACGGTCAGCGCGGCCAACGTTCCGTTCATCAAGGCGTTGGCGAAGGCGCCGACGGTGAAAAACATCTGCACCCGGCGCGAATCATACAGGCGTTTGTTATGAAAAGAGAAGGCCTGAATGACCCGAACGATGGCGATGATCGCCACCCCCCATGACGCCCCCGTGACATAGGGGTTATGCGAAACAGAAGCGGCGGTGAAGTTGGCCAGCAACCCGCACAGCACACCCAGCGCCAGATTGCTGGGGTGCGCATACATCGATGCGACCAGAGTCTGGTTGACCCTGTCGCCCGACGCGTCGGTTTGGAATATATTCCGTATATTTCTTAAAAGACGCGCGATGATGTGCCCTCCAGCCTCGGAGGACCACGATAGGGCTGATCTGTCACCGTTTGGTTAACCTAGCCCTATGATTACACCCGAAATTCAAACTTGAGGGGCGGGGCGTAAAGGGGGCGCGCAGGCGGGCGCGCGCAGGGTTCAAAAGCTGCGCGGGGCGGGGCGGCGCACGCCGATGGGGCGCTGGCCAGGGCGATGCTGACCATGACGGTGCTGGCCCAGATTACGCTGTGTGGCGTCGGCCATGCGGCGGTCCAGCGTGCGGCAAATCGCCAGCCACAGCAGGTAATTCTCGCGGTCGTGTGCCAGATAGGCGGCGCGGGCCTTGTCGCGCGCGGTGGGGGCGGCGGCCAGACCGTAATCCGCAAAGTGACGCAGCGCCATCCGCAACAGCTGATCGCGCCCGATTCCATCTTCGGTATCATTGGCAGGCTCGGGGGGCACGAGGCGGGTCAGAACGCGCGCAAGAACCGGACTGGCGCTGCGGTTTGCAGCGGCAAATCGGATCGACATGAATGCGAACTCCCTGGGTGAGCGCAAGGCCGGATGCCGCGCTGACAACAGGGTAATAGCCCAATTTAGCCTAAGCGTTGGTTCGCCCAGTTGGTTACCAAAACCCCCAAAAAACCTTAACCATAACCGCGTGGGGGGGTGCGTGGCGGGGGGCGCATATGCCCGGAAACGCTGTCTTATTGCGGTTCGTTGATCCAGTGGCCGCTGGCTTGGAATTCGGGTTTCAGCTGCTGGCTGGCCGGCAGGTTTTGCGCGCGGTAAACGCTGTCGCCGCCGCTTTGCAGCACTTCGCTTGTATAGGCGGGGGCGGCATAGGCAGGGGGCGTATAGATCGCGGTGGTGGTGGGGGCAGAGCGGGCCTGCGCCAGCCCGGCGGCAAAGGCGCGCTCGATGGCCAAGGGATCGTCGGCGGAGCTGCTGGCCTGCGCCGTCAGGCTGCGGGCATGCGGCCCCGGCAGCGGCTCGCGCCCGGCATAGGCAAAGCGGAAGGCGTGCTCGGCGCCGGCAGGCCCCGTCATCCGGTAAAAACGATGCGCGCCGATTTGGCCGATGAAGTCCATCTGGCTATCCCACACCGGATGCACGGCAAAGGTGTGGTAATGGGTGGACAGCCCCACCGGCGCATAGACAAAGCCAGCCAGCGCGGCGCGGGCGACGGCCTCTGCGCGGTTCCAGAACAGGGCGGCGGGGCGGTTGCGGATCAGACTGCCATCGCAGGTAAAGGTGAACTGGCAGCCGGTCGCGCGTTCGGACCCCTGATAGACGACATCGCAGACCGTCTTGGGAAAGCTGGGGTGGGCGACGCGGTTGAGGATGACCTGCGCCACGGCCTTTTGCCCGGCGTCGGGCTCGGTGGCGGCCTCGTAATAGATCGCGGTGGTGAGGCAATTGATCGCCCGGCTGCGGTCAATGGGCGAACCAACGCTGATCGCGCGCGCGGCGGGGCCAGTGGCCAGCGGGGCGGCGGCGATGCCGTCCACCGGAGCGCCAGGCGTTTCCGCGTCGAACGAGAGGTAGTAATAGGCAGATCCGGGGAAGCTCTCGCCGGGTTTTTCAAACGGCATCGGGCGGATCACATTGTCATCATCGCCCGCGCCATTGGCCCCGCCATAGGACATCAGCGCGGCGACCGGGTTGGGGTTGCCATAGCTGTGCGAGGCATAGAACATCGCCGCCAACATCAGGCAGGCGAACAGCGCGGTGATGCGGCCGCCGGGCGCCTTGCTCCATGTTTGCCAGCGGGCGGCGCGGCTGCGCTGTGCAATGGTGGCGGGGCGTTTGCGGGGGAATTTCGCGTGGAAATCGGGGGTGGGGAAATCGGCGTTGCCATCGCCGCCCGCCATGGCGCCCGCCACGCCGCCACACAGCCCCAGCGCCGGCACGACGGGGCGGTCGGCGGCGCGGGCAAAGGCAGAATGGTCGAGGGGCATCGTCATGGGGTTGGCGCAAGAACTCTGTTGGGCGGGGCAGCAGATAGGGCGGGCTTCGGGCCATGTTCGGTTACCCCGAAACGCCCGGCCCCGCAGCAAGCCATTTGGCACTGTTCCACGGCGGGACAGATCAAGGGGCCTATCGTTAACATCACCGGGCGGGGATTAACCGAATTCGCTTAAGGAAGTGCGGGCGGGCAAGGTTAAGAAAATCCGCATTTTGGGGTGGGGATATGCGGGATGGGTCTTGCGCGGCGTGAACAGATGTGGAACGTGGCGGCCATGACTGACACACACATCACCGGCCCCAAACTGACCATCCGCGGCGCGCGCGAGCATAACCTCAAGGGGTTTGACCTAGAGCTGCCGCGCGAGAAACTGATCGTGATTACCGGGCTGTCGGGCTCGGGCAAATCGTCGCTGGCGTTTGATACGATCTATGCCGAGGGGCAGCGGAGATACGTCGAGAGCCTGTCGGCCTATGCCCGGCAATTTCTGGAAATGATGCAAAAGCCCGATGTGGAACATATCGACGGCTTGTCGCCCGCGATCAGTATCGAGCAGAAAACCACCTCGCGCAATCCGCGTTCGACCGTCGCCACAGTGACCGAGATTTACGATTACATGCGGCTGTTGTGGGCGCGGGTGGGCGTGCCTTACAGCCCGGCGACGGGCCTGCCGATTGCCGCGCAGTCGGTGACGCAGATGGTGGACCGGGTGATGGATCTGGCGGAGGGGACGCGCGCCTATCTGCTGGCCCCCGTCGTGCGCGGGCGCAAGGGCGAATATAAGAAGGAATTGGCCGAATGGCAGCGCGCCGGCTATACCCGCGTGCGGATCGACGGCGAACTATACGCCATCGAGGACGCCCCGGTTCTGGACAAGAAATACAAGCATGACATCGAGGTGGTGGTCGACCGCATCGCGGTAAAGGACGGCATCCAGAGCCGCCTCGCCGATAGTTTTGAGCAGGCGCTGAAGCTGGCCGAGGGGCTGGCCTATGTCGATCTGGCCGACGGCGTGGTTCCGGGGCGCGAGGGTGAGGAGCAGGGCAAGAACCTGAAGGGCGCCGGGATTCCCGCCAACCGCATCGTGTTTAGCGAGAAGTTTGCCTGCCCGGTCAGCGGGTTCACCATTGATGCGCTGGAGCCGCGCTTGTTTTCGTTCAACGCGCCGCAGGGGGCTTGCCCGGCCTGTGATGGTTTGGGCGAGAAGCTGCTGTTCGACCCGCAATTGGTGGTGCCGAACGAGGAGCTGAGCTGCAAGAAGGGCGCGGTTGTGCCCTGGGCGAAATCGAACCCGCCCAGCCCCTATTACATGCAGGTTTTGGGCAGCCTTGCCAAACACTTCGGGTTTAGTCTTGAGACGCCGTGGCAGGATCTGCCGGGCGAGGTGCGGCTGATCATCCTCTATGGCACCGGGGGCAAAAAGGTGCCGCTGACCTTTGTCGATGGTCGCAAAAGCTATACGGTGGAGAAGGCATTCGAGGGGGTGATTGGCAACCTCAACCGGCGGATGTTGCAGACCGATTCGACGTGGATGCGCGAGGAATTGGGCAAATTTCAGACCGCGCAGCCCTGCGAAACCTGCGGCGGCAAGAGGCTGAAACCCGAGGCGCTGTCGGTGAAGGTGGCGGGCGACGACATCGCCCATGTGACGCGGATGAGCGTGCTGGACGCGCTGACATGGTACGGCGCGCTGGAGGCGCAATTGACCGATCAGCAACGCCAGATTGCCAAGGCGATCCTGAAGGAAATCAACGAGCGGCTGGGGTTCCTGAACAATGTCGGGCTGGATTATCTGAACCTGGACCGCACCAGCGGCACTTTGTCGGGCGGCGAATCGCAGCGGATCAGGCTGGCGTCGCAGATCGGCAGCGGGCTGTCGGGGGTGCTTTATGTGCTGGATGAGCCGTCAATTGGCCTGCACCAGCGCGACAACGACATGCTGCTGGCGACTTTGCGCCGCCTGCGCGATCTGGGAAATACGGTGATCGTCGTCGAGCATGACGAGGATGCCATCCGCACCGCCGATTACATCGTCGATCTGGGGCCGGGGGCGGGGGTGCATGGCGGTGAAATCGTCGCGCAGGGATCGCTGGCCGACATTCTGGCGGCGCCGGAAAGCCTGACCGGGCAATATCTGACGGGCGCCCGCCGGATCGAGGTGCCCGCCAAACGCCGCAAGGGCAATGGCAAAAGCATCGTGGTGGAAAACGCGCGGGCGAACAATCTGACGGGGGTTACCGCGAAGTTTCCGCTGGGGACGTTCACCTGCGTCACCGGGGTTTCGGGCAGCGGGAAATCGTCGCTGACGCTGGATACTTTGCAGGCGGGGGCGGCGCGGGCCTTGAACGGGGCGCGGGTGATTGCGGGGGCGCATGACCGGATTACCGGGCTGCAACACTGTGACAAGGTGATCGAGATCGACCAATCACCCATCGGCCGCACGCCGCGTTCGAACCCCGCGACCTATACCGGCGCGTTTACGCAGATCCGTGACTGGTTTGCGGGCCTGCCGGAAAGCGCGGCGCGGGGGTATAAGCCGGGGCGGTTCAGCTTCAACGTGAAGGGTGGCCGCTGCGAGAAATGCACCGGCGACGGCCTCATCAAGATCGAGATGCATTTTCTGCCCGATGTTTACGTCACCTGCGAGGAATGCGGCGGAAAGCGTTATAATCGCGAGACTTTGGAGGTGAAGTTCAAGGGGCATTCGATCGCCGATGTGCTGGATATGACCATCGAGGACGCGGAAACCTTCTTCCAGGCGGTGCCGCCGATCCGCGACAAGATGCATATGCTGAACGAGGTCGGCCTCGGTTACGTCAAGGTGGGGCAGCAGGCCACCACCCTGTCGGGCGGCGAGGCGCAGCGGGTGAAACTGGCGAAGGAACTGGCGCGGCGCTCCACCGGCCAGACACTGTATATTCTGGACGAACCGACGACGGGGCTGCATTTCGAGGATGTCCGCAAGCTGCTGGAGGTGCTGCACCGCTTGGTCGATGGCGGCAATTCGGTGATCGTCATCGAGCATAACCTCGACGTGATCAAAACCGCCGACTGGGTGATCGATCTGGGGCCAGAGGGCGGTGTGCGCGGCGGCCAGATCGTCGCGGAGGGTACGCCTGAACAGGTGGCGAAGAACCCCGCCAGCTTTACTGGGGGGTATTTGAAGGGGATGTTGGGGGTGGTTTTGCCTCCGGCGGGTTAAGGGCGTTACGCCCTTAACAATCCCATGATTGTCTGGGGGGGCTATTTCAACGTGAGGAAGGCGAAGGCGGCATTTATCAAGCTTGCATGCGCGTGGAACTTGATGATTAAGTAACGAAAGTGCAGCGACACCGCCGCGCGTTGGGATTGCAAAGGGTGTAACACCCTTTGCCCGCCGGAGGCCAATGTCGCGCAGCGATTGCACCCCCGGCGCGGTATGTGTCTTACTTCTGCCCCGCCAACAGGCGCTGCGCGTTCAGCCGCGACTTCAAGCGTCCAGCCGCCGCCCCAGCCGCACCGCGCCGGCGATGATCAGCGGCACCAGCAGAGCGGACAGCACCAGCTTGGCCAGCATTTGCCCTGCCATCAGGCCCGCAATTGGCCGCACGCCGTAGAACGAGATGCTGATAAACAGCAGCGTGTCGACGATCTGGCTGAGGGCCGCCGACACTGCTCCGCATGCCGGGGCCCAGCGACCTTGTACCGTCAACCGGCTGAAAATCGCCACATTCAGCCGCACCGATATGCCATAGCTGATGATCCCCGCCGCCATCATCCGCCAGCTTTGGCCCAGGATCACCGGGAAGGCGGTTTGCGCGGGGGGGTACATGCCGGGGTCGGTGGGCAGCGCCAGCACGAACAGCGTCAGCAAAATCGCGGTGATCAGCGGGATAAAGCCATAGCGCACCAGCCGGTCCGCCGCGCCCCGTCCATGCAATTGCGCCACCGCAGAGGATAGCGCCACTAGGGTGAGGAAGGGAAATATCCCCGCCTCCACCGCCAAGGGGCCGAGTGCGACCTGTTTGGCGCCCAGCACCCCGCCCAGCGTCACCATCCCGCCGTAAAAGGCGCCGAACAGCAACAGCGAGCGGGGCGTTTCGGGCCCGTTTTCTGACATTTTGGCGACTTACTTCTGGCCGGCGAGCAGGCGCAGGCGCAGCGCGTTCAGCTTGATGAAGCCGGCAGCGTCTTTTTGGTCATAGGCGCCGGCGTCGTCCTCGAAGGTGACATGGCGTTCGGAATACAGCGAATGGGGCGATTTGCGGCCCACGACATGGGCGTTACCCTTGTACAGCTTCAGGCGGACGGTGCCGGTGACCTTGGCTTGGGAATGGTCGATGGCGGCTTGCAGCATTTCGCGTTCGGGGGCGAACCAGAAGCCGTTGTAGATGAGTTCGGCGTATTTCGGCATCAGTTCGTCCTTCAGATGCGCGGCGCCGCGGTCCAAGGTGATGCTTTCCATGCCGCGGTGGGCGCGGGCGTAGATCTCGCCGCCGGGGGTTTCATACATGCCGCGCGACTTCATGCCGACGAAGCGGTTTTCCACCAGATCGAGGCGGCCGATGCCGTGCTTGCGGCCCAGCTCGTTCAGCGCGGTCAGCAGG
>Ga0316224_1001357_pt1 | contig 27361 bp, 14 predicted proteins | sample TBH18013metaG_FD_206254 | JGI IMG/M metagenome (GOLD analysis project Ga0316224, IMG submission 206254) | Freshwater microbial communities from Trout Bog Lake, Wisconsin, USA - TBH18013 | ecosystem: Environmental > Aquatic > Freshwater > Lake > Hypolimnion/Profundal zone | place: USA: Wisconsin... | reverse complement strand
TATCTCCGTTCATTAACTCTTCATCCCGCATCCCTGCCCTGTAAATGGGCAGATTGTTCCGATCTTTGAACTATTCATCCATTCCTCTCCTCGATCCCGCCAACATTCCTCTCCTCGATCCCGCCAAAGTGTCAGCGAGCCAGCGCGCCCGCCCCACGTCGCGCCGCAATTGAACAATCCAGCCATTCTCTGATCTGTTTCGAGCAATTTGCCTTCCGGCAATTGCATGGCCTTCGACAATGAGCAATCCTCGATGTGTTGCTCTTGGCCACGGTCTCCCATGCGGTACATGCCGCGGCTTACTCCAGTTTCGCGAGGAACCCTATTATGAAGAAGCATCTCCGCTTCCTGTGCGTTGCGGTCCTGCTCACCCTGGGCGTTACGGCTGCCTGCGGTGCGGCCGAATGGCAGTTCTCCGTCGATCTGCCCGGAACGCGCATTCACGCGGCCATGTGGATTCCATCTGCCTGCCCGCTGTGCGTGGAATCCTGCTCGGTGAGCAGGTGATCCTGGAAGCCCCCGTCATGGAGCATCCCGCCATTCGCGCCGCCGGCGCAAGGGAATGCCTCGCTTTTGTGCTCATGAATCGCAGCGCCCACAACGAGTTCAACTACGATCCCCATTCCCCGATTGAAGAGCGCGACGACCTGAAACTCCAAAAGGTTCTCGATCTGCTGGCCGAAGATTCCGGCTATGCGGAGGTGGCCACCGCTCCGCTGCTTCCCATCGGCCATTCCGGCTCAGCTGTTGCTGTTTGGCATATCGGCTACTGGAACCCCGCGCGGACTATCGCCATGGTCGGCCTGCATGCCGCAGCAATTCATCCTCCCGCGTGGGATCCGAAGGCCAACGTCAATGGCATACCCTTTCTCGGCATCAGCGGAGAGTATGAATCCTGGGGCGACCCCGAAGTTCCGCTCGACATGCACTGGCGCTGGCTGCGCGGAACCGTGCTGGAGATGTGCGCCTCGCAGAAGCGCGCCCTGATGAGCATCCTCGTCGATCCGGGAGCAGGCCACTTCTCGTTCAGTGACGCCATGGCCGATTATGTATCCCAGTTCATCGTGGCCGCCTCTGAAGCACGCCTGCCTCGCTAAGCGCTTGGAAGCGGGCCGGTGCAGTTGCATCAGGTTCCACTCGAGTCCGGCTGGCTGACCGATGAAACCCCGCTCCAGCCCGGCCCCAACCAACACGCAGCGGCTCCCTGGGCGCAGTACACCGGAGATCGCTCACGCGCCTTCTGGCACCTGACCCGGGATCTCGCCCTGGCCAACGAAAACTTCCGGCGCGAGCAGCGCGGCAAGAAACTGCAAATGGTCGCCTGCGGCCTGCATAGAAAGCTGCTGCCCGCGGAGTGGATCATCCCCGTTCCCTTCGAGCCCGGCCCCGATGGGCAGACGGTCTCCATCGATGCCGGCTTCCTCTCCGTCACACCGCCCACCGCCGCCAACTCCGGCATTCCCCTGGGCCATGCCAGCGGACCTGTGCAACTGTCGCTCATCGGCGGCTGGGGCGGCGGCAACCAACAGACAGGCGCACACGAGTTCCGCACGGCTCCCGGCCTCTTTGGCCCCAGTGACTCGCTGATCGTGCTGGCCTATCATCCCGGCGACCGGCAGTACAGTTACACCGAAGCAGCCTGCCAGGTAAAGTTTCCCAAGTTCGAAACCGGCGGCGCGCCGCAGACTATCGAGTTCGCTCCCCTCGCCGACCGCAGCGCCGGGCCGGTCGAACGAACCTTCCTGCTGACGCATCCATGAGCCGCACAGGGATATAGTCCGCAACTTGAGCCGCACTCCGGAAGCAGGTAACAGCCTCTGGGATGCGGCTCAAGTTGTTTCCACGATGTGCGGTATCTTCCGGTGGAAGCTCACTTCTTCTGCGCTGGGGTCCCGACAGCGGCTGGAGCGCCGGCAGGCTTCAGACCGCGAACGGCATCCACCCTCGTCTCCAGTGAGCCGAAGCGATCCGACTCCACGTCATGCACGCCGATGCGCAGGGTGTACTCTCCCTTGTCCGGAACACTCACCTGTTGACGGTAGCGCAGTCCCGAGCGCAAGGCCGACTGATAGCTCCCATCCGGCAACCTGGCTTCGATGCCGTTGGTCTGCAGGTTCACCAGCGCGCCATCCGCCGCATACACGGCAGTGACGAACTCCAGCGAGCAATGGTGCGTCCGGTCCTGCTCTACTGGACACAGAACGTCCCGGGCGCTGGCGGAAAACGTAACGTCGTACCGCCGGAACGGCCCCTTCACTCCCGCAGCGCCCTGGTTGCCTGGCGCCACCTTGTCTTCCGTCTGGTTTGAATCCGGGCGAATATCGGCGTCGATGAGGATCTGCTGCGCGCTCGGTGCTCCATAGGCCATGGCCAGATGCACCGCGGAATTTGGCGCCACTCTGCTTGCCGTCTCCGGCGCGCCGCCATGAGTCACCGGCGCATTCGGATCGTCGGCCACATACCCGCGGCGATAGGCCAGATTCACGCCCTTCAACGCGGTCTTCACCTTGATCGTCCGGTACTCGCCCTTCCAGTTCCTGTTGGTCGGCACATAGGTCAGCGCGTAGTAGTTCGTGCCGTCTTCGACGATCTGCGCCACCGCCTCCTGCAGCCCGTTGGTGTTCATGATCGCCCTGCCCCCGGTCGCACCTGCCACCTGGAACATGGCATCGTGCTCCATCGCCGTCTCCCGAAAGGCAGCGGCCTGATCGTTCATCAAGTTCAACGGCTTTCCCGCGTACTCCATGCCTGAGCGGTTCGCTGTCAACATCGGCGGCACAGCCACGCCGCGAACATCCATCGGATAGACCGCCACCTGATCGGCTCCCATCAAGCCCATCGTCTGATGAAACTCGGCGCTCGTATTCAGCGCCAGATCGAAGGAATTCTCATCCCCCGGATTTGGGAAAAAACGGATCGGGAACGAACCTGCCGCCCAAATCACATTCTTTCGCCCCGAAAATCCTGCCAGATAGCGGCCCAGTTGGTTGAAGGCATCCAGCGTGTACCGCGAACGCATCTCCGTCATGTAGGCTTGCTCGTCCGAAAGAAATCCCTGCAAAGCGGCGGCCGCATCGGCAATCCCGCCGTCGGCGCCTCCCGTAGCGGAAGCCAACTCGCCGGCAATCGCGCTGTTCCCCGGCTCGTCGCCGGAGATGGGATTTGCCAGGCCGTGCGAGACCGCCGTCCGCGCCCCTGCGCTATTCACCGCCTGGCGCAACACCTCCGGATCGGAGGTAAATCCCTGCAACATGCGCAGTTGCGAAGTTAAAACAAAAATCGCCACCGGTGTCTTCGGCGGCGTCTGCTTCAGATAGCGCAATAGTTCGTTGCGCAACACCATTTGCGACTTCACCGGCGTGTTCAGTTTGTCCAGCAGCAGAACGGTCAACGCTGTGCTTTGCGGCATGGGCGCGAAGTTCGTAAACACGCCCGGAGGCAATTTAGGCATCTGGGGCAGTTTGGCCGGAGACGCCACAAAGTGCTCCTCCCAGTTCTTGACGGTCTGCGGCTTGCCGTCCTCGTAGACCACAACATCCGCAGCGGAAAGGTGCGGCACCGGGCGCTGATGCTCGTCGGTGGCCACCACATCCAGCACCACCAGATTGCTGTTTGCCCGAATCGTCGCCGCCGGCTCCTGAGCGCACAACGCCGCTGCCGCCGCGCAGGCCATCGCCAACACCGCAAACGGTAGACCCAACTTCAACTTGCAGAACATATGTCTCTCCCTTGCCGATCGACATCGAATCTCTGCGAAACAGATGCCTCTCGGCCTTCGCACGTGGATGCTGCCTGAATGTTCAATCTTCAGCGCGGCCCACCAACCAGGCAGGCCGCTCCCTTCTTGCATTTCTTCTTGCGCCCTCACCCCAATCAGGGGATTGTCACTTCCTTTTCCCCGGCGCTGCAGGCCTCAATCCGGTTCCTGCCATCGGCGCCCATGCGGAAGGAAAAGCTGTCCGTCTGGTCCTTGATGGTGATGGTAAGTTCGGTCTTGTCTGCATTCCAGGCAGTTACTGGAAGCGGATCGCCGGCACGCATCGGGAGCAGGAGAATTTTGAAGTTTGGAGCCACCGAACGGCTCGTAATCACCAGCCGCTTGTCGAGTCCCCAGCTCCGGCCTTCCGCAGCCAGCATATCCCGTTTTTCCAGTGTCTCCAGCCGGAAGGAAGTGCGCGCGGGCATTGCGGCAGCCGTAGCAGGAAGACGGTTATCCAGCACTCGTATCAGCAACTCCCTCTCACCCTTCCTCGGCTGCAGCAATCCATCGTCGCCGCGATGCGCGGTTGCATCCGCCAGGACGATGTCGTTGCCATCGATCTTCACCACATCGGTGTTGGCGCCGGTCATCATCAACCATTCGTAGTTGCGTTCCTTCTCGTCCTTCTGAATGTCGTCTACCACCATCAGATAGGGAGTCTTGTGGCGCACAAAGGCGATTGTTCGAAATGTGCGTTGAACGGGATTGAAGGGCAGAGCCACGGGCCATGCGTCCTCATCCCACATGCGCGGATCGCCTTGCTCGAAACCGGCAAAGTGTTGCACCACCGACGGCCGCCGATCGCGCTCGGCGGGGACACCCGCATAAGCCGCATGAAAGTCGGCCGACTGCTGCGCGAACGAATCCCAGCGCGGATATTGATAGCGCACAAAGTCCTTGGCTTCGGTTGTGATCTCTTTCGGCCACCAACTATCGTAGGCCTGCCTGGCATCCGACGCTGCCATCACCGCCCAGCCGCCGTCCTTCTCGCCCACCCACTTGCCGGGTCCAGGCCAATACCCCTGACCGAGGCCATCGATCGTCACCAAGTTGTGGTAACGGGTTTCCACGGATCGGAAACTTTCCTTGGCCCACTGCCTGCCCATGGCCGACAAGGTGAAATTGCCTCGGTCCGCATGTTCGTGGCTGGCGCCTACTGAATCTGTGCGGCACTCAAACTGAACTGCCGTCGCTCCGGAAGTCCAGTTGTTGCGCGCATTCAAGGAACCGCGCAGAGGATCGAACAGCGTCAACTTCTGGTTGAATTCCTTGCCCGAACCGTAGTCAACCAACTTTCCACCGGCGCTCTTCGCCGGATCGCTGACCCACAGCAAAGGCTCGATGGGATGGAAACGCCCCTGGCTGAAGCTATCCTTGCCTCCAGGGTAGAGAACCGTCTGCCACAGATAGTCAACCGCAGGATCTTTCGGATAGAAATACTTCCACATCGACATGTTCCAGATCGACGGGCCTCCATCTCCGCCATCCCCGTGGCTTTCCCACTGTCCGCCCCATGGCTCTTCGGAATGCAGATACCAGTCGATCAAGCGGCGATTGTGGCTCTGGATCAGAAAGTCCTCGCCGCGGCGCGCCGCAGCTACATAAAACGGTGTCGCCCACACAAGGCCAAAATTGCTGTAACCGACCGCTTCGGTCGCCTCGCCTGTGGGAGAAACACCGTAGGTGATGTAGTCGCGCGCAATCTCGACGCCGAGCTTATAAACGCGCGCATCGTATCCCGGCTCGCCTTCGATCGCCAGCGCCAGCAGCGGCTGCGACAATCCAATCGCCACCCAGTTCCAGTTGCGGAAGTGATGCGGCAGCCTTGCGCCCATCCACACGCGGCCCGCCGTGATCCGGCCGATCACGCGGCGCGTCACGTCGCGCTGTTCCGCGTTCATATAGTTGTAGTCAAAGTCGTATGCATAACCGAGCAACTGGTTCTCCGACATGGAGCGCAGTTCCAAACCGCTTGCCCAACCCAGCTTCTCATCCTTGGGCAGGCGTCCTCTCCACGCATCGTCTGCGAGCGGCTGCTTGTCGTAGAGATCGATCAGCGGCTCCATGATCTTGCACCAGGTGGCGATGGCCTGGGCAGCACGATGGCCGCGATCCGTATCCTCTTCGACCATGGCGATGAAGCTTTCCATCACCACCGTCTCGAACCACGGCTCGTAGTGGCCGATGCCTGGCAGCATCCCGTGGTTTCCGTTCAAAATATCGACCGTGCCCTGCTTGTCGCCCGCTTCCAGTCTCGCGAAGAAGCGTGCGCCGAGCGACTTCGGATCGCCATTCGCTTCCTGCAGGCGCTGCTTGAGGCGCGCGTACATCTTGCGCCCGGTATCGGTCTGGCGCAAACGGGTACGCAGGTCCGGCAACTGATCCGGAGAGATGAGAACGCGCGGATGAACGCCGGCCGGCGGCACGGCTCCCAAACGCTCGCGAGCGAATCCTGCGGGCTCTTCGTGCACCTCCACAGCCGGCGACGCCGGATAGGGATACTCGCCGTTCAAGACTGCATCGGCGGAAAGTTCTCCGGGAAGATGCGCTGGCGCAGCAGGCTTCTGCGCCAGCGTCTGCCCGCTGCCGCAAAGAAGCAGGCAAGATGTGGTCAATAAAACTCCAAAATAACCAAGGCGAAAACTCTGCATGATAACTCTCCAACTGCTTTCTGTGATTGCGCCGCCACACGGTCCGGCGGGGGCGCTTATTGACTCGCAACAGTGCCCTGCGGCATGAACGAGCAGCATTGACTTACTTCTTCAGAGGCTCTAGCCAATCGTTGGAGCGAAGCCAATCCAAAAACATCGGCATCCAGGCGCGATCGACTGCATCCCATGCAGCCAATCCAAATCCGTGCCTGCCATGCGCAAAGATGTGCAACTCCGCCTGAACGCCGGCTCGCTTCAGGGCAAGGTAGAAGCGCGCGCTGTTCTCGGCGGAGACGCTCGTATCGTCGTTCGCGCACACCAGAAACGCGGGAGGCGTCTCCGCACTCACATGCAGATCCGCCGACAGCTTCCGCAGCGAGTCCTGGCTCATGGGCGGAATTGCCGGCATCTCCGGCTTCATTGAAATCACCGCATGACTCGTGTCCGGATCGATATTGCGCAGCGATCCCTCCGCGGCCCACCCTGCATTCGTAATCACCGGGTATCCGAGCATCATGAAGTCTGGCCGGGCGCTCTCCTTCTCCAACGGATCGGCGGCGGACGGATCGCCGGCAGCGGCGCTTGTGCCCAGCATCGCCGCCAGATGCCCTCCCGCGGAGAACCCCGCCACTCCCACTCTCCGCACCTGAAAGCGGCCGCCCCGCGCGCGGATGAAGCGCACGGCCCGCTGCGCATCCAGCAATTGTGCGGGATAGCGATAGCGAGGCCCCAGGCGATACGCAAGCACAAACGCCGGAATCCCCGCGGCATTCAGTGCCTGCGCAATCTCCACGCCCTCGGTGGGCAACGACAGATGCGCATAACCGCCGCCTGGAATCACCAGCACGGCCGTCGAAGTTCTCTGCCGCGCCGGAAGAAACGGAATCAGCATCGGCGTGTCTTCCGGCGCTGTGCCCTGCGCGCCAGGAGCTACTCCGGCCCATAAGGGAATAGCCGTCTGCTGCCCTTCTGTACCAGCCGCCGCAACGCCTTGAGCGTGGCCGATGGGCGCAAAGAGGAGCAATGCGGCCATCAAGCTGAACAACCGTCTCGTGCAAATCGATCCCGGCAACTCCATCGCTTCCCTACTCTCTATGCTTCCGACACAAAGTCACGCAAAAAGACCTCTGCCGCAAATTACCTCGACGATAGTTATAGGGGGCCATCTCTGTAAAGATGCAAAACAACTATCCTTTTGCACGATTCGCTCCCCTCGCGCAGCCCCTTCGCATTCCCCTCGACCTCCGCTCAATGTGTCGTGGGTCCGCGCAGTTCAAGCCCATCCGGCCCATTCACATGCAACTCTCCATCCTCCAGTTTCAGAAACGGCGTTTCAAACACCGGCGCATCGCGATACGTCTGCACCACGCCATTCACCGTCACCTCCGGCAAGGACCGCCAGTATCCGGCGCGCTCCGCGTCGGGAGCTGGAGGGACAAAGCGGATACGCATCTGCCTGCCCGCTGCATCGCGTGTGGAAACAGCCGGCGCGGTGTCGTCGTAGCTTGGGGCAGCTGACTTCGCGCGTCTCTGGAAAGCCTTGAAGCTGCCTCCGCTGTCGTCCACCATCACAAATAGTGCGGTTCGTGCTGCGCGGAGTTTGACCACATGGAAGTTGCTCGCCAGTTGTTTGGAAAGGCCGCTTTTCGACGTCTCGAAATCCCCCTTCAGGCTGTCCAGCGCCACGTACACTTTGCCGCTGCGGAAGAACGTCCACTGCTTTTCCACCACCGTCTGATCGACAGCGCGCGGAATCCGGCATTGCACCATCTGGATCAGGGCGTCCTTATGCCGGTCCCGTTCCGTCCAGAAGCGGCCCTCCACATCCACGGTCCACGGATCGCGTTCGGGAATCGACGCCAGCAGCACCGCGCGCTGGTTGTCAATGCGAACCGTCTGCACAAAGGGCGACCAGAAATCCGTTGTCCATGCGTCTTCCCCCTCGTTGCTCCTCCAGTACGGCTGCTGGCACTCCAGCAGATTGCGCCGTGCATCGGACTTCCACGCCACAGCGAAGGTCTGATTATGATCGTTGTAATGCTTCGGATCGAAGATCATATTTCCCGTGGCCAATGCGTAATCGTGGCCAATATAGGTGTCACCGTAGGCAACCGGCTTCGCCGGATCATCGAAGTGCGAAAAGTCGGGCGTCACGTAGCGCACCGTGTAGCCGCCATCCGGCATCGTCCAGGCCGCCAGCGGAGGCCGCCACGAAGACAGCGCCAGCATGATCGCAAAATTCGGCTCGCGGGTATGCTGGAAAAAATCGTATGACCCACTGGCCGGTTCGCCAAAGTAGTACCAGAGCGTATGCTGGCCGATGGAGGGAAACGTCTGCCATCCATCGGGCAGTGGAGCATTGGTCTGATCTACGTTCCGGCGAATGTACGGCGGCATGATCTCCCCATGGAAGGAGTGTGCTTTGAGCAGCAACACCTCCAGACTAGCTTCGTTTCTGGCGCGCTCCGCAACCTCTGGATCCTTCGCAAAGTCGATCAGATTCGGCAATGGAAAGAGATTCGTCAACGAATAGGTCGGCGATAGCATCTCCTGACTGCCGGTCTGGAAGAACCGCCAGTCCCGCTTCAGCAGCAGTCGCTTTTCCAGCGCCATCACTTCGGCCGACGAGTATTGCTTTCCATCCCAATCGGTCCACCGCGCATCGGGGAAGTACTGCGCCAGCAGGTACCAGGACGAATCCTGCATCATCATGTGATTCAACGTTCCGTGCGCGGAGAGCCGTCTTCGCGTCGTTGAAAGCCCTCGCAACAAAGCTTCCTTCTGCGCATCGCTCATGCACTGGCCGTACATGTAGAGATAGCGCACCAGCGGCGGCAGAGCAAACATCTCGAAACGGAACGGCTTGGTCGTATCGGTAAGCCCCATCTTGCCTAGATCCGCCATATACCCGGCGCGCTCGGGTCCGCCGCAACCATCCCTCGCCGTAGCCGCAAGGATGTCGTAAGGACGATACTTCGGGTCCTGAGTATTGGACGCAGACTGACTCCACTCGATCAACTGCTGCCGCCGCGCGGCAATGGCCGCATCGATTGCTTTGATGCGGGCGCTCTCCTCCGTGCGGGATTGAGTTGCACCTGTCTTTGCACCGCCACTAGGCGCTTCGGCTGCAACTGCTCCACAAAGTGCAATGTTCAGGATCAGTGCGGCTGCAAGTTGCAGCGCCATTCCAGCCCGATAAATCTCCATGCCCATGCGCGGTCTCCCGGGATCTGCATTCCGCCGTAACCGCAGAAGCCCCTAGATAACTCTCTTCTTCTTCGCACCCCGCTGCATAGGAATATTTCGACCGCCTGCTTGAACTTTTCGTACCTCGCAATGTCCTATTGATCCGGCCCTGAAATAGAAGTACCGTGCCCCCATCCATTTCGCAGGTTTCATCGCGAAATGGGTGGGAAAGCAGGTCAGTATTTGAGGGCCGGATCAATAGGCGGGGGATTCACGATCCCAAACCGTGCTTCGCACCAATTCCCTGCGCGATCGGAAAATGCGCGAGAATGGAGGAATCCTCTTTGTTCCTGCATGCCTCCGCAGACCTTTAATGGAGAGTATGCGGTGAAGATTCTGCTTACACCATCGCACCAATCCAACATCGAGAGGTCACCGAAGAACATGTTTGCTCGTTTTCGAAGTTCGCGATTCTCCTTTTCTCGAATAGCTCTGCCAAAGCGCTTGCGCAGACCTGTTCTTTTTCTCTTTGCTGCTGCTCTGGCTGCCCATGCGGCAGGCGCTGCCGAGTACCAGTTTGGCGTCACATTGCCTCCCTCCACGGTCAATCCATCTCTCTATGCAGCTTCGCATTTCTTCCTTTACATCCCTCCCCAGACGCCGCGTGTCCGCGCCGTGCTGTGGGCTCCGGCCAATATCATCGAGCGCCGCCTCTGCGACGATCCAGCCTTGCGCGCCGAAGCGGCACGCGATGGAATCGCCATCGTCTTTTTTCAAGCAGGATGGAGGAAGGACTTCTTCAACAGCCCGGATCTTGTTCGCTATCTGCAAACCGCAGCCGATGAACTCGCGGCGCGCTCCGGCTACTCTGAGATTGCAACAGCGCCCTGGATTCCCATCGGCCACTCCGGAAACAGCCAGTTCGTGCAAGGTGTGGACCGCCAGGCCCCCGCGCGCGTCGTTGCCGGCATCGTCATCAAAGGCGCGGTTCCCGCCGTTGGCCCGGATGGGTCCACCTCCGGCCTCGAAGGCATTCCCCTCCTGACCTTCACCGGAGAATACGAAGAGGTCATGCCGCCCGGAAAGGTCCGCAACGGCTGGTGGCCTGTCACCGTGCAGCGCTTTCTCGATGTGCGCCAGGCCGTGCCCCACGCCCTTCTCAGTTGCATGCTCGACCGCGACCATGGCCACGTTGGCTGGGACGATCGTATGACCGGCTATCTCACGCTCTTCTTGCACAAGGCCATCGCCGCCCGCCTCAGCTCCGGCGGCGCCTTGCGCTCCGTCTCCTTCGAAAGCGGCTGGCTGGGAGACCCCGCAGAAACCTTCGCCACTGCTCCTGTCTCCCGGTACAAGGGCGATCCTGGCAAGGCATTCTGGTTCTTCGACGAAGAGCAGGCGCGCGCATGGGAGTCGCTCTTCCGCCGCGACGAGCACAAGCAGGACCAGATGATCGCCTTCCTGCAAGACGGCAAGGCCGCAGATTGGTGGAATGGCTGGGCGCTGCAGGGCATCCGCTTCGATCCGCTTCCCGACGGCGAATCCTTCCGCGTTCAGGCCGTTCCGCGGCAAGCCGTCCCAGAGCCTTTCTCCGACGCGGGCCGCCCGCTCGGCCACAATACCGCTGCCAAGATTCAGTACAAGGTAGTCGGCTGGGCCAGCCAGACGCTGCAAACAGGAGCCGACACCTTCCGCGTGGCCTTCGACCGCGAAGGCGTCAATGGCCGCACCACGCACATCCTGATTGGAGCCAGTTTGGCCGGCAACGAAACGTACAAGGACGCGACCGCGGTAGCCACGCTCGATGTACCCACCAGCAACAATGAGGGCCTGCCGCAGACCATCGACTTCCCGCCGCTTGCCGACATCGCACCGGTGACGGCGACCGTTCCGCTGCACGCTGCCACCAATACGCATCGCCGCGTGGATTATTACATCTCCTACGGCCCTGCGCAGATCGTCGATGGAATGTTGCAACTCACTCCGATTCCGGTGCGCGCCAAGTTTCCCATCGAAGTTTCCGTCACCGCCTACCAGTGGGGAACGGCTTCAGGCGAAAGGTTCCAGACCGCAAAGCCTGTCACGCGTACTTTTCTGATTCAGGACCACAAGTCTCGCCCGTAATTCCCGGCGGCGCGTTCACACCAAAAAATAGGAGCGGGCGAGGGTCCCCCCCCCGCCCGCTCCTCAGAGTTCCCATGCCGGAGCGTCGTGGAAGCCCACGGCACTCCGGCTCAGTGGTTTAGAAGGTCAGTGTCGCTCCTACTCCGAACGTGCGTCCTGGTGTATTGTTGGCTGAACTCAGGATGCCAAAGCTTGTGTTGAGCGCGTAGGCACCGGTGGTGCTGTTCAGCGTCGATGCAAGGTTATGGTTGGAGTTGGGGTTCAGGAAGTAGTTTGTGTGGTTGAAGATGTTGATCCCATCCGCGCGCAGGTTCAGCTTCACCCGGTCTCCGGCCAGGGCGATATCCTTTGCGCCGCTCATGTTGAAGTAGAGGGTCATCGGATTGCGAGCTCCCAGCGCGCGCGGGCTGTTGCCGAACGCGGGCGTGTTCACGTAGCCGTTGCCGGCAGTTCCCGCAAAGCCGGGGATTGCGAAGGCCGCCGGATTGATGTACCCCCCGGCGCCGGTCAGGTTGAAGGGGTCCTTGCGCCAATTGCTCTGGATCATCGGAACCCCCTGCACAACGTTAGGACGCAGCGAGACAAGGCCCGAACCGCTCCCAATCGCGTTCCCGTTGCCGCCGTACTTCACGGTGGTCGTGGAACCGCTTGTCGTGATCGTATTCGTCAGGAAGTACCCAACCGTTCCGACAGTCGGCGAGAACGGATATCCGGTTTGCATGTTGAACATGCCCGAGGTGTGTAAACCGCCCACCAGACGATTCAATAGGCCGTTGCTGACGTTGAACAACTTGCCGCGGCCCACTGGAACGTCCCAGTTATAACCAACGGCCCCACGCAGGGGAATGTCGTAGTTGCTCAGTCCGTACTCTCCCACGCGGGAATAGGGCGATTGCTGGTAAGACAAGCCGAAGATGCCCGCCGTGGACAGAATGCCGTCGATGGTGGAGCCCGAGCCGTCGTCCATTGACTTGGCCCAGGTAAAGCTGCCCTGCGCCGTCAAGCCGCCGCCCATACGCTGCGTACCGGAGACATACAGACCGTTGTAGTTGCTGGAGCCCTCGCGCACATAGGCGGTCTGGACCGTGTTGTTGTAGAACTGCGGGAACGGAAGGCTGTTGGAGTTAGGATTCACCTTCGTCGTCGGGAAGTAAGTCGCCGCCACCGTGGCCGCACTGAAGTTATAGTTCGTCGCGATCTGCGATTGCAGCGTGCTCAACGGAAGAATGTTGGTTTCTTCGAGCGGCAGAAATTGACGGCGCGAACCTGATCCAACATACGAGACCTGAACCATCGAGGCCCGAGAGATCTGGTACTGCAAGCCAAACGACCAGTTGATGGTGTAGGGAACTGCATCGCTTTGTGAGATCCAGGGAAGGAAGCCCGTGCCGTAGCTGAAGAACGGCGCAGGTCCTTTCAGGACTCCCGGAACGCCTGTGCTCGGAATCAAAACAGGATTGGTGATGTAGTTGACCCATGCAGCTGTATTGGTTCCACCATTCGCGTTGCCAATGGTCAGCGAGCTAGGAGTCAGCGCCGGAATGTTGGAATTGGTGACGCCCGTCATGGGGGCATGCATCAGGTTGAACGATCCGCTTACGACGAAGTTAGGTTTGGCCGCATAGGCAAATCCCACGCGCGGCTCGAAGCATTTGTAGTTGGTCGGCCACAGGGTGGTCGGCAGGCCATTGGTCCCTGAAAAAGCGAACGCGCCGGTTGCCGCAACACCATTCAGGGTGCCGGTCAAGCTCGGCAGGAAGCTACCCTGCAGGCCGTTCTTCTCTGTGCGGGGAAACTCCAGATGGTAGCGCATGCCAAGATCGAGTGTCAGGTTGGGCAGAATCTTCCACTGGTCCATGAAATACGCGCCCAGGTACTTGTGGCGATAGTAGAATTCCTGGAGCGTAGAGATGGTTGCCCCGCTGAGCGTACCTAGGATGAAGGAGGCCGTGGCATTGCCGCCCGTGCTGCCGTTGTTGGTGTTTGCGGCCGGGAAGGTGTAGCTGCCGCCATAGGTGCCGGAGTTGGGCCGCCGGTCTAGTTGCATCCAGCGCCACTCGCCACCGATGGACAGCGTGTGACGGCCAACCACCATGGAGAGATCGTCTCCGTAGGAGAAGACCTGATTGATGGAGAGGCCGCCGTCGTTGCCACCCGTCGAGCTGCCGTAGCTGCCCGTATCGATGCTCAGCGACGGCATTCCAGAGCCCATCTCTGACGGCGTCAGGCCGTACTTGGCGGCAAAATCCGTCGTCGTTGTCGAGGGCGCCGGATCAACCTCGTAGCCCATGCGCAGATACGAAGCCTTCAGATCGTTCACCGCGCTGGAGCGGAAGACGTGGGTGTAGTCCAGGATCGCGTTCATGGAGGTGACGACCGAGGTCGGCTGATTGTTCAGCACGGAATTCGGTCCCATGAATGAGTAGCGGATGCCTTTGACCGGCACATCGGTAAAGCGCAGGAAAGCGTGGTCAGACTGGCCGATATTTTCATCCACGCGGATGTTGTAGCGGTTGTCGGTGTTCTGCACACCGCGCGCTCCCAGCGCGTTGTTGCCGTCGTTGTCGTAGTGCGCGTCCGGGTAGATGTAGTTGACGTACGGGGTGCCGTTACCGTTGCTGTCGGGAGCCGGCATGCTGGAGAGGATGAACTGCGCGAAGGGATTCTGCGCCAACTGAGCCGACAAATTGGCGGAAGGAATGTTCACATACTGCGTGGAACTGCTGTAACGCAATCCGGTGGGGAATCCCTGCGCATTCAATGCGAACTGGTAGTCCAGACCAGTGCACGAAGGTGAGTAAGCAGTTCCTGTACAGCCGAGGCGCGGCGCAGCGATGGCCGCGGCGTAGCCCGAGGTCGACAGGATGGTTGTATTCAGCAGCGAGTAGGAATTCGAGAAGTCGCCCTTGAGTTCAGCTGGCGTGGGAACGCGTGTGCGGCTCCACGCCTTGTTGCCACCTCGCAGGGGCTCATAGGAGGCGAAGAAGAACGTCTTCTTATTCAGGTGGAAGAACGGAATGGGAACCGGGCCGCCCACCGCCGCGGTAAACATCTGCTGGTGGACATCCTGGGTAACTGGTTTCGTAAACGTACTGCCCGTCGATGACGTGTACTTCAGCACGCCTTGGCCGTAGGTTGTAGCTTCAAAGAACGGGTCCTGGTGACGCCAGGCCAGCTTGCCGTGGTACTCGGTTCCGCCGCCCTTGGATGCCTGGTTGATGACGCCGCCGCCGGAGCGGCCATACTTGGCCGAGACCGCGCCGGACTGCACCGTAACCTGCTGTACGTCATCACCCGAGAAGGTAATGCCCACGCGGGGATAGCCCACCATCGAAAGGTCCACACCGTCCACAAGTTGCATGGCGCTGCCGGGACGGCCGCCGCCGATGGCAAACGATCCACCCGGCGATACAGGCTGCGTGTAGATGCCTGGGTTCTCGCTCTGCACGCCCATGTCGTACTGCGGGTCGCCTTGTACGCCAGGGGCAAGCATCACCACCGCCATAGCGCTGCGCTCGTCCATGGGAATCTGCTCGGAGAGCGTCTGCGGCACTGCTGTATTGATGGTCGGGGAGTCCTGGTCGGTCAACTGCGCATCGGCCACAACCGTTACCGACGCAGACGCGGAGCCGACCTTTAGTTGCACATTCACCGTCGCCGTGGCTGCAATGTTCACCTCGACGCCCGTTACCGTGGTCTCCTCGAAGCCCTCCCTCGACACCTCCACGGTGTAATGACCCGGAGGCAGAGCCGTGACGGAGTAGATGCCGCTCTCGTCGCTCTTGATCGCCGCCGTCTGATTGGTTTCCACGTTCTTAATCGTCACCGCGGCATTCGGAATCGCCGCGTGATGCAGATCTTCCACGCGTCCGGTGATGGAGCCGGTACTAGTTTGGCCCATGCCCGCGACGCCCGAAAACGCCACAACAAGCGCCAGAACAGCCATCAGGATCATCGTCCTGGTTGGCTCGCAGATGGCGCATCCCAGTTTGCGGGCTGCTTGTTTAGTTGCGTATCTCATGGTTCCTCCAAACGTTGATGCCTGTTACTGTTCGCGATCGCCGTCGCTGGCACCCTGCTGAAATCGTGCTGCTGCCGGATGGCATGCGCGCAGCCATCCAGCCCCAACGCTCCCGGGATATTCCTCTTGTCTGAATGAGCGGCCCAGAGAACACCCCACGAATACAGCGATTTACTTTGTAGCAGCTTGACAATAGTGACTCGATAGAACGCCTGTAAAGATGTCGAATTGACTCTCCTTTTGCACTATTCGACCATGCCTGCAAAAAGCGCCTCGAACCCGCGTGTTCGAAGTCTGCGGATTCTTGCTCGGCAAACCTCCGGGCCGCGCGCTTTCGGCCCTTCCGCCAAACTCCATTGAGCAACTTCATTCGTCGTTGTCCGTGCGGAACGGCGCAGCAGGAAGGCCCGTCGAATCATAAAGATTCGCCTGTGGCGAAGCATCCCATGCATAGCGGACAAATCGGGGCGCAGCCACTTCCTTGGAACTCACCACCACGCTGTCGCCCTCAATGCGCGCATCGGCTGCGTGGTACACACCATCGTCTCCGGCCACTTCGAAACCGAGCAACTTGTCCATCGGCAGCGGCTTTGCATCCGCGGCAACCCAGGGAGCCTGTCCGATCGCCAGCTTTCCGTTGACCCCCGCAAAGCGCACACGCAACGCCGTACCATCCACGCTCACCGACTGCAGGGTTGGACTGGCGTATGCCACGCGCTGCCCGTACACCTGGCCGCGCGCCAGCAGCGCAAGCCGGTGGGCAACATCGATCTTGCTGGCCGGATGCACATCTCCCGGATCGCCCACGTCGTACGTAATCGCCAGCCCCGTGTGTGGCAGTGTCAGCACGGACGCTTGTTGCTCCCGCAGGTGCGCCAGCTCGCGCTTGCCTCCGTTCGCGCCGTTCATCGGCAGTTGCACGCAGAGAAACTCCAGCGCATCCTCATTCCATTGCCGGCGCCAATCCTCCACCTGCGCCCGCAGCATCTTTCCGTACTCCTTGTATCCGCTTACGTTCGCTTCGCCCTGATACCACAACGCGCCCTGGACTGCGTAAGGAACCAGCGGTGCAAACATCGCGTTCCAACTGATGGAAGGAGTGGAGGGCCGGTAGCCTCCCAGTGGAACGCCGGTGGGATCGGGATTCTGCGGCTCCGGCCTGCCGGCCGTTGGTCTAGGCCCCGGATCGGCGCCGGACTTCTTCTTCTCGTTCCAGATCTTCATTGCCGCATCCAGTTTCTCGCCCTCCTCCTTCCGCCAGAGCTTCTCAGCTGCCTGATAATCGGCCTCGTTTTTCGGATCGGCAGCCACCTTGCGATGAATCGCCAGCGCCTTTTGGTATTCATCCGCGTACGCATGCAGTTGGATGTTCGCTTGAAAGGACTCGGGACTCATCCATGTCTTGATCGGCGTTCCGCCCCAATTCGACGAGATCATTCCTACGGGCCGCTGCAACGATTGCTGCAATTCCGCACCGAATAGATATGCGACCGCGGAGAACGCAGAGGCGGACGTCGCATCCGCCAGCACCCACTTCCCCTCCACATCGCCAGGCGTCTGCCCCGGATGCAGGCTCAATGGCTCCGCGGCAGTCCGATGCGTTACCGTGAAGAGCCGCAGTTGCGGGTTCGCTGCCTTGGCCAGCACCGCATCCTTGCCCTGCATCGAGTTCAATGGAAATGCCATATTGGATTGCCCGCCGGCCATCCATACTTCGCCCACCAGCACGTCTTCGATGGCGATGCTGTCGGCGCCATCGCTTCCCGCCGCGGATTCCGTAACCAACATTCGCCCCGGCTCTGGCGAACTCGGTAGCGCCTTGAGTTGCAGACTCCAGTATCCCTGGCCATCGGCCACAGCCTGCACGCTCTGTCCGGCAAACTGCACTCGCACCGTCGATCCCGGCGCGGCCATGCCCCAGACAGGCACGCTGCGCCCAGCTTGCAGTACCATGTGGTCGCTGAAGACAGCAGGCATGCGCGGTTCCGCCCACGCCGCCATTGCCGAAACCACCAGCAGCGCGGCTACAGCGGTTTCGATTCTGCTCTTTACAGAAGGCGTAGCGCCAAGTGGATTCTTCCCCAAGAAGAGGCCCCCTTTGATCAGCTTCCGAGGTGCGCATATAAATCGAAAACGCCTTAACTCTATACTTCTTTTCATCGTTGCGGTCTCCAAAACTCTCAATATCCTTGCGCCACTCATTTCATCCCATCGCAAGCTTAATCATCCATGGAACGACGGAATGATCGTGTTTATGGATTTTTCGACAACGCTCGCGAAGTGAGCAAATTCCCCATGGGCGAAAATTGCTACTCAATGCGCGGTAGTTTCATGGACACGCCGTGGCTCCGTCCTCTCTACTTGGAAGAGAATTGCGTGCACCTTGCCCGCGGCGCACGCTCCCGCAGAAGACGTTATCGATGTGCCCGGAATCCGGATGGAGCTTCATGATTCGATCTCTTCTTGCCTTGGCCGCTGCACTCGCGCTTGCCCCTGCTATCTCTGCCCAGCCAATTGCTTCCACCAACGGTGCCAGCCTTCACGTCGCAACGTGGGGCAACGATCGGAATGCTGGAACTGCAGAGCGCCCTTTGGCCACCCTCGAGGCAGCGCGGAATGCGGTGCGAACGCTGCGAGCCCATGGACTGCCGCAGGGCGGAGTTACGGTCTGGATTCACGGCGGACTCTATCTCCTGGACGCCGGGTTCAGCCTCGATGCGCAGGACTCCGGCGAAGCAGGCAAACCGGTCGTTTACAGCGCCGCGCCCAGCGAGCATCCCCGCCTCTTTGGCGGCGTTCGGCTCGATCCCGCGGCTTTCACACCTGTCACCGATCAAGCGCTGCTATCGCGTCTTTTACCCGAGGCGCGCGGACACATTGTCCAGTTCCATCTCCCCAAACAAATCGGCCAACCTGTCCGCTATCCGGATATCTTCAAAGGCAACGGCGGCATGGTGCAGTTGATCCGCGATGGTGCCATCATGCCCCTTTCGCGCTGGCCCAACGCGGGCTACACCACCATGGCCTCCATCACCGACTCCGGCATTATCCCGCCACGCGGCGGGACCTTTCACTATCGCGATGAGGTGGACGCACATGCCGCCCGTTGGGTGGCCGAGGCAGAAGCAGGCAATCTCTGGCTGACCGGCTTTTGGCGTGTGCCCTTCGAAACCGAGTCTGTGCGCGTCGAGTCCATCAACCTCGCCAGCCGGACCATCACCCTGGCAGTCCCCGTCCCTAACGGCATCGGCTCCAAATACGTTGCCATGGTCAACGGCACTCGGCCCGGCAACGGCCAGGAGCCTTACTTAGCTTTCAACTTGGTCGAAGAGATCGGCCATCCCGGCGAGTGGGCCTATGACTTCCACACCGGCACGCTCTACTTCTGGCCTCCCGCCGCATCTCCGGCCCAGCGCGGAGAGCTACTGCTGGCCAATCTGGGCCGCCCCGTCGTCTCGCTCAACAATGCAAGCTATGTCGTCTTGCGCGGCCTCCAAGTCGAAGGCGGTCTGACGCAGGGAATCGCAATCGGCGGCGGCAGCAATAACCTTGTCGCCGGATGCACTGTACGGATGACTGGAGGGGGTGGCATCGATGTGGAGGGCGGCTCGCAGCATCGCATCCAAAGCAGCGATCTGGAACGGATCGGCTCTTACGGAATCCGCATGGTCGCCGGCGACAGGGCCAGTCTGGTGCCTGCCGGTCTCATTGCCGACAACAACCATATCCATCACTTCGGACTTCAGGAACGCATCACCGAGGGCATCTATCTGGGCGGCGTTGGCAATCGCGCCACGCACAATTTGATTCACGATGCCCCCTATAACGGCATCGTTTATCAGGGCAACGACCAGTTCATGGCCTACAACGAGATTCATCACATCGGCCTGGATGCGGGCGACCTCGGCATCTTCTACACCAACGGCGATTGGGCCGCGCAGGGCAACGTTGTCGCCTATAACTTCGGCCATGACGCACCGAACGCCAACGGCTCCTACATCGACGACGGCGCTTCCGGACGCACCACCGTCGGCAACATCTTCTATAACCTTGCGTCGGGCATCCTGCTGGGTGGCGGACACAATAACAGGATCGAAAACAATCTCTTCATCGCCTGCAAGATCGGGATTCATGTGGACAATCGCGGCGTGGCGCGCCACTATGACAACAGTGCCCACCACCTGACCGCGATGCTCAAGACCATCGATCCCAATCTGCCGCCGTGGTCAACCCGCTATCCTCATTTTCTCGACGGCATTCTTGCCGATCCCACTCAGCCCACCGGCAATCTCATTGCACGGAACATCCTCATCCGCGACACGCAGGCGTACCGTCTGGCTGTTCCTTCCTTGCTCGTCCCCAAACAAAATCCTATCTTTGAAGGCAACCCGCGCTTTGCTGACGAGGCTGCGCGCAACCTCGACTTCCCCTCCGACAGCCCCCTGTATCAGGCAGTCCCCGGATTCCAGCCCCTTCCGTTCTCCTCCATGGGCCTCAAGCTGGATGAGTACCGCACGGCTCTGCCCGAAGGCGTCCGGAATGCCAGCTCCCCCGATAGCAAAGCTATGCCAAGCTTCGATTCGAATATTGACATCAAGGCCTCGGACCACCAGGGCAGTCCGCACCCCTGATTCCCTGCCCCGTATCTTCCGCAGGTACCTACCCCGGCAACTCCCGTGACGATCCAGATACGCCAGCCTGCTCAGGCCGATAACGTACGATATCTCCCGCCACCTTCTGCATCTGGTTTGCGTTGGAAGTGGTGGACCGCGCATGAACTCTGCCCAGTCCGGCTATTGCTCGGCGCATGACGGGTCGTAATTGAATTGAGAAGCAGGCCGCATCGTCGATGCGGCCCGCCGTGGAATTATCCCTTATCGAATGCGATCCTGAAGCAGCAACCTGCATCGTGCAGGGGCTTCTTAGACACAAGAGTCTTGTGCAAGGGTCAGAGTTTTTTCGAGGATTCTTCCAATCCCGCTACCGTTAGCTTCCCGTCGGCTTTTAGTTTCAAAACCCCCGACGCGAGGAACTCATACTGATCGCCATTCGGAACCGTCGCAACGTAAGCATCGGCAACTCCTGATGGATCGACACAACCTCAACGCCTTGCGCCCTCAAAGCAAGCATCTTATTGTTTTCAAGTGCTTACAAACTGTATTGGTTAACGCAAGATCCGCTAAGTCGTTGATAATACGTAGGTCAAACTCGAATCGCGGGTTGGGTCGCGGGTTGGCCGTAAAACGTTGATTCATTGCTCTATTACATCGCCAACTGCATTCTGAACGGCCGCACACCCAGTATTCTGCATTCAGCCACTCGTTTGGGGAAGATCCGCCAAAACCCGCTTCTTCGTCATTACGAAAGGCACTCACCGGATGTGCGGAACGAGCACATTCCCATCCTTCGTGGTTCAATCATCCGATTGCGTAATGCAAATTATGCGATGCGAACGTATAATTTGCACATGTGGATTCCTCGCGCTCTTGAACCCCGTCTGAAACACTCGGCAAAGACGCGCCCTGTTCTTGTCCTGACCGGCGCCAGGCAGACTGGAAAAACCTCGACACTGCTTCACCTGTTTCCTGGCTACGAATTTGTTTCCCTCGATCTGCCGACCGAAGCCGAACAGGCCGAGAAGGAGCCCGTCCGTTTTCTGCAACGCCACCCCGCTCCGGTGATCATCGACGAGGCGCAGTACGCACCTGGCCTCTTTCGGCATCTCAAAGCCGTCGTGGACGCCAATCGCGCCTTGAATGGGCAGTTCCTGCTGACAGGCTCGCAGAAGTTCAGCCTCATGAAAGGCATCTCCGACTCACTGGCTGGCCGAGCCGATATCGTGGAGTTCGAGACTCTGTCCTTCGCCGAGATCCGCGTGGCTCTGCCGCAAATGAGTCTGGAAACCGCCATTGTGCGCGGCGGCTTCCCAGAGCTCTATGCCAATCTCGATATCGACTCGGTCGCCTTCTACAATTCCTACCTGGCGACCTATCTGGAGCGCGACGTGCGCTCGCTGGCCAATGTCGGCAGCCTGCGCGACTTCGAGCGTTTTCTGCGCGCGTGTGCTTTGCGTTCAGCTAATCTGCTGAACAAGGCCGACCTGGCTCGCGATATCGGCATCGCTCCTTCCACCGCCAACCAATGGCTATCGATTCTGGAAGCTTCCGGTCAGGTGATCCTGCTGGAACCCTGGTTTTCCAACAAGACGAAGGGGTTAGTAAAGAGTCCCAAGCTCTATTTCGCCGACACGGGGTTGCTCTGCGCGCTGCTCAATATTCGATCCGTGGAATCGCTGCAACAATCCCCAGCGGTTGGAGCCGTCTGGGAGACGTTTGTCTTTGCACAGCTTCGTGACCGTGAGCGCTGCGCTGGTCGCACCGGAAGCCTCTACTTCTGGCGCGACCGGACACGCGAGGTGGATTTTGTGGTGGACATCGGAGGCCGGCTGGAGATCTTCGAGGTCAAGTGGACAGAATTGCCCGATCAGAAGGATTCAGCCAATCTGGATTTCGTTCGCAGTGCCGTCGGCGCAGAATTGATTACCAAAGGCGCGGTCATCTCACGCACTCCGAACAGTTTTCCCTTCAAGAATGGCTATCGCGCCGTGCCGGTCACCGAACTGGCTTAGTCAACGTGCTCTCGGAGCTACACCACTTTGCGACGAGAGAGCGATATTTCCGCAGACGCTCGTTGGTGGAGTTGGCCGAAAACACTTCGGCATTGAACTTCGGTGCCACTCAATTGCGCATATGCTCGAACTCCTCGTCGGCGGGGTCCAGAATAACTTCCAGCAGATCGGCGTAGCCGCCATTGCCTCCGCAGTCTTCTGGCGGACAACTTCGCGCGCCGCCAACAACGTGACGCAGCCTCGGCGTTTGTGGACCGCATAGATTTTGCACGCCAGTCGGCACGGATGGTAGTTTCTAATCAGCATCTAGAGTTGGGCCGACGCCCATGCCATACCTGCCTACCCGGGCAAGGTGGATACGCGAAATGCGGATGCGGCTGCCAATAGGCCCAGCGAGATCACATTCTCCTTTGGAAACTTGTATCGGAACCGCCAGAACTTCGAACCGTTCCGGAATATCTCAATGTACAGATTCTCCCCGTCGTAAAGCTTGTAGGATTTGGGCGGCGCACCCGATTTCGTTTTGTATTGCTTCGCGGGCGCAGAATTGGATTTTGTGTTCTCGCTCTTGGCTGTTGCCTTGGCGGTAGTAGAGCTTGCCTTCTCCTCTGCCGCCTCGTCAGAATTGCTTTTTCGGTGACCACCCTTGAGGCGTACAGGCGGCCGCCGGTCCGGTTTCGCGTTTTTTATCTGGGTGTCTGTCAGCGGCATTGGGGTATAACTTTCTCGAACTAAGCGAAATTCGGAAATATACCCCAATTCCGTCTGGGATGCCATGGTTCCGGGTGGCACGGGGTTGTACTTTGGCTTACTGAAAAATAAGGGACTTACGTGAATCTGGGAAGGGATGAGATGGCGTGAAACTAAGCAGTGGTGGCCAGAGACGGGATTGAACCGCCGACGCCGGCCTTTTCAGGGCCGCGCTCTACCACTGAGCTATCTGGCCTCAGTGCAAACTTCAGTTGCTAGTGTACGCGTGGATTCCGGGCGACGCCGGAAAAGAAGGGTGGGTCCACGAGCAGTTCGCTGCAACAACTGTCACAGTATAACAACTCCCATTCTGTAAAGCCAAACTGGAGCCAGATTTCGCCTTGTGGCCATGCCATTCTTTACCAGCGCTGCACTACACTGGTATGCAATCATGTCACGCCCAGTCTGCTTCCACTTCTGCCTTCTGCTTGCTTTTGCCGCTGCAACTGCTGCCACAAACGCCCAAACACCCGTTTCTGCGCGGGTTGGCGGGGCGGAGAGCCGCGCCGAACGCGCTTTTCAGGCGGCCGCGCACCAGGGCCCAGCGGCGCTGCGGGCGTTTTTGGCCGGTTTTCCAAAGGGGGCCGACCTGCACGTACACCTTTCCGGGGCTGTGTATGCTGAGACGTTTATCCGCGATGCCGCGGAGGATGGGCTATGTGTGGATCCGGCGGGGCTGAGCTTTGCCAAGCCGCCATGCACCGGCAGGCTGGTACCTGCGGCGCAGTTGGGGGGAGATATGACCCCGGCAAACCAGGACCTTTATGACCGCCTGATTGACGCCTTCTCCATGCGCAGCTTTGTGCCCTCGGCAGGCTGGAGCGGGCATGACCAGTTTTTTGCAACTTTTGGGCGGTTTGGCGGGCTAAAGAGGAGCCATGCCGGGGAATGGGTGGACGAGGTGGCTGGCCGCGCCGCCGCGCAGAACCAGCAATACCTTGAGCTGATGCAGACGCCGCCTTTTAGCCATGCGGTGCAGATTGCACACGAGATTGGATGGAATGTCGACCCGGCACGGCAGGACCTAGGGCAACTGCGCCAGCAATTGCTAGACCACGGATTGCGCGAAGAGGTTGCGGCTGATCGCGAAGACGTGCGCACAAGCGAAGCTGCGCGACTGGAACTGGAACACTGCGGAACGCCGCAAGCTGCGCCGGCCTGCCGGGTGGAGACGCGCTACATTTACCAGGTTTTGCGCGGTAATCCACCGGCGCAGGTGTTTGCCCAGACGCTGCTGGGATTTGAGACCATCGAAGCGACCATGGAGGCCAAGGAGCCTGGATTTGTCGGCATCAACTTTGTGATGCCGGAGGACGGCTTTATCTCCATGCGCGACTATAGCTTGCAGATGAAGATGCTGGACTATCTGCACTCCGTTTACCCGAAGGTCCACATCAGTCTGCATGCCGGCGAGCTGGCGGAGGGGCTGACGCCGCCGGAGGGGATGCGCTTCCACATTCGCCAGGCGGTTGAAGTGGGCCACGCCGAGCGTATAGGGCATGGGGTGGACGTGATGGACGAGGACGACGCTGCGAGCCTGCTGCAGGAACTGGCGCGGAAGCATGTGATGATCGAGGTCAACCTGAGTTCGAACGAGGGCATTCTAGGCGTAAAGGGCAGCGAGCATCCCTTCTCGCTTTATCGTGCTGCGCATGTGCCGGTGGCGCTTTCGACCGACGACGAGGGCGTGAGCCGCATCGACATTACGCACGAGTACGTGCGGGCGGCGCTGGACTACCACCTGGGTTATGGGGATTTGAAGACGCTGGCCCGGACCGGCCTGGAGCACAGCTTTTTGCCCGGAGCCAGCCTGTGGGCTGGCGAGGATGTTTATACCGAGCCTGCAACGGCCTGCAGGGCTGACGCTCCGGGCGCCGAAAGGCCTACAGCCGGGTGCAAGTTGTTTTTGGATGCAAGCCAGAAGGCCGCTGCCGAATGGGAACTGGAGCGCCGTTTCCGCGCCTTTGAGGCCCAGTGGTAAGCGCAGGGTGCCGGCGGATGAGGCTGGCGGGCCAAGGGTTTGCGATAGCAATTCTGTGCGGACTGGCGGTGCAGGCCTGGGGCACGCCGCAAGCGACTGAGGAGCCGCATTTGGGCAGCATTCACGGCGTGGTAGTGGACCGCGAAGGCACCGTATATGAAGGCGCGCGGGTGGTGCTCGACGCGGAAGCCACAGGCCGTGCTGCGCGGGTGGCCGTATCAGACAGTAACGGAAGGTTCAGCTTTGCCGCAGTGCCTCCGGGCGTGTTCAAGCTGACTATTTCCGCACAGGGGTTCTCTGTGCAGACGGTGTCTGGCCAGTTACGAGCCGGGGAGAGTTTCGAGGCGCAGCCAGTGGTGCTGCCGTTGAGTGGCGCTACCAGCGAAGTGCGGGTAACGGCTTCGCCACACGAGATTGCAGCGCTGCAACTTCGCGAAGAGGAGAAGCAGCGCGTGTTGGGCATCGTGCCGAATTTCACGGTGGTGTATGCACGCAATGCACCGCCGCTCAGCACCGGGCAGAAGTTCCAACTGGCGTGGAGGGCCTCAATTGATCCTTTTACCCTTTTGGCTACCGGAGCATCGGCTGGCATTGAGCAGGCGGACAACACGTTCAAAGCATACGGCCAGGGCGCTGCGGGATTTGCCCGGCGGTATGGAGCGACCTATGGCGACAATGTGATTGGCACCATGATCGGCAGCGCCATTCTGCCCTCTCTGCTGAAGCAGGACCCACGCTACTTCTACAAGGGCACAGGAACCAAGAAGTCCCGCGTGCTCTATGCCATTGCGACGTCTGTCATCTGCAAGGGAGACAACGGGCACTGGCAACCGGACTACTCCAGAATCATGGCAGACTTTGCAGCGGCAGGCATTTCGGATCTCTACTACCCGGCCAGCGATCGTAACGGAGCTGCGGTGATCTTTGAGAATGTGCTGATTGGCAAGGCGAGCGGTGCGGTTGAGAATCTCTTCCAGGAGTTTTTGGCTCGCAAGCTCACGCCGAAAAGGCCTGCCAAAGGGGCTTCGAAGCCGTAGAAAGCGGCAATCCACTTTTTGCACCGGCAGAGGTGCGCCTGCTTCCGCTTGTGCGTGCAAGGGCGGATTTTGCGACCCGAAACGGGAATCAAATAATAATTTGTAGCCCGGCGCAACTTTTCTCAGCCTTTGTGGTTAACATTGCTGTACGCCAGTCCCTGCCCCGATCACTAAATTCTGGCGCCAGCAGTGAGGAGGTCCCTCTTGCAAGACCAGCGTCTCCCACGCTCGTACTCCATCTTTGCGTATTCAATTTGCATAGCCGTTCTGCTCGCCGGCTGCGGCACGGGTGGCCCCGGCAGCAGTTCCCAACCCTCACAGCCATCCGTAACGATAAGCGGCGGCGCACAGGTGCGGCTGGGGAGCACAGACAGCTTCTCTGCCTCCGTGACTAACCTGGCCAGCAGCGCGGTTACGTGGCAGGTAAACGGCGTCACGGGCGGCAACGGGACCGTGGGCACAATCACCACCGGGGGCGTATATACGCCCCCCGCGAGCATCCCCACCACAAATACCGTTACTGTGACGGCGGTGAGCGTGGCTTCGCCCAGCACCTTTGGTTCCGCGACGGTAAGCATCCTCAACCCTGTTCCCCTGGTCACGGCAGCTACAGCTACACCTGTTTCAGGCACCAGTTACACGATGGAGGTGAGCGGGACAGCTTTCGTGAACGGTGCGCAGATCCAGGTTGGCGGCAGCAGTGTAACCACTACGTTTGTATCCTCGACCGACCTGCAGGCTACGGTCACCATTCCCAGCGGAACAACTACACTCAGCGTTGGCGTTGTGAATCCGAGTCCGGGTGGCGTGGTGTCAAACGCTGTAAGCCCCACCATCTACAAGTCCACCGTTACCGCGGCGGCGCGGCTATTGGATCAGGCAACCTTTGGGCCCACGATCAGCGATATCCGACATGTGCAGACGGTGGGACTGGACGGCTATATCACCGAGCAATTTGCCACCGCTTATACGAAACTGCCGGACATTCCCACGCCTCTGCCCGCGGTGTGCCTGTCAGCAAATACGCCCATCAACTGTGAGGAATCGGAGTGGTGGCAGACCGCGCTTACCGGGAATGACCAATTGCGGCAGAGGGTTGCCTTTGCGCTGAGCGAGATGTTTGTTATCTCAAGCAACAGCGTGAATGCGACCACCATCACCTATTACCACAACATGCTTGCGCAGGACGCCTTTACCAACTACCTCACGCTGATGCACGACGT
>Ga0316224_1001353_pt1 | contig 27413 bp, 21 predicted proteins | sample TBH18013metaG_FD_206254 | JGI IMG/M metagenome (GOLD analysis project Ga0316224, IMG submission 206254) | Freshwater microbial communities from Trout Bog Lake, Wisconsin, USA - TBH18013 | ecosystem: Environmental > Aquatic > Freshwater > Lake > Hypolimnion/Profundal zone | place: USA: Wisconsin... | reverse complement strand
CATCCTTCTTATCTATCTTAATCACCCGGCTTACATTTCTGAACCCCGCATATACAAATCCGTTTTTTTCATCCACATCAAAAGCATTCATGTGCCCACCAGGTATAGGGTTAAGGATGCCTTTATCGGGCGAGCTTAATACCATGGCTTTCAGCTCGCCGGCATTAAAATATTTTTCCGAGCTCCAGCTCCAAACTAACTTACCGCTGGGGTCAAACTCTTTTAATACATCATAAGCCATCATCACCCTTGAGGTGTCATCTCCATCTGCTGCAATACCCAGGGCAGTTGCCGGTGTAAAACTTATGGCCCCGGCTGCTGCCATATAATTGCCCGTGGCCAGTTTCTTAAAACAATGGGTATAACCTTCGGCAGGCAGCAGGCTGCCCCGGTTGCTATTCATGCTGCTCACCGGCTTAGGTGCACGCCAAAGCAAACGGCCGTTCAGGTCTCTTTCTTCAGCATTATTACCATTTAAAAAAGTAAAAGTGCCTGTAGCCGAAATCCTTAGATCATTTACCACTGGTATTTGCCCGGGTTGATTTAGCGCTGCACTGTCTACCGGCAAAAACCATACGGCTTTTCCATGCCGGTCAATAACGATCCGGGCCATATCAAGGGCCACCAGGCCGGCACCGCACGATGGGTCGCTATCTATTATCCGCACCCTTAAACGGTTGGTATCAACCAATACATCGTTCAGAATTTCAAAACGAAAGGGCCCTTTCCAATCCAAGGTCTTACCATTTACCACACCGGCGTAGCGCCATAAGTATTTTCCTCCAAACTCAAATCCATTTAACATGGTTGCAGTCGATGAGTCTTTTATGCTTACTACAGTACGTTCAAACGGCCTGCCTTTTGCTGACGCAGAACACACTTCCAGCACATATTCTGTCGCCCCGGTTACCTGGGGGTGTTCAAACATGATCTGGGTATAGTTAAGCTTGGCACCTTCAGCCGGAATAATTTGTGAGCATAACACAAAAGGAAAAAGCAGGTAACCAATTAAAAAAGCAAAAATGACGTTACAGTTTATTGACCCAATCATAAGGGGTGAAGGTATGGCTATTTTAAAACTTGTTGAAACCACATCATACTATACCGAATTTATAAAGAATAGCGTACTGTATTGGCAGAGGCAATTTGCGCTGATAAAATCTGAGCTGCCTCTCCTGTCTAACCAACAGAAATTACTTTAACTTAGCAACCATGCAAACGCTTCGCATAACCCTTATTCAAACTAATCTGCACTGGGTAGATATAACAGCCAACCTGGAAATGCTGGGCCAAAAAGTGGCGTGCATAACAGAGCCTACTGACCTTATAGTTTTACCCGAAACCTTCAGTACCGGTTTTAGTATGGAGCCCGGAAAATACGCTGAAGACGCTGCACGCAGTAAGGCCATTAACTGGATGCGCACCGTTGCCAAGCAAAAAGAATGCGTTATTACGGGCAGCCTGATGTTGCAGGAAGATGGACAGTTTTTTAACCGGCTTATCTGGATGCAGCCCGATGGCACCTTTCAATATTACAACAAGCGCCACCTGTTTGCCCTTGCGCACGAAGACAAGGCGTTTACCGGTGGCCATGAAAAACTAACCGTTGAATTAAAGGGTTGGAAAATACGGCCGTTAATATGTTACGACCTCCGGTTTCCGGTTTGGAGCAAAAACCTATTGGATGAGGACGGAGTTCCGGAGTACGACCTGTTGCTATACGTAGCTAACTGGCCCGACAAGCGCTCGTACGCCTGGAAACATTTGCTGATAGCCCGCGCTATCGAAAATCAGGCTTTTGTGGTTGGCCTTAACCGGGTTGGCAACGATGGTAACGACAACTACTACTCCGGCGACTCGATGGTAGTTGGCCCCTTAGGGCAGGTGCTTTACCACAAGGTTCAGGAGGAAGATATTTTTACAGTTGAACCGGAACATCAGCAACTCACATCGCTGCGCAAAACATTCCCGTTCTTAAAAGATGCTGATGCTTTTACGCTTGACAAAAAACAAAAAATAAGCAGACATTAAAATAAAAGCAACTGCAAAGGCTCCAGGCAGCAAAGCAATACAAGCATAGGAACACACTTCTGATTATATTGCGCTTAATACTTAGTATTTCTCCGTGCCTTTGCGGTTAAAAATGTATTCAAGATTTATGCCTCTACTGAACGAAGAAAAAAATGAAGAAGAAAAAAGCCTTTCTCTGCGTTGGTATCAGGTACGGAACCGCGTAAAAGAGCAATTTGGCGAGCGGCCAGATATCAATGCCATGCTGTTTATTATCGGCATGAATGAGGTTGGCATTGTAAAAGATAAATGGGAGAAGGAAGAGAAACAGGACCTGATGCACGTAGCCCTTTGTAAGCTATTATCGTCCGATGGCTATTATGAACTCCTGGGCCACGATGCCGAAGGCTGGCCCATTTATGAACCGGTTAAGGGCGTGCCTAAACTGGCATTGAAAGACCAGGATGAGTTGTTGAAGAAGAAAATTATTGAATATTTTGAGGCCTTGTAAATCTTCCCTTTGATCTATTTCCCGCCAGCCACGTGTGCCTCTGCCGTACCGGCTGCCTGGTCATGCGATTCGATACCAACAGGATCTAAAGAATAGCCCCGGTGCATTGCCAGCGCACGCGTAAACTCTGCGCCGAAAAAAACCAGTTGCGAAGAATAATAAACCCAGGCCAGGATCATTACCCCGCTACCTACAGCGCCATAAGTGGTGGTTACGCTGCTGCGGCCAATGTACAAGGCAATAAAGTGTTTGCCTACCACAAATAATACAGCGGTAAAAAAAGCACCCTCCCATAACGACGACCACTTTAGTTTGGCGTCTGATAAAAACTTGTATACAAAGGCAAACATAACCGTTGCGCCGCCAACCGACAGGGCATGGTCTAACGCCCTTATCATCCAAACCGAAAGCCCGGAAAAGTGTGTATTTAAAAAATCAGTAAAGGCAACCAACCCGGCATGAAACACCAGCGAAACGAACAACAAAAAGGCCACGCAAACTATCATACCAAACGAAAAAATACGGTCCAGCAAAAACTTAATCACCGGTTGCTTGGCATGTGGCTTCACTTCCCATATAATGTTTAACGAAGTGCGCAATTGGCCAAAAACACTGGTTGCGCCTAGTATCAATAATATAATGGCGAGTATGGTTGTAAGCAAACTCTTGCCGGGGTGGTAAATGCTTTTAATTACGTTTTCAAGCTGCAGGGCTCCGCTGCTGCCCAAAAAATCCTGCAGCTGGTCTTTAATTTCGCCCTGCACCGCGTGTGGTCCAAGTATTGCTCCTACAATCGAAATAATAATGATAATTACCGGCGCAATTGAAAACACCATGTAATACGATAGCGCCGCGCCCAGGGTTGAGGTATCGTGCTGCATGTATAATTTAACCGTGCTTTTTAAAACCTCCAGCAGTGCCGCGTTCTTTTTAACCGGTTCGTTCATAGTTTGCTTTTTGGCATGTGCTGCCGAATTTAATAAAAAAGACCCCACTCTGTGCAGAATGGGGTCTTTAATGTATGCGTATATTTTTGTTATATTTTAAAGGTCATTTCAACAGTGGCTCCTTTATCAGAGAACACTACCATATCTGCTAACTGCATCATCAAAAACACACCGCGGCCGCTGGTACGCTCCAGGTTTTCAGGGGCAGTAGGGTCAGGCAGGTTATTATAGTCAAAACCAGGGCCCTGATCTTTTATAATGAACGACAGGTTCTTGCCCCGCTCATCAACACCATACGAAATTTCAACGGTTTTCTTTTCGTCAGCCTTGTTACCATGTAACATCGCATTGTTAGCTGCTTCAGTAAGCGAAATCAGAATGTTGCCGTATACGTCGTCACCAATGTTTACTTCATTGCGCAAATCGTCAATGAATTTTTCAACTATGGTTATGTTTTCGGGTTTGGATGCGAATTTTATTGTTTTCACGTCTGTTTTTAATTGCATGAGGGTGCATGGATTGTGCACGCGAAATTATACTAATTGACCGATTCTTAAAATACCTGTACCTAAAAACTGCCTATTTAACTTTGCCAAAACCAAAGAGACACAGCAAATAAAGACAAGCGCCGCCAAATTGCAAATATATAACTGCTTTTATTTCTGCCTCATTGCCATGTAAATACGGGCTGTATACTGCCAATAACCTGTTATTTGCCAGCCGGGGGTTAGTGCTTTTACGGTATACCGTGGGTTATTGTTGTATTGTAAGCGACCTAAAATATTTTTCGGCCAATGTTTTATAATACGGCTTCAGGCTTGGCGGAACAGTTTTATAGAGGTCAACCTCACTTTGCTTTTCCTTTAAATAAGCCTCAATAGCCGGCGGTATTTCGCGTTTAACATCCTTGCCTGTATGCGATTCGCGTTCCTGCTTCTGGTCCTTCTGGCGCTCTGCATTTTCGGCTTCCAGCAGTTTATCCATGATCTGCTGCTGGCGGGTCATCATTTCGGCGGTAATCTGTTTGTTTACCAGCTCCTTTTCTGTCTCTTCCATTTGTTTCGCAGTCTGGGCCATATCACCACCGGGGTTACGGCCGTCTTTACCTTCCTGTTGCTGCTGCTTTTCCATTTCGCGGCGTATCTGGGCCTGCATTTGTGCCATTTCAGCAAACTCCTTGCTCATGCCGTTTTGAGGGGTTCCCTGGCCTTGTCCCTGGCCCTTACCCTGTTTTTTAAGCATTTCGCCTGCAGCCTGTATTTTATCCTTCAGCTGTTTCTGCATTTTAGATAAACTTGGCTTGCCCTCGCCTGGCTTGTTACATTTCATGCACATTTTGGGCTTACCATCCTTAGGATCGCCTTTGCTTTCTTTCTGGCTCATTTCCTGTTGCGCCTGTTGCATCACCTCGCTCAGCATCAGGGCCAGGTTATTGTAACCGGTCATTACAAACTGCTGGTTGCCGGCGGCCTTCATTTTGTTCCGGTCTTCCATATCACTTATTGCCTTGGCAAGGTACTTGTTTACATCAGTCATTTGTTTGGTAACAAACGAGCTTATTTTGTCTTCGCGTTTTGCCAGGGCATACAAACTGTCTTCAACCATCTTCGAGTTTTCGCGTATGCGCTGTTGCTCGTTCATCAGGTCGACATATTTGGGCACGTTGATGTTGGTTTGGTTTACATCTGCCATCAGCTTCTCCTCGTCAAAAGATAATTGCAGAATATTCTTCAACAGCTGGCGGATTGCCTGCATGTCTTCCTCGTCCTGCTCCTGCTCCATTTTATCTTTCATAGCCGAAAGACTTTTAGAGGCCTCTTTCATTTGCTCGGCCGCACCTTTTTGTTCTTTGGCAGCCTTGCTGTTTTGTTTAGCGTCCATATTCTGCTTGGCATCGCTGCTTTGCTTTTCGGCTCCTTCCATGTTTTTATCTACGTCTTTAAAATCCTGGTCGCTCTTGGTTTCATCATTCAGTTTTTTCAGGTCGGCTATGTCTTTTTTTGCGTCTTTCAGCTCGTCATTCAGTTTTGCCTGCTGGTCTTTTAACTGGTCGGCTGCTTTTGGGTCTTTGGCGGCATCCTTACCGTCTTTCTGGTCTTTGGCGTCTTTGTTATTGTCGCCCTTTTTATCTTTTGCGTCCTTATTATCCTTTCCGTCTTTGCTATCTTTTTTGTCCTCTGCCTTTTCGGTCTTTTCAGCCAACTCCTTTTCTTTCTCGGCTAGTTTATCCAGCTTATCAGCAGTCAGCTCAAGCTTTTGGTCAAATTCCAGTTTTTTGAAAAGCTCCAGCATTCGGTCCATTTCCTTCTCCAGCTTTTCATTATTGGCCTCCATATCCTGCATCTTATCCAAAGCGTCTTTTTTCTGCAGGTCTTCCAGCATTTTCTGAAGCTTCTCGTACAGGTCTTTCATTTCCTTATTCATTACCTGGTCAAACAAATCCTGCAGGCGCTTTTCTTTTTCTGCTATCTCAGGCTTTACTTCGTTCAGCTCATTTTGCTTTTCAAAATTCTGGTCCATTTTGTTCTTCATCTTCTCCAGTTCTTTCTGCAGCTCTTTTTGCTTCTCAATATTTTCGGTCAGGTTCTTTTTATCGTCCCAGTTCAGTTCTTTTTTCTCCTGCAGTTTGTCCTGCATGTCGTGCAACTCATTCTTCAGCTTTTCAGCCTTATTCATGGTTTCCTTCATGTCTTCCTTCAGCTCCTTATTATCCTTAGTAACCTCTTTGTTCATTTCATTTAGGGTAGGCATCTGCAGGTTCATCATGGCGCTGCGGGTGCTCTTGCTGCCGTGTATGCCATCATTATCCCAAACCTCAAAGTAGTAACTCATTTTATCGCCGGGCCTTATTGCAAAGTCTGATAAACTCCAGTAAAAAGTAAATCGCGAAGAAAGTGCCGCAGCCACAGGCACCTCCATGCTCTTGCTTACATTCTCTGCTCCCGAATCTGCCCGGGTTATCTGGTAATTGAAAGTTAACCGGCGCACACCGTAATCATCTGACACATCTCCGGCATAATAAAAATATTTCTGCGAAGCTGAATCGTGCTGCTCGTTTACCGAAATAACCGGATACAAATCAGGCGTTACGTTCAACGAGTACGAAACCGAATCGGCATCTTTTACATTGGCATTACTTACTTTAAGCGTATACCCGGCACTTTGCATAAATGTTTTGGCAAACGAAAACTCGGCATCGCCGGTGCGCTTTACTGCATACGAAGAATCGCCGATAAAGAACTTCAATTCCTCCACATTCTGGGTATTGAATTTCCAGCTCAGTCTGGTTCCAGCCGGAACTATCAGGTCGCCCAGGTTTTTTACAGTTTCGTTTTGTTTACCGGTATATGAAGGATACTCGCAACGTATCTCAAAACCAGCAACAACCGGCTTGGCTACTACGCTCAGGGTGTATTCTTTAGAGTGAAATCCATTGGCGTTTAACTGAAACTCTGTGCTCTGCCTGATATTGCTGAATTCGTAAGTAAACAGGTTCTTCTCTTTCTTTTTAAGTTGATAAGTGTTTTTGCCGGCCTCCAGAAATACTTCATTGGGCAAAGCATCGCCGGCAATTTTTACTTCCAGCGTATAGTTTTCGTACTGCAGCGCTTTTAATTCCTTATTCTGAATTACAAATTGAAAGGGCGCCTGTTTTTCGTAAACAACATTGTTGTGATAAAGCCTGCTGGTGCCCTCCTTAATAACATTAGGTGCAGCAATAATAATAAACAGGAACAATAACACCGGCGGCAGCAAAAAGCGCAGATACTTTCTGTTCTTTGAAAGGTCAACGGCAAATGAAAAATCAACCGGTTTAAGTTCGATGGCTTTTTGATCAACAGCAGCAAGTAAAAGTGCTGCGTTAGGTTGTGCGCCGGCTTCATGACGTAGTTGCAGAATGTTTAATAGCTTATCTTTTACCTCGGTAAAATGGGTGCCTATTATCTGCGCGGCCTGCTCGTACGAAATTACCTTACCGAGCTTGTAATAATGCATAGCAGGCACCACCAGGTATCGGCCAATAAATGCCAGTGATGAGAGGATGAAGCCATAAAACAACACTTTACGGGGAAACGTTGGCAGATAAAAGTAGTACTCCGTTAAGTTAATTGCCAGAAAAAACGCCAGCACGTAAATGGCAGAAAAGATGGCACCGCGTATTACCTGGTTAGTGTAATACCGGCGGGTAAAACTGTCAAGTTTCTGAATCAGAGAATTGTATTGCGATGATTGCTCGGCCATAAATGCACTATCTCACTGCTTTTTAGCAACATAAATTTAAACGTTCCAAATATAGGAATGTTGTTTGAAAGGAGTTTTTAACAGGGATAGCAGTTACGTAAATTTCAGAAAACAGATTTTTACAACGGCAAATAGCTTTTACTGTTTCTACCTATCTGATATCCTGATTTGGCTTTCCTGTAAAAAATCATTTACCTCACGAATATACGAGTCGAGTTCTGTTGCAAAAGATTGAAAATATGGCAGGTACTCTTTTATCTTCTGCTCTGTAAGCGGGCCACCGTTCATTACATTTATCAATGCAAAAATGTTAACTATCGGTTTTCTGAATTTATGAGATATCGTAAAAAGCATTTCTTCCATAGTTGCCAGATATTGAAGTTTGGCCTCCTCAGCATTTTTCCGGTTCGTAATGTCAAGGGCTGTGCCAATTAAGTGCAAATCTCCGCCATGCTGGTCTTTTGATATTTTTCCTCCTCCCAGAAGCCAAAGCGTTTCGCCATTGCTTCGTATAATTCTGTACTCAACAATACCTGAAACACCGCTCTTTAACGCTGTTCGCATCGTTTCCCGAACCAAAGGCAAATCAGCAGGGTGTACCATACTTTGCCACAGCTCGAAACTGATTTCCGGATGAGTTTTGGCATCCAACCCAAATAACCTGAAAAGCTCCGGCGACCAATACAGGTTATTATTTGTAAGATCCCAATCCCAGCTGCCTATTTGCGCCAACTGTTGGGCCTCCAACAGTCGTTGCAAAGTAATTTCGTGCCTTAGTGTTGCCGCAGCCGCAAGCCGCTGATGACGTATGTTTTCCCTGCGCAATTCCAACTGCTTAATTACCCTTTCCGCCAATATTTTAAGTATCCTTTCCTGTTCGGGCGTAAATTGCCGGGGTACATTATCAATAACGCACAAAGTGCCCAAGGCATACCCTTCGCGGGTTAACAAAGGCGCACCGGCATAAAACCGCACCGGGTTTTGACCATGGGCTAACGGATTACCATCAAAGCGCTTATCCTGCCATGAATCTGACACCACCATTACTTGTTCAGGATTTTGAATGGCGTAATAACAAAAAGCCTGTTCAATAGGCGTTTCCTGCTTTTCGAAACCGATTTTCGCTTTAAACCATTGGCGCTGCGAATCAAGTAAGGTTATCAGCGAAATGGGTGCATTACAAACGGCGCTGGCAATTTCAACAATATCATCAAACTCCTGTTCAGGTAAACTATCCAAAACGCTGTAATCCTCTAAGTTTTGCAATCTTGCCTTTTCATCCATCATTTGCATGGTTAATTAAACTGTTATAGGTTTTGCTTATAATAAAATGCTCGCGCTGTGAAACAGGCACAACTCTTCCCCGCCAACATGTGGCATTGGTTTCCGGTAGTGGTGGGATTATACTAAACCGGCCGCTAATCACGGCTCTTTACGGTAAATTTACAACTTTGTTTTAAAGCCGTGTCGCTTAATAATTTCAGCCAACGTGGTGTCTTCAAGTGGTTTCCCGAGAAAAGAAACCACCAGCTTATTCTGATTTGCCCGGGCAATATCCTTTTCAGCAATTGATGAGCTTAAAACGTATACCGGTATCGGTTTTTTAAGGCCGGGCTGAAGTTTTTCAAACACATCTAAAAACATCCATCCGTCCATCACCGGCATATTCAGATCTAAAAAAATCACATCAGGTAAAAAATCTGCTTCCACAACATGCAGCGATAGAAAATCTATTGCAGGTTTGCCGTTTACAAACGAGATTACATCCAGATTTATATCCACAGACTTTATCACTTCTTTGAGAAGAAAGAGATACGCCGGGTCGTCCTCTACAACGCAAATTTTCATTGTTCCTGTTTTCCGTTAACGGTTTTCTGTAGTACCGACAAACATAATAAATATTGAATGAGAGCGTGCTTCAATGATTTAAGGTGTCCATTTCAACTAAAAAGATGGCTGGTTTGGGCTACTTATCCAGCCAAACCTCTTTAAACACCCTGAACTCCATACCATTGGGGTACAGGTTTTTTACATACGGTTGTATCAGCCGCCGGTTAACCGAATAGTAAATTGGCAAAAACGGGGCATCATCTACTACCATCTGGTCCAGTTGCACATATAGCTTATTGCGCTCTGCTGCATCAACTGTTGAAAGCGCCTTTTCATAAAGCGCATCATACTTCGGGTTTACGTAACGGAATGGGTTGGTATAACTGGCCTCTTCAAAAGTTTTAGGCACATTTTTACCATAAAGCAGATTCAGGAAGTTAACAGGGTCAGGGTAATCTGCTATCCAGGCAAAACGCCAGAAGTTTGCTTTCCCGGTTTCGATATTGTTGGTGTGCTGCGCCCAAACTACCTGGGTTATCTCTACGTCAATGCCCAGATTCTCTATCAGCATTTTTTGAATGGTTTCGGCTACCTTTTCGTTTCTGCCGCCACCGCTGTTGGTTTCAAGCGTTACTTTAGGAAAGCCCTTGCCACCGGGGTAACCGGCTTTGGCCAGGTATTCTTTTGCCTTAGCCACATCAAAAGTGTAGCCCTTTACCTGGCTGTTATCATAACCGGGCATGCCCAGCGGAACTATTCCGTTAAAGCAAGGTATGCCTTCGCCTTTAGCGGTATAATCGGCAATTTTTGCCCTATCTATGGCATAGTTAAATGCAAGCCGAACGTTCTTATCGCCAAATATCTTGTCCTGCACTAAAAAGCCGTAAAACTGGGTGGTTAGTTCCGGCATTATTTGCAGTACATATTTTTTGTACTCGCCTTTTAACTGCTTATGGTCGTCAATAATATCATCTATCATATCAAACGGCAGGCGGTATTTCATATCAAAGTTCCCTTTCTGAAACTCCAGCATTTCGGTTTTGTCTTCTTTTATAAACGAAACCTTAATGCCATCCATATAAGGCAACTGGTTGCCGAATTCATCTTTGCCCCAGTATTTATTGTTGCGTGCTAAAATAACGGCATCGTCCTGTTTAACTGCTTTAAGGCGATAAGGACCGGTGCCCACGGCATGGTAAAGAATATCGCCCTTGTAATAATCAACCGCCTCCTTAGGAAACAAACAGGCAAAAGGTAGTGCAAGCCTGCTTAAAAAATCGGCTGAGGGGCGCTCCAGCTGAATCTGAAGTGTTGAATCATTTAATGCCGTTACTCCGATGGGAAGTATTACCATATCCTGATCCTTTACCTGCTTGTAATGTTCGGCTGCACCAGCTATGATGGAGGTGTAAAAACTATACCCGCTGTTTTTTACGTCGGGCGAACAGAGCATATTAAAGCAGTACACAAAATCGTTGGCAGTTACCAGCCTTCCTTTGCCGCCTGCAAAACAGGTGTCATCCTGAAAATATACCCCCTTGCGTATCTTAAAGGTGTAGGTCTTTGCATCAGGGCTTACCGTCCAGCTTTCAGCCAGGGCCGGTTCAATGGTCAGGTCTTTGGGATTAAAGGCCACCAGGCCTTCGTAAATCTGCGAAATAATATGATGCCCAACAGACTCGGTAATGCCCAGTGGAAAAAGGCTTTTAAAGTATTCCGATTCGTTACACCTGAAATAACCGCCATACTTTACTCCGCCTTTTGCAATTTTATGCGCCTTGGCTTTTTGTTCGCCACTGCCACATGAGGTTAATAACAGAATAGCCGCGATGAGATAAAGTAAACTGGCCCGCATAATTGTTATTGGTTTGGGCGCAAAGAAGCAAAAAATGCAATTAACAGCTTACGGGTTATTTATAAATCCACATCAACACGGGCTTGCCTTCGGCATCAATCAGCTTTTCAGTTGCCCTGAAAACGGTAAGCGAAACCATAGGGCAGCCGTTGCTGCGGCTTATAACTTTTGCATCTTCCTTATCGGGCACACCAGGATGTGCATGAAAAACAATATCGCGGGTTAAAGCGTTGCAATTGGTAGAGTCCAGACCGTGCAGTTTGTAGCCGGTGCCGAATTCGCCTTCAAATTTTGCGCCCAGCTTATAGCGGCCCTCTGAGGTGCAATAGCTGCCCGGCTGGTTTGAAAAAACCACATCCTCGCGGTTTACATCATTTCCCTGGCCATGGGCGCACAGGCCCGATATCAGTACCGAATCTGTTTCGAGGTTTACCACAAAAAGACGGTTCTTACGCGAGGCAATACTCATATCAACCAGAATGCCAAGTTTGGTTGAACACTTTTGGGTTGCAGCAAAGGCTTTAAGTTCTTGTGCATGCTGCTGCAGTTTCTGTTGCATAGCGGTTGGCGCTTGCTGCAGCGGGGGGCAGAAGGAGGAGGAGGAGAATACAAGCAGGATCGACAACATTTTGACCATAACGCACAAATTCAACAGTACTTAATAAACGCATTGTTGGCACAAAAATTCTGTTATTGGTTTATACGGTATTTTACGCCCGGTGTTCATTAAAAAGATATAATGCGTAATGTAAAGCAACTATAAAAAACACATTCAAGTGCTTTTAATTCTAATCGCAACCTGTGCTACGGTCTAATTCTTCATTTTCAAATAAACCGGGGCATGGTCGCTGTGCACGGCATCCTGCATAATTGATGCTTCCAGCAGGTTATTTTCCAGATTTTTTGTAACGGCAATGTAATCTATACGCCAGCCTTTGTTATTGTTGCGCGAGTTAGCCCTGAAACTCCACCACGAGTATTGATGTGCGGCATCTTTATTAAAATATCTGAAGGTATCAATAAAGCCCGAGGCAAAATACTTATCCATCCACTCGCGTTCTTCGGGTTTAAAGCCTGAGGTATCTTTATTGGCTACAGGGTTGTGGATGTCAATGGGATGGTTGGCAATATTATAATCGCCGGTAACAACCAGTTTGGTTCTTGTTTTGGCCAGTTTGTGTAAATAGTTGAACACATCATCCAGGAACTTCATTTTTACTGCCTGCCTTTCATCGCCGGTGGTGCCGCTGGGAAAATAAATGCTTAAAATACTCAAGGTGCCTATATCTATCCTTAAAACCCGGCCTTCATCATCGTATTGCTTTAAGCCCATACCTACTTCAACGTGGTCGGGTTTTATTTTTGTAAAAATGCCTACCCCGCTGTAGCCCTTTTTAACAGCATCAAACATATAACAGTGGTAACCGAGGGCTTCAAAAGGCTTGGGGTCGAAATCATCTTTGTGCACTTTCATCTCCTGCAGGCATATCACATCAGGGTTGGCTTTTTTAAGCCATTCAACAAAACCTTTGCTTATAGCCGACCGGATTCCATTTACATTGTAAGAGATTATTTTTATTTCGCCCACTATATGCTATTTTAGTTGAAACCGAAAATACGATTTAGGTAATTAGCGTGGTTAAATTTTTGATTGTTTTATTCCACCGGTATTTTTCAGCGTTCAATATTTTGGTACCGTTATGACCGGAAAGCTATTAAGCTTACTTATTTTTTTGTGCTTCGCCCCCGCAGTATTTGCTCAAACCATTATTGTAACAGGCCGGGTTATTGACAAAGAGACGCAGGAGGGTATTCCTTTTGCCAACCTTACTTTGAAAGGTACTGCGCACAAGCTTTCGACCGATTTTGATGGCTACTTTACACTAGAAATCAAGAAAACATCCGATTCGCTGGTGGCCAGCTGTATTGGTTACCAACCGCAGGCACTTCGTGTGCGCAAAACAACCAAAACACAGGGGCTTAACTTTGAGTTAGTGCGTGCCGTTTATTCGCGTAAGCAAGAAGCGGCAATTAAACGGGGCGAAAGCCGGGCCCTTGCCATGGTGCAAAAGGTTGTTGACCTCAAAAGGTCGCACAATAGAAAAAAGCTTGATTCGTACCGGTTTGAAGCCTATACTAAAATTCAGATAGAGCTTGAAGACCTTAGCGAACGTTTTGAGAACCGAAAGCTTTTTAAGCCCTTTAAATTCATTTTTAATAACGTTGACAGCTTTTCCGAGATGCGGCCCTTTCTGCCCTTTTTTTTAACCGAAACTGTCAGCGACTTTCATTACCAGCACAATCACATTCCGGCTCTTAAAGAAATTATTAAGGCATCCAAGGTATCAGGCGTTAACGATTTGAATGTTTCACAGTTTCTAGGCCATACATATACCTCTGTTGATGTTTACAATGATTACATACAAATACTTTCGCGGCAGTTTATTTCACCGGCATCACCTCTTGGCCTGGGCAGCTATACTTATTATCTGGTAGATAGCCAGTATATCAGCCACTTCAAGTGTTATAAAATTCGGTTTATACCGAAGGAAAACCGCAAGGAATTATTGTTGGATGGCGAAATGTGGGTGGCCGATTCGGTGTTTGCCATTAAACAGATAAGCCTGCGCATGAGAACCGGTGAGGATGTTAACCTGGTGCAAACCATGAGCCTGTATAATGAGTTTATACCGGTTAAAGATTCTGTCTGGTTTTTGAAAAAGGAGAAAATTACAATCCACTTCAACAAGCCGGCAAAGGGGCCGGGCCTGGTAGCGCGTAAAACCGCTTCTTACAATAATTTTGTTGTTAATGAGCGCGCAGTAATATTAGACAGCGTTTTTAATAATAAGCAATTGGATGTAATCATTGGCGATTCTGCCAGCTCAAGAAGTGAAGAGTATTGGGCTAAAATACGGCACGAGTCTCTTTCGGATGGAGAGCAGCAGGTTTATGACATGATTGACACACTGGCCAACATGAAGTTAATTAAAAACTATGTTAACCTCATTCAAACCCTTGTATTCGGGTATACAGATTTTGGCCCTGTATCCATCGGCGATGTCCGCACCTTTGTTACCGAAGATGACCCGCAAGGATGGCGGTTACAGTTTGGCATGCGCACCAGCAATGCTTTCAGCAAAACCTTTCGGCTGGGCGGGTACGTGGCTTATGGCTTTAGGGATAAAAAGGTAAAATACGGTCTGGATCTTACAACATTCATTAAGAAAAATCCGCGCAGAGTATTAACCGCCTCCTATCGGAATGACTTAACCTCTACATCCAATTTTAATGTGTACAATGGATTGCCTGATTTGTTCAGCACCTACGGGTTAAGAAGAAGGGAAGAAGGGAAATATATCCCCTTAAAACTGGTAAGCATACGCGAGTTTAAACTGGCCTACGCACACGAATTCAATTTTGGCTATAGTATTACACCCGGCTTTGTAAACAGAATGCTACGCCCACTGCCTCCATTTAATTTCAGCTACACAACTGATGGCAACTCATTACAGCCAAACACTATAATCAACGCCGCTACTATCAGCGAAATAAGCATAACACAGCGATTTGCCTGGCAGGAAAGATTTTTATCCTCAGATTTCTGGCGTATAAGTTTAGGCAGCAGGTTTCCGATTGCAAGCTTTCAATATGCTTTTGGCATTAAGCGGGTTATGGGTGGGCAGTTCAATTACCAAAGGCTAAACCTTTCATTAAATAATATGCAGTTGCTGGGTATTGCCGGCAAACTTCGCTGGAATGTTGACATAGGCAAAATATTCGGCAACCTTCCTTTTTTGTTTTTGCAAGCCGCAGATGCCTCTGAAACATACGTAACCAATTATACCGGTTTTAATACTATACACCGGTATGAGTTTATTGCCGACAGATATGTAAAAGTTTTTTTCGACCACCATCTGGAAGGCCTTTTATTTGATCAGATACCGGGTATTAAAAAGTTAAAGCTACGTGAGGTGTACGGTATGCGCATGTGGTGGGGCGATATGACTACTGCTAATTTCAGAAACAACTACGCCAACATGCTGGCCAATGCCGCTGACCAGGGATTAATACAACTGCAATTGGCAAATAAGGTGCCGTTAGTTGAAGTAAATGCAGGTATTGAGAACATAGCCCGCTTTTTCAGAATTGATGCCGTTTGGCGTGTAACTCATCTTGACCCCCGCGGCAGCCGCTTTAGCTTTAAGTATGGTAATTTCGGGTTCAGATTTGCCTTTCAGTTTCAATTTTAAAAGTTACACCTTAATACTGCTTTGTTTTATATGGTATCTTTTTCAACTCTTCAAACAAGGCTTTGCATTTGGCAATTCCCTCCTGCGGGTTAAGCGCAAAGTACCAAAAGTTCTCATAGTCGCCGTAATTCATAGCCAGTTGCATAGTGCCTTGTGATTTATGCTCGGCTATTTCCCAATTTACAATAATTTTATATGTTAGTTGATTCTTAAAACCAAAGGGCTTCGATTTATCAAAAGTAAACATCGGGCTGTCGCCTACAACTTTGGTTTCGGTGTAATCTTTCAGTTGTTTAAACAGCACGCCGGTGGTATCTTTCATTCCTCCACTGGTTAAGCCCAGCACTATGGGGCGTACGTTTTGCGGCACGGCCAATACGGCCCTTAAAGCAAGCAGGGTTGCGGCTTTGTGTCCGCCGTGGGTGCCTGGTACGGGCAACAAACAAAAAATATAATCGTAATGGTTTTCGGTAAGTATCTCTTTTAACCGGGTATTTATCCATGGCACGTTCCAGCTGGTATCCAATGGTTCGTGTTCATCCAGGCCATAATGCGCATCTTTCTGGTCCAGAAAATAAATGTTGTGGGTACCTATGATCTTACCGGCATTCATTAACTCCTGTTTGCGTATACGGGGCAGGTTAGCGCGGCCAACGGCCTCATCTGTCAGCTCCAGGCCATAGTATGATTCCGCCAGGGTAGAATATTTATATCCGCCTTCGCCATTGGTAATAACACATTGGTCTACCAGGCCGTTCAGCTCGTGTGTAATTTTATAAATGGTAGCAGCGGCTGCCGTTTCATCATCGGGGTGCGCAACTACCACCAATACACGGGGGCCGGTTATTTGTTGTGCCTGTAAATAATTACAGCAGGGGGCAAGGAAAAAAAGCAGACACAACATGGCCGCATAGTGTTTATTGAAATACATAGGTTGGGTTTATGTTTTGCAAAGTAGCTATCTTAACAAACAAAACATAAAATTGGTTTATAGGGCCGGTTGGCCTTATTCAATCACCAGCTTTTGCGTGTAGTGCTTACCGCCATCATTAATGGTTACAAAATATACGCCGGCGGCCACATCTAAATGCATTTGTTTGCTAAAACCTGTCGATTCATTGCTTATCTCATCGCGGTATAAAACCTGGCCCAGTACATCGCAAATTTCAAGGTTGCCTTTATTCATTGCACCTGTTACCTCAACTGTAAATTCATTCTTTGCGGGGTTAGGGTAAATATTTATCTGGTTTGAAGCGATGGAACGAATGCCATTGCATAATTGAACAGGAACCGTATCGGCAAAAGTGCTGCTGCAGCCATATTGCGATACCGTAAGCGATACCGGTGAGAAACCTGCACTATCCCAGCTTACAAGGATAGGGCCCGGGCCGGTTAGTGTATTTGCATTGCCGTTACCAAAATTCCAGTTAAAAGTAGCGCCGGCAACCGCGCTACCGGTAAATGTAACGGTTAGCGTATCGCCGGTACACACCTGGCCTGAAGTTATGAATGTAGCTACAGGAACCGCATAACCCGAAATAGCAATAGCATCAATAGTTGAGCAGCCGTTGGTTGTGCCGGTTACATAAATATTGGCCAGGGTAGTATCCGGCGAAAGGGTAATGCTATCACTGGTATACAAAAGGGTATCAACAGCCCAAACATAAGCCGATGCACCGGTAGCCGTTAATGTAATTTGATTGCCGATACAACCTGCCGTATCACCAATTAAAGTCAGCGCCGGCGGACTACTTACGTATACGATGGTTGTGTCGCTGGCTACGCAACCGGCATTATTTACGCTTACAGTAACTGTTTTGGTGCCGGCTGTTGGCCAGATAACCAACTGCCCGTTAACCGTTGGCGTGTCGGAATATCCCAGACCACCATCAAAGCTCCAGGTATAAACAGCTCCGGAAGAGGCATTACAGGTAACACCCAACAACAAGGTGTCATTAACACAAACAGAATCGGTAATTCCCCCAATTTGAGAAAAAACAGGTAAGCTACTCACCTGTACGGTAACCCATTGATTAGTTGAGCATCCGTTCAGTGTTCCGATAACCGTGTAGGTGGTAGTGGTGTCAGGTGTGGCAATTACTGTGGCGGCGGTGGTATCACTTAAAGTTGAGTTTGCAGCCCAGGCATACGAAGTAGCGCCGCTGGCCGAAAGTATTATACTGTTGCCTGCGCAAATCCCTGTATCCCATGGCAAACCCAGCTGCGGGAAGGGCTTCATGAATACCTGAACACTGGCAGGAAGAGAGGCACAATTACTATCTATAACTGTTAGCGTAACTGTTTTAGTTCCGGCCGTATACCATGCAAGCTGATAAGCTGTGTCACCAAGCGCATAAGCAACATTGGCACTGTCAAAATTCCAGTTAAATATTAAACCATATGTGTTGGAATCACTGACCGCATATAAAATGGTATCGTAAACCCCTGCACATACCGGCACACCCGGTGCCAACAATGTAATGGTTGGCTGCTTAACCACGGTAATATTAATAACAGTATCTGTAGTGCAGGTGGCAGAGGTAATGGTCAGTTTTACCGGATAGGTACCTACGCCCGGAAATTTATAGGTGGGGTTTTCATTGATTGAATCTGTTATCCCGTCGTTATTAAAATCCCAGGCCCAGGATGTAATACTATCATGTATGCCAGATAGGTCGGTAAAAACAACGGTGCTATCTAAACAACCTGTTGATGCTGAAAAGTTGGCTATTAAAAAGTTGAGGCTATCAGATATTACTGTATCCAACCCGTAGGTGCAAGGAGTGCTGCCTTCGGTAGTCATAGCTACGCTATAATGGCCCGGTTGATTAATGTAAATGGTTTGTGTGTTCCCCAAGCCAAGCACTCCGGGGCCTGTCCAGCTATATGTTCCAAACCCTGCGGGAGCAGTAATAGAAGGCCCCGGAGAGCCGCAATGGTTTCCGGGATTTACTGCCAGGCGAAGCGGTGAGTAGCCCGCACATTCGCACGAAAAATACGCGTAACAATAATGACTGCCAGCACAACCACTTGGCAAACAGCCCCTTGTTATAAACGAAATTGTAACAGTTTGCCCGATATAATTTTCTAAAGGCACCAAAACAGACGACCAGGGTTTATAATTTATATTGCCATAGGTAGGGTCTATCAAATTAACAAATCCTCCTATCGCATGGCACGTAGTGGCATCTACATTATATTCTGCACATGTTATTTCGTTATTGCTGCCATCCACCACTTTAACCTTAAAATATGGTTGCTCTAACTCCGCATGCCCGCCATCATCCAGCACTACGGCATAGTGATAGGTAAAATTGCAGTTGCCCGGGGTTACCACAAAAGTGTACGACATACTTTCGCCATCACCGTCGCCATTACCTCCTGCCGTTAACGATTGCCACATATTTCCAATGCGTGCCGCGTAACCACTGCCACCGGGCCAAACCACTGGCAGGTTTACACCTAACCTTAGTAAATTCGAATCGCTGCCTGCCGCAGCTGTTGTAATTACTTGGCTGAACTCGGCCGAAGAATCATATGGCGGAGTATTATCGGGGCCTTGATTGAACCCAGTTGAATAAAATGGATTGGTAGCACTGCATATACAGGTGCTCAGAAATGCATCGGTACATGTATTAAAGTGGGTACCGGTCCACCCGGTAAAATTACCATCGCTGAAATCTGCATTTTCGCATTGGGCTTTTAATGCATTTGTGCTGAACAAAAGAATCAAATAAACCAGGCAATTGAATGATGCGGAGAAGAAGTAATTTTTTTTCATAGTTACCGGTTTAATATTTGGGTAAGAAACTGACGCTAATCAAAATTCCCCATTTGCCCCTGGTGGCCCATTATCTGCACGTTAAATTTATAAATTTACTTATGTACCAAGAATTTATTGTTGAGAATAACAGCATTTTTTAAAATAAACCTGTATTATAACATCTATGAGCAAACTGGTTCGCGGCTTAGGTTTAACACAGGCAGTTGCCATTAACACCATTGATATGGTGGGTATAGGCCCGTTTATTGTTATTCCGTTTATTATTGGTGCCATGCATGGCCCGCAGTGCATCATTGCCTGGGTACTGGGTGCCGTATTATCGTTTGCAGATGGAGCCGTTTGGTCAGAGTTGGGGGCTAAATGGCCCGAGGCCGGAGGCAGCTATACGTTTCTTCAAAATTTGTACGGGCACCAAAAGTGGGGCCGGCTGATGTCGTTTTTATACGTTTGGCAAACAATTATTCAGGCCCCGCTTGTTGCCGCGTCAGGCGCCATCGGGTTTTCGCAGTATCTGCTCTACCTTGTTCCCTCACTTACACCCATTGAACAAAAAGCCGTTTCCGGGGGGTTAATCATCCTCATTACAATGCTGCTTTATCGTAAAATAACCGACATAGGTAAAATATCGGTGTTTATGGGCGCAATTGTTGGCGGCACCATAATTTGGCTTATTGCCAGCGGATTTTCGCATTTTCAACCGACCCTCGCTTTTACTTTCAGTAAAGATGCGTTCGACTTGACACCGGCATTTTTTCTGGGCCTGGGGCAGGCAAGCACCAAAACAATTTATTCGTTTCTGGGGTATTACAACGTCTGCCATCTGGGGGGAGAAATCCAGGAACCTGAACGCAACATTCCGCGCAGCATTTTTATTTCCATTACTATCATCGCCGTTTTGTATTTGTTGATGCAGATTGCTGTATTGGGTGTTATACCCTGGCAGGAGGCTAAAGATTCGCAATTTATAATCAGTCTTTTTTTCGAACGGCTTTATGGACATACAGCTGCACTTATTGCTACCGGACTTATTTTGTTTATTGCACTTTCTTCCCTTTTTGCGGTTATGCTGGGTTACTCGCGGGTGCCTTATGCTGCTGCGGCAGACGGAAATTTTTTCAGTGCGTTTGGCAAACTCCATCCCACTAAAAATTTTCCTTATGTGTCCTTATTGGTTTTAGCAGGTGCAGCATTTATATTCAGCTTGCTGTTTAAAATGAAGGAAATAATAACCGCCATTATTGTAATGCGGATATTGATTCAGTTTTTAGGCCAGGCCATTGGCTTGCTTATCTATCATCAGCGCCGGCAGGAAGAGCGTTTTCCTTACCGCATGTGGCTGTATCCTTTACCACCCGTGGTTGCTATTATAGTTTGGGGATTTGTGTTTTGTTCGGCGGAGGGGCAGTACATAGCCGGCGCTATTGCCATTATTGCTTTGGGCGGGTTAATGTTTTTGATAAGAGAACGCGTAGCAAAGCCTTTCTATAAAAAATAAAAAAACCATATTCGTTTTTTAATTTTACTACCATGAAAAAGTCCTCACTCTATCTCATCAATGTTTTGGTTACTATGCTGATTATGCCTGTAGCATCTATAGCAACTGTTGTTTTGTTAATAGGCAAACCTTTACACTGGCCGCTGATTGGAAAATGGTTTGTTTTCTGGGCCATAGGCATAAGGCTGTTTATAGCCGGCTTGCGGCAAATAATTAAACCGGCCTTTACCGCCCAGGAAATATTTCATATAACCAATGAAGACAGCTTGGTTGTTGTAAAAGAGCTTGGATTTTCCAATCTCTGCATGGGTTTGGCTGGCATACTTTCGGTTGCAAATCCCTATTGGACCCAAATAATTGCTGTTTGTGGCGGGCTATACTTTGGCCTGGCAGGCATGCAGCACATAATTAAAAAGCCGGTAAGTACCAATGAAACTATTGCGCTGGTTTCGGACTTATTCATTTTTTTGCTGATGGTAGCTTATGTTGCCTTTACTTGGCTAGGGTAACTATAACATTTTCTGCCCTCCCCACTATCCACCACTAAAACCGGCTGTTTAAAACAGGCAATGTGCTACCGGCAAAATGCCCTAACATTCGGTTTTAAATTAAGGCTAAATGCGGGTATTAAAATTCGGGGGCACTTCGGTTGCCAATGCAGAAAACATTAACAAGGTAATTGCCATAGTGCAGAAAACCTTAAAACAAGGGCCGGCCATGGTTGTGGTTTCGGCATTGGGAGGAACTACCGATGTTTTGATTGATGCAGGTAAACTAGCCGCCACCGGTAACGATACGTATAAAGAAAAGCTTTTATCTATTGAACAACGCCACCTTAAAACCATCAAAGAACTGGTTCCGGTTGCGCAGCAAAGTGCTGTTTTAAGTGAAATAAAAACAAAGTGCAACGAGCTGGAGGCTATTTGCGAAGGTGTATTTATGCTGGGTGAACTATCAGCACGAACGCTTGATAGAATTGTAAGTTTTGGCGAGTTGATGTCGTCGGTTATGATTTCGCACCAGCTAAAGGCATTGAACATTGCTCATCAGTGGGCCGATTCGCGGCAGTTGATTGTTACCAATTCAAACTACGGATTTGCGGCCGTTAATTTCGAAGCCACCAATCATAAAATTCAGGCTTTTGTAAAAGAGCATCCGGCACAACTTTATCTTTTCCCCGGCTTTATTGCCGCCGATGCGCATGGCATTACAACAACCTTAGGCCGGGGTGGGTCTGATTACACGGCCGCTATTTTCTCGGCTGCTGTTTCGGGCAAAGAACCCAAGCCACTTGAAATATGGACCGATGTAAGCGGAATGATGACCGCTGATCCTCGTCTGGTTCAAAATGCAAAAGTGATTCCGCATACTTCTTACCAGGAGGCGATGGAGCTTTCGCATTTCGGCGCTAAGGTTATTTACCCGCCAACCATTCAGCCGGCTATGGCTAAAAACATACCCCTTCTGATCAAAAACACTTTTGCCCCTGAAGATGCCGGCACGCTGATTGAAAACCGCCCGCGCCCGGCTAAAGGCGAAAGCAGAACAGAAAATATTGTAACCGGCCTTTCGAGCCTGGGCAAGATATCGATGTTGTTACTGGAAGGTAGCGGCATGGTGGGCATACCAGGCTTTTCGAAAAGATTGTTCGAAGCGCTGTCTGACGAAAAGATAAACGTTATTCTTATTACGCAAAGCTCGTCTGAGCATTCCATTTGTGTGGCTATTGATGATGTGAATGCTGCAAAAGCCAAGGAGGCGATTGATGAAGAATTTGATTACGAAATAAACTCCGGTAAACTAAACCCGCTGGAGGTAGAGAACGGCCTGGCCATTGTTGCCTTGGTGGGCGATAATATGAAAAACCATCCCGGCATCAGCGGACGGATGTTCAGCGCCCTTGGTAAAAACGGGGTTAACATCCGCGCCATCGCACAGGGCTCTTCCGAGAAAAATATTTCGGCCGTAATAGGTGTGGCTGATGTAAAAAAGGCCATCAACGTTTTGCATGAAGAGTTTTTTGAAACCGCTTATAAGCAGGTGAACCTTTACATAGCCGGAGCCGGCAATGTAGGCAAACGTTTATTTGAACAGCTGAAACTGCAGCAGGCTTATTTGCTTAAACATCTTCGTTTGCAGCTACGTGTTGTTGCCATTGCCAACAGCAAAAAAATTGCTGTAAACGAAGATGGTCTGGACCTGAATAAATGGGAAGAGGAGCTAAAAGGGGCTCAGCCCATGACAATTGCTGAGCTGGCTGATTTTATCCGTGAAAAGAATTTGCGCAACTCGGTGTTTGTAGATATTACAGCCAACCAGGAGGTTGCCGGCGCTTACTCCGGCTTGTTGCAAAAAAGCGTTTCGGTGGTAGCCTGCAATAAAATTGCAAGTTCATCGCCATACAGCAATTATGAAAAACTGAAACAGCTGGCCAGCGAATTCAACACCTCGTATTTATTCGAAACCAACGTAGGTGCGGGGCTTCCCATCATTGGCACGCTAAACGATTTGCGCAGTAGCGGCGATGAAGTGATGAAAATGCAGGCCGTTTTATCGGGCACTTTAAATTTTGTGTTTAACAACTACGACGGCACTCGCCCTTTTGCTGCCGTGGTAAAACAAGCGCAGGACGAAGGTTGCACCGAACCCGATCCGCGGCTAGACCTGGGTGGCGTAGATGTAATGCGCAAAATTTTAATTCTGAGCCGGGAGGCCGGATACAAAATGGAGATGGACGAAATAAAGAATGATGTATTCCTACCCGATTCATGTATGCAGGGCAGCGTGGCTGATTTTTACAAAGAGCTGGAGCGGCACGAAGGTCATTTCAAAAAACTATACGATGCTGCTGCAGCTAAAGATTGCAAACTGAAATTTGTTGCGCAGTTTGAAAACGGTAAAGCCTCTGTCGGATTGCAACACATTGGTAAGGAACACGACTTATATCATTTGTATGGCAAAGATAACGTTGTGCTGTTTTATACACGCCGCTATGTGCAGCAGCCACTGGTAATAAAAGGAGCGGGCGCCGGCGCAGAAGTAACGGCATCGGGTGTGTTTGCTGATATTATCCGCAGCGCGGGAAAGTAAATGCCACATAACGTTGATTTATTATGTTTTTTACGATTACGTATTGGTTTAAATATTTATTAAATTAAGTTATTCACATTTATTTTATTTTTTACACATTAATTTATGTGCTTATAAATAACATGCATTAATTTTTTTCGTATCATATTTTCACATCATAAAAATCAGCGTTCTATAATTCAAACAATAAAATGAAAAAGATAACAGTTCACGCTCCGGCTACAGTCGCCAATATTGTGTGCGGCTTTGATGTGCTGGGGCTTGCGCTGAACGATCCTTACGATAAGCTGGTGATGCGCCTGTTGCCCGAAAAAACCATCCGCATTATCAACAAAGATAATTTCATGCTCCCCGTGGAACCGGAGAAGAACGTATTTGGCGGAGCGCTGCAGGCCATGATGCGTGAGTTGGATGATAACATCGGTTTCGAAATTGAAAGCACCAAAAACATTATGCCCGGCAGCGGTATCGGTTCAAGTGCGGCCAGCGCAGCGGGCGTTGTGGTTGGCGCCAATCACCTGCTCAACGATTGTTTCAGCAAAACAGACCTGGTGCGCTTTGCAACTTACGGCGAACAGGTGGCTTCAGGTGCAAGACATGCAGATAATATTGCTCCGTGTATATATGGCGGCGTAACGCTTATACGCAGCAATGATCCGCTCGATATAATTCCACTCAACTTTCCGCCGTTGTTTGTTACGGTCATACATCCGCAGATAGAAGTAAAGACTTCCGATGCACGGCAGATATTGAAAAAGCAAATCCAGCTTAAAGATGCCATTACCCAATGGGGCAATGTTGCCGGGTTGGTTGCCGGGTTTATGAAAGAAGATTATGAACTCATTGGCCGCTCACTGCACGACGTGTTGATTGAACCAGTGCGCAGTATGCTCATTCCTGGTTTCGACGAATTGAAAAAACGCAGCATTGAAGCGGGAGCACTGGGCGGCGGCATTTCCGGCTCGGGGCCTTCAGTGTTTATGTTGAGCAAAAATGAGGGTGCAGCTAAAAAAGTTGAACAGGCTATGCGCAGCGTTTACGAAAAGATCGGTGTCGATTTTCATATTCATTTAACCACAGTAAATAATCAAGGCGTTTCTATTCACCCGGCATAAATCACTTTAACACATTAACACCGTCGTCGGTTAACACATGCAATACTACAGCACCAATAAAATTTCTTCTAAAGTAGATTTCAAAGAAGCCACCATTCGCGGACAGGCACCCGACAAAGGTTTGTACTTTCCTGAGCAGATTCCTGCGCTATCAAAAAACCTGTTGGCTTCACTAAAACAAACTTCTAAAGCAGATTTAGCTTTTGAAGTTATCCGCCCTTATGTTGGCGGCACCATTCCCGATGTTGAGTTGTATGAGATCTGTGCCCATACCGTCAACTTCGAATTTCCTTTAGTACGGGTTACTGAAAACATTTCATCGCTCGAATTATTTCATGGCCCAACGCTTGCTTTCAAAGATGTAGGCGCCAGATTTATGAGCCGCTGCCTGGGTTATTTTTCGCGCAACAACAATAAAAAAATAACGGTGCTGGTTGCCACCAGCGGCGATACCGGTAGTGCAGTGGCCAACGGATTTTTAGGCGTAGAAGGAGTGGAGGTTGTTATTTTATATCCTTCGGGTAAAGTGAGCAAGATTCAGGAGTTGCAATTAACTAGGCTGAGACAAAACATTAAAGCCCTGGAGATACAGGGTACTTTTGATGACTGCCAGAAAATGGTAAAGCAGGCCTTTACCGATGTAGCGCTGAATCAAAAGCTTTTTCTTACCTCAGCCAACTCCATCAACGTTGCCCGTTGGTTGCCCCAGCAGTTTTATTATTTCTATGCCCTGCAGCAATGGACCGGTGCTGAGCCGCCGGTGGTTAGTGTGCCCAGTGGTAACTTCGGGAATATTTGTGCCGGGCTTTTAGCTGCAGTTTCTGGTTTACCAATAAAACATTTTGTAGCGGCATGTAACAGCAACGATGTATTTACCCGGTATCTGGAATCGGGATTGTTTGAAATGATGGAGGCCGTTGCCACCATATCGAATGCCATGGACGTAGGCAACCCAAGTAACTTTGTGCGCATCCTCGAATTGTTCGGGCGCGACTACCAAAAAATTAAATCGTTCATCAGCAGTTACCGGGTAAGTGACGCCACCACAACCGAAACCATTCAAAAGGTTTTCAAGGATTTTAATTACACGCTTGACCCCCATGGTGCGGTGGGGTATTGCGCACTTGAAAAATATCTGGCTCAACATACGGGTGAAAAAGGATTGTTTCTTGAAACAGCCCATCCGCTAAAGTTCAGCGATACAGTAGAAAAGGCGATTGGCCAAACCGTTGAGATACCTGAAAAGCTGCAGGAGCTGATGAAGCTTAAAAAAGAGAGCATTATTGTAAGGCCCGGGTTTGATGAACTGAAGAATTATTTGATGAGATAAGGAGTTAAATTGGTTGAGCGGATAGCGGTTGGTGGTTCGGCTTTGCTTACCATGACAAATTTTTGATGATTGAATAAGGCCCGATTAATCCTGTAATAGTGAACCAAGCCGAATCATGAATGCGGGCCAAAACGACAGAGTAGGATAAAAACAATAAGCGAAATGCCCATTTCTTTTCATACCGTTGAAATTAAATTGCCTGCCATCAAAAAAGCGGCACTTAAAAAATTTATTGCTACTCAGGCATTAAAGGAGGCGAAAAAGAAGCTTTCTGTAACCTATGTTTTTTGCAGTGATGAATATCTGCTGAACATGAACCGGCAATTTTTAGAGCATGATTATTACACCGATATAATCACCTTTCCGCTTGGTGAAACGGAAAAGGAAATTGAGGCAGAGATATACATCAGCATTGACCGGGTGAAAGACAATGCCACCAGGTTTAAGGCTGAGTTTTCAGAGGAGTTTTACAGGGTGGTTTTTCATGGGGTGCTGCATTTAATAGGTTATAAAGACAAAACCAAGGCAAACAAGGAAACCATGCGCAGCAAAGAAAACGAGTGGCTACGCAAGTTTAAAACGGCTTTAAAGGCAGTTTAAACCTAATAGTACACTGATTTGGTTAAAAACCTTGTTTTATCGATACAACTAAATGGCAATCAAATAGATGTACGAAAAAATAAGCATGATGACAAAGAAAAACAGATTGTTCCACGTGGCACATTTTAAAGGCAGCCGATAACCCGGAAAAAGCGAAGCAACTTGTCCCGAAAACATGTTCCACGTGGCACATTTAAACTTCATAAGCTAAGAGGTGTTACAAGGATAAAGCAAAAGACAATTAATAAATAGCAGAGTAGTTACCTTTGCAATCTAAAACAAGCAAGTGTTTAAACAATACGATGTAATAGTAGTAGGAGCCGGCCATGCAGGTTGCGAGGCAGCAGCAGC
>Ga0316224_1001341_pt1 | contig 27584 bp, 25 predicted proteins | sample TBH18013metaG_FD_206254 | JGI IMG/M metagenome (GOLD analysis project Ga0316224, IMG submission 206254) | Freshwater microbial communities from Trout Bog Lake, Wisconsin, USA - TBH18013 | ecosystem: Environmental > Aquatic > Freshwater > Lake > Hypolimnion/Profundal zone | place: USA: Wisconsin... | reverse complement strand
TAATGATGTTTAACACGTCATATAAAACTGATAAGTCCAAATGGACCATTTATAGTAATAAAAGTTTAAAATTAGAAAAAATACAACAGTCGATAAACACAATTTTAAACTGGACTTACTATAATAGAAATAATTAAAAATAATAAAAATCTTGGTTGTGTTGTAGCTGGTGATATATTACAAACTATTTTTGTTAGTAATATAGGTTGTAAAAATTTTCAAAACCCAATGTTATTTTTTAAAAATGAATTGGAACCAAAATATTATGAAATAAATACATGTTTTAGATGTCCAGCTCCTCATATAAATTTTGTAAATTATTTATTAGGTGAACATTATAAATCAAATGGTTTAGGTTTAATTATTTCTCAAAATTCAAATCAAACAAACAAACCTGTATTATTTTGTCATGATCGTATAAGTAAAAACGATACAGCCTATAAATTAGCATTGGGAATTTCCAATTCAATAATAACAATATTAAAGTTAGATCCCGATATTAAACCCAATGATATTGCAATCATTATGAAAAAATCCAATTCAAATTATGTGTTTGAACATATTAAAAATATATTACCTGTGTTATTTAAAAAAAATAATATATCAAAATCAAATTCAAATTCAAATTCAAAATCAAATTCAAATTCAAATTCAAAATCAGATTCAAATTCAAATTCAAAATCAGATTCAAATTCAGATTCATATCTAATACATTTTGAAACTAATGGTGATGGTTATTCGAACACTATCAATTGGGAAAAATCTATAGGTAAAACAGTTTTAGTATCAGTTCATGGAGATAAAGGGAAAGGTCATAAAGTTGTATTTTTCTTGGGTTTAACAAAAAAATCTATCCCATCAGATTATAATATTGGAAAATCTTTTGAAATTTTTGATATATCATTATTAAATGTAGCTTTGACAAGAAGTTTAAAATATTTATTTGTTGGTTTTACATTGGGATCACCATCCATATATTTAAGTTATAAACACGTTGATTTAGAAAAATATTGTTATCTTAGTTGGGATAAAAATATCCAGTCCAAATTATTAGATGATGGATTAAAAGTTTATGCAGAATCAATTGGAGAATTAAATAAATGTTGGTTTGATAAACTTTGTCCAACTAAACAAAAACCAAAATTTATATTGGGTATATTGAGGAAATTGGACAAATTTGACAAATTTGACAAAATATCTAATCTATCATTACCAATTAAAACAATTTTAAGAGTATCTTTGGATATTAGTAAAGATTTATCAATGGAATTGGAAAAAATTGTTCCTAATGTTATTATTGAATCTGATTGTGTTGATTTATATGAGCAAATTAGTTCGGATATACCAGATTCATTTTATAAAATTTTTGGATTTATTGGAGAATTACTTTTACAACGAAATCATATGATCCAGACAAATAATTTTGGTTATTTTGGTTGGATTTTGAATTTACAAATCCATTATACAGATTCAGATAATTTATTAAATTGTGTTTATGATTATAATTTAAATTCAAATATTAACGATATTGGAATTTGGAAAGAAAAATTACTTGAAATTGAACTTGATTTAATAAATGGGCAAATATATAATAATGTGTCGGATGATCCAAACATAATCCCACAAGAAAATAGAGATTTGAATTATTTAGAAATTATACGTGGGTTTGAAAATTCAAATCAACCTATATTAATTTTAAATAACCATTACAAAAAACATTCTTTAGAAATAATGATTAAAAAATTTTGTTCAGGAACAATTGCAAATAGTGAATTGTGTTTAAATTTTAAAACAATAATTATTTTAGGTTTGTTATATGCGGAAATTAATTGTGATGTGAGAAAAGATTTTCTATATGATATTACAGATAAAATATTACAAACAACTAATGTTGATAAAATTATATCACAAATTGAATCCAATTCTAAATATATTTGGGATAATTATCTTGTTTCAGATTCAGTTGAATTTCAAAAAAATGTATCGGTTGATAAAAAATTATCTAATGGAAAAATATTACGATCATATGGGTTTGTTTATAATTATGATAGGACTGTATTTAAAAAAGGATTAAAATTATCAATTGGGGGAATATGTGATGTTTATAATACCACATCCAATACTTTGATTGAAATTAAAACATGTCTTAAAACATCATTTTCTAATGAATGGGTTTTGCAAATTATTGTTTATAATTTATTATTAAAAATAACTAATGGTTCTGATATAACGAATAATTATATTGTTAACTTATTTGATGGTTCAATATATAAAATTAATTTTAAATCTGATATCCAAATATTAAAATCTATTCTTAAATTTTATGAATTTGATGATTTTTTAATAGATTTTCTTATTGGATGATAATTCTTATTCGGATGATAATTCTTATTCAGATAATAATTTTTTTTTTGATACTAAATTTAAAATTCGTTTTTTTTATTTGTATTTGTATTTTATATAAAAAACACAATGTTAATTTATCTAATAATAATTTTAATTTTTAGAAAAACTATAAAATTATTATTTGCAAATTATGATTATCATACATTATTTAGATCTTTTTTTTGTTTATTTATATCGTCTTTTTCAATGGGTATTTCTATTTATGGATGGTATGAGTTAGTTGTAAATCCATTAGAGACAACTAATTTATCATTATTTGTTAATAAAATGATGTTAAGCTATATGTTAGTTGATACTACTTATTTTTTACACAAACAAAATTATCGTTTAGAATTAATGATTCATCATATTGTTTGTATTGGATTATATGGATTTTTTTACGATAAAAAAATATTAAGTTTTTGTGCTATAAATGAAATTTTGAGTGCTTTTAATTGGGTTGGGATAATATTTCCTCATATTGAATGGACAAGCAAAATTTTTAGGTTATATTCAATACTTTTTATAAGATTGTTTGTGTGGGTTTATACATTGATTTTTTTATCTAATATCAAATACCTATTTACATTAGCTTTTGGATTGGTAACTGTCTTTATATTTTTGGATATTTATTGGATTTGGATAATAATTAAAAATTATTTCAAATATAGAAACTATATTGGAAATACTATTATTGACAAAAAAAATAAAATTATTAGTAAAATAAAAAAAATTAAAAAATCAAATAAATAATTATTTATTTGAATATATGATATAGATCTGCGGGTTAGGATTTGATCTTGGTTGGTATTGGATTTGAGTTTGGTATTGGTATTGGATTTGAGTTTGGTATTGGGAGTGGATTTGGTTTGTGCCAATATATATACCTTGGTTTAATCCATTAGACATGGCTTGTAAATAACTTTGATTATAAGCATTTTGAAATTGATTATTTGAATATGCTTGTTGGTATTCGTTTCGTTTGGCTAAACCAAATATTTTTTCAGCTTCATTTTCTGTTTTAATTTTATCAATAGCTCTTGATAACCTATCAGAATCTGTTCTTGATGATTTAGTTTGTTGAGTTTGTAGAGTTTGTTGAGTTTGTTGAGAATTCAACCAATTTGTATAATATTTGTTAGAAGACATTTTTTATTATGGTTTTGTTTTAATATATGATAACTAATCTATTCAAACAAATAATATTTCAATTTTTAATGGACTTAATATTAAATTTAGTTTATTGAATAAATTTAATATTATATATATATATTATTTATTATTATAAATAGAATGAATATAATAGATTTTGAAAAAATAAATTTAAATCCAATACAAATAATTATAGATAAAATAAAAAATTTTTTTTGTTCAATTAATGAATTATCTAATTCTAAATTATATTTGGATAATATCTCAACATTAAATTATATTTTTGGTAATATCCAATATAAAATTAATATTTATTGTGTGTTGGATGTATTAAATTTTGATATTGTATGTGGGAAAATTAAAAATATAGAATTGTATAATGATGATACAAATACCAAAACCAATACTAAATTTAAAATAAAACAAATTATTACCAATTATTACTCATTAACTAATCCTAATCCTAATCCTAATCCTAATCCTAATACTGATCCTAATACTGATCCTAATACTGATCCTAATACTGATCCCAATCCTAATCCTGATCCCAATCCTAATCCCAACATAAATAGAAGTACAGATAGAATTAATATAGAATATTGGAATAATGAAACTAGTTTTCCAATAGTTATTTATTTTTATAAAACTGAATCATTTAACAAAGAAAATAAAATAAAAACTTTAACAACAAATAATTTCGATAATCCTGATAAATCTGATAAAGATTTTGGGATTAATAATATTTCAAACATATATTATCAAATTAATGAACAAAACTTTTATTTGATAAATGAAAAAACATTTGATAAAGAAAAAATTCAATCAATAAATAATATATTGGATAATTTTTTCTATGGGCTCGATATCATTTATATTGATCCATATATAATGTTGGAAATTATTTCTTATTATTTAATGACAAGACTTGATAAATTTAAAATTCTTATAGATAAAATCATTGAGATTTATTTGGCTAATAAATCTTTTAAAAAAAAAATAAAATTAAAATTTGATATGGAAGAACATGATTATTTGTATAGGATATTAACACTATTTAATATCATATGGGATAATTCATTAGAAAAAAATTATTTTAAATTGATTGAAGAATATCCAATTCTAAATAAGATTCTTTTTGGTATTAACAATTTTAATTATTATTCATTTGTGTCTGATACTTTAGAAACATATATCAGATTATTATTTATTAATAAATATAAAATTGTAAATAAATATTATGTAAATTATGTTAATAAATATATTGGGAACGGTTCAAATAATTCAGATAATTCGGATAATTCGAATTTATTTATTTGTGGGGATAAACTTAAAATTTACAACAATCTTAAAAAAATTAATTCTGAGTTATCTGAATTATTGGTAAAAACAAACAAAAATTGGTTTGGAATAAAAATTTTTTGTAAGATTATTGGGATATTGTTTTATTGCACTAAAGATTTGGATTTAAATATTGAATCCATAAAATTTGGATATATTTATAAACAATATTATAATCTTAATACACATATATTTAATGATATATTTGATTTTTATAATGGAATATTAAAATTTATAGGTTTAACAAATTTTATTGAACCAACTGATTATTTTTATAAAATGATAGATAATTCCAAATATTTAATTAGACTTGAAATTAATTTATCCAAAAAAATACCAGAAATCAAAAAAAAATATGAATTGGAAAAAGATACTATTAGTATAATTGATTATCAAGATTCATTTGGATTAGTTTATGAGCTGATATATTTAAATAAATTTGATTTGGAAGATTTAGACTTTATTGAACTAACATTTGAGGAATATCTTGAATCTATTTTGGCAAATATAAGAGGGAATAAATTAATTGAAAATTATACTCAGAATAATCACGCTCACATAAAAAAATCAAATAATAAAAAATATAATATATTGTCTAGAATTAATTCCAATATTGATATTGATTCTGATATTGATATTAATTCTGATATTGATATTGATACCTATATTAATTCTTATATTGATACCCATATTGATACCCATATTAATACCCATATTGATACCCATATTAATACCCATATTGATACCCATATTGATACCCATATTGATACCCATTCAATTGGATTTAATTTAAATTTTGATAAATTTGATCCAGATGAATCTGTTAGAGATGTTCATGATGAATTAGAATATTATTTGGAAAGATTTGTTGAAAGTTTTATTAATGTCAATTCAGATAATTCTGTTGAATCTGTAGAATTTGATCAAGAAGAATTGTCCGATGAATATTTAATTAATCAGGATTTGATATCGGATCCAATCACAGATATAATTAATGATATGAATTGGTTAATTAATAATAATGGGAATAATGAAGATAATGATTTACAAGAAGATGTTATATTTGACATTGATACTGAAGTAAAAATGTTAAAATATCAAAGACATAAAGAAGAATATATTAAATTAAAGAACTTTTATAAAATAATAACAAATGATTATTTTGATATAAATTTATCCAATAGTAATGAAATTAATGATGAATTTATTAATCAAGTATTAAATTTTTATATTTTAGGTTCTGATACAAATTATAATGAAACTGAAACTGAAACTGAAACTGAAACTGAAACTGAAACTGAAACTGAAACTGAAACTTCAACAAATACTTCAACTTCAACAAATACTTCAACAAATACTTTAATAAATTTATCCGATATATTAGAAACAGATAATTTTGCGGATTCTCCATATCCAAATTTATATATGGGAACACAACAAACTAATTCTCAATTAGATAATAATTTGGATATTGAAGAAATAACGCATCGAGATAATTTGAATATTTGCAAATTGATGTGTGTTATGATAGATATTATAGAAAATGCAAATATTGTATCATAAAGTTATTAAGATGATATCAAAAATATTGATAAAAAATTGAATTAATTATTGATTATTACTAGGGGTTGAATAATCAATAATTAATTCATGTCAAAAATATTTTTTTTACCATTTGGAATTGAACTTCCAAAAATATTAACAAATGTATTGGGATCAGAAAATAATAAAGAAAAAGTATATGTGATAGGTAATGGATGGGGATCATATTATTTTGTTAAAAACCTAAATAAGAAGAAATTTGAACCAATTATAATAGCTCCAAATATCAGAGTTTTAAATACACCCAAACTTACAAATTTACTAATTGATCCTGATGCTCAAGTTGAATTTGATAATTCATATGGAAAAATCATTCCAGATATGTTATCAGATATTAATGTTAAAAATAAAAAACTAATAACAAAATCAGGTTCAATGTATAACTATAAATATGTTGTAATGTCCATTGGTTCAGAATCAAATGATTTTGGTATTCGTGGTGTGCAAGAAAATACCTACAAATTTAAAACTATTAAGGATGCCAATATAATAAGAGAAAAATTATTATCAGGATCAATAAATTCCAATATATTTATTGTAGGTTCAGGAGTTACAGGAATTGAATTGGGATCTAAATTAGGTTCAAATTACAATGTAAAAATTATAGAGGGTATGGGAACAATTTTACCCGGATACAATGAACAAACTAAAAAAAATATTTTGGATTGGATAGAACAAAATCAAAAATATATTCAAATCAAGTTAAATTCAATGGTAAAATCAATAGAATCAGATCGAATAAATATTATAAGTAATAACATAACAAATCAATATTTATTCGATAATAAAAAAGATTTAACAATTTGGACTGGAGGTATAATATTTAATGGATTTGGTAAAACAATACTTTATAAAACTCTTAATCAGATAACACCAATCAAACCAAGAGGATTGGATGTTACAGAAAACTTTTCTATTGGAAAATCGACTGGAATATTCTGTATAGGAGATATGGTTGGAAATTCAGGTCCTCCGACAGCTCAAAATGCTAGGTTACAAGGTGAATGGTTAGCAGGATATTTTAATAGTGATTTTGACAAAAAATATTTAGAATCAAACAAATTTGTTTCTGAATCAAAAGGTAAATTGGTTCATATAGGTTCGCAAACATATTTGGAATCTAAATATTATTCAGGTTTTTTACCAAGATTTGTTGTTTATTTTATTGAATTATTTAATAAATAAATTTAATATAATTTTAATTTTTTTTAAATAATAATAGGTTATTATTTTAATATTAGGATTTATAATGATTTATAATGATTTTATCCAAATCATCTGTAAAAAATATAAAATAAAAATAGAGGATGGTATTGTGATATTTAAGGTATTTGAAAACCATTTGAAAAATATAACAATTGGAAATATTAATTATCCAGATTATAAAATAACTATTGGGTTTACAAAAAAAAAATCAATAAATGTAAAAATAGGTATTGGAATGAATTGTAAAAGTATATTGGTTAAATTTAAAAATGAACTTTATAGAGTAAGTGGAATTGAACATATTAATTTGGATGTAAAACCAACAGATTTATTGGAATTTGAATTTGAAAAAATTAGAGATAATTTTCAAATATATTTAAAAATTGATGAATCAGAAAAATCGGATCAAATTCAATATGATTCATCCGAAATATCTGAACAAATTCAATCAGATTTATCTGATATTTCAGATGAATTAGAAAATAATGAATCTGAAAAATCTGAAAAATCTGAAAAATCTGAAAAATTTGAAAAATCTGAAAAATTTGAAAAATCTGAAAAATCGAATCAAATTATAACTAGGTGGTTAGATTCGGAGTCTATTGAAATAGGAGATATTATTAGTAAATCAAATATCAATTCTAATCCCGATAAAAAAATAAAAAAAATAATAATAATTTTGACCCCGATAATAAAATCAATTGGAGAATATTTTAAAATAATATTCGAATCAAAAGGTTATTTATGTGAAATCAAATATAAAATGACAATATTAGATTGTATTGGTTCAATGCCTGATATAATGTATATAATTTTATTTAATAATGAAAACCATGATTTGTTACCAATGCGATTTATATTTTATCAAATAGAACAGGCTAATTCTGTATTTTTATCAGATTCAAAATTATTAAAAAGAACAATTCTAATGATGAAAAAAGCAGAAAAAGTTTGGGAATTTTCTCAACAAGCGTCCCGAATATACTGCAAATATTGTAAAAATAAATTGTATTGGATTCCTATGCCTTTTGTTAATATTATTCCAAAATCAAAATATCCGGTAGATTTTGATTCTGGAATATACGATGTATTTTTTTTTGGACATAAAAATAATAGAAGATCCAGAATAATTGATAAAATTTTGAAATATTTCAAAATTAAAGTTGGTTGGGGATGTTATGGGGATAAAAAACTTGAATATATTGCAAAAAGTAAAATTATATTGAATTTACATTTTTACAAGAATGCAGGATTAGAAACATGTAGAATAAATGAGATTTTAAATTATAATAAAATCATTATATCGGAAAAATCTCCTAATGATAAATTAAATGTGGAATTGTATAAGGATTTAGTTGTATTTGTTGATGAAATTGACGATAATTTATCAAATATAAATAAATTGGTTAGTATGATTAAATTTTATTTGGTAAAGTTAAATTACTTGGCTAAAAATAATTTAGATAATAAGCAAAAATTAAATGATAAAATTAATTCCCTGATTCTATTAGAAGATTAAAAGACTAAATAAGATTACATTTATGAAAATTTTAATAATTATATTTTCAACTTCAAATCATAATCAATATTATAATTATTAAAATTTTCATAATCAATTTTATATATATATTTAATTTTTTTTATTATATCTTCATTTAAAAATGATTTATATGATGGAATTTCATTTAAATCTAATATATCATAGGATAAATAAGCATCTTGAACAAATAAATCAGATTTATTTGTTTTATTAAATGATATATTTATATTTAAATCGACATTAAAATATTCTTTTGCAAAATCAACAGCATTAAAATCTTCTAACTTTATAATTTTATCAAATTTAAAGCATATACTATTTTCATTACAATAATTGTATAAATTATTATATTCTTCAGAAAATTGTGGTGTTGTATGGTGTATATCATAAAATTTAATATTATTATCATTGTTCGCATCAATAAATTCTTTAAAATTAAATTTTTTTTTAAAATGTTCATCAACATAAATTTTATATTTATTTATAAAACAAGAAATAATTCTATCAATCGGATTTCTAACAATTATAATATTTTTATAATTTAGATAATCTGGATTAAAATTCAAATATTCAAAATGAATATTTTCTATATTTTTTTTTAAAATTTTGTTATATATAATTTCTTTAATAGTTGAACATCCACATTTTGCAGACCACCAAATGGTAATTTTATATTCGTGAATATAAATTGGATACATATTATATTATATTATATTATATTGTATATAATAAAATAAATACTCATATAATAAAATTAAATCAAATCATAAATATTTAAAAGAGTTTTTAAATTGGTTAGAGATTAATTATGATACAACTAATCAAAATTGGTTTAATGGAACAAATACATTTTTATTTTCAAAAAAACTTATTAATTTTATATTTGGGTCATAATGAATATTAATTTTGTACAATTTATTAAATGAATCCAATTCATTTGATTTAAAATGGTACCAAAACAAATACAAAATAAAAGACCTTGCAATTAATGAAATTTTCCAACATTATAAACTGACAAATAATATTGGAAATAGTTTTAATGATCCGACAAAACAAATACCGAATTGTTGTATAGAAAACATATGTTCGAGAAATCTTGGATTAATATAATTAAACATTTGAATATAAATTGGATATGTTTATCTGGAGAAAAAATATTTGATTTTTATAATATTAAAATGAATGCAATATATTTTCCTCAATATCATAATTCATCAGAAAATAATAAATTTTGGGGTAAAGTATTTACTGAAAAGACATTATTAAAACCATATCCTGATGAAATTATGATATCTGGAAAACCAATTCAAATATTAAAACCACATGATGATATTGGATATTATTCTTTGGATTCGATTGATGTATTTAAAAAGCAAATTCAAATAGCATTAACATATGGATTAAATGGGTTTGTTATTTATCATTATTGGTTTGGAAATTCACATAGTGTATTGGATAAGGTTGAACAACATATTTTAACAGGACAAATAGATTTTCCATTTTGTTTTTCATGGGCAAATGAACCATGGACAAAACGTTGGGATGGTTTACCAAATGATATGTTAATTGAACAATTGTATGAGGATGAATCAGACTTTACACATATAAATTACTTGATAAAATTTTTTCAAATGAAAAATTACATAAAAAATTCTCAAGGTGCATGTTTGTTATATATATATAATTATTCTCACATAAGAAAACATATTGAGAAAATTTTATTTAAATGGCGAAAACAATTGGACAAGTCCAATTTGCAAATTGAAATAATAAGTACTGAGAACGCGATGCAATCAAATAAAAAATATGGAACTAAAATAAGATTTGATTTTTTACCAATGTCACAAACAAATACATGGGTTTCCCATACCAATAGTGAATTAATAATTGCGAACGAAAAAAAAAATATTTCTCAACATTATGAAATTGATTACGAGTTTTTAATAGAAAAATTTAACTCAAGTAAAATCTATGATGATTATCATTTTGGAATACCTTTAAATTGGAACAATATAGTCAGAAGAAATGGATTATCACACTTACATACAAATAATATTTCTGATGTAAATTTAAAAATTATGATACTAAGAACAATATCGAAAATAATTTTAAAATATATAAATTGTGTGTGTTTTAAACCTATTGACAAATATAATATAATCAAATATTATTACGGTGAAATAAATTATAATTTGGATAATAATGTAATGATAATTAATGCTTGGAATGAGTGGAATGAACAGGCAGTATTAGAACCCAATAAATTCAATGGGTATATGAATTTATTGGTATTTAAAAATATTTTTAATATATAATATATATATTGGATATAATATATTATGTTTGAATTAAAATATAAAAATTGCTGTAAAATTCACGATAAACAAAAACACATGTATGAGTTTTATGCATTTGATAAAGATAATCAAATAATTATTAAAAATTGCATTAATGAATTTGAAATAATAATCAGTTCAAATAATAAATTATTAATAAATGATAAAGAAATAAAAAATAATAAAATTAAATTATTACTAAGATCATTAGAAAAAATTAATATTAAAATGAGTTTAAATAAAAATACTACTGAAACAAATAAATTAAAAATATATTATAAAAAAAAAAAAGATAAAAATATAAAAAAATTATTACAAAATAATGACATACAAATTATAAATAATAAAATTACAGAATATACAAACAATATAATTACTGAAAATAACAAAAAGTATATATTACATATCATACATAGTTTTGGTGGAGGAACAGAAGTGTATGTTTTGAATATGAAAAAAATTTTCACAGATATAAATCATATAATTTTATATATAGAAAGTGAAAATAATTATATTATTGATGGTAAAAATTTTTGTTACAATGAATTGGATTTACTTTTCAAAAAAATAAATTTAGTTTTTGTTCACCATTTATTATTTAATGATAATAACAAACTACAAATTAATAAAAAAATAATAAATTATTTATATTTAAATAATAAAATAAAAAAAAATTTTATTGCTCATGATTATTTTTTATTTTATCCAGAAAATCCAAATCCAATAAAAAGACAATTAACCATACCAACTAAAAAAAATATAGATTATGCACAAAAATTATTGAATAACTTTGATTTAGTCATATTTAATTCTAATAATACATATTTGAATTACACCAAGTATTTACAATTACCCAACTATTTTATATTAAATAATATTCCAGATATTAATTTCTATTCTTCAAGAAAATTTGTTTCTATCAAGAAAAAATATAATATATGTTTGCTAGGTAATATTGGATGTGAACACAAAGGAAGATATTTGGCAACTAAAATATTCGAATATTTCAAGGAAAATGAAAAGTATCATTTTATTATATTAGGGGAATATATAATGAAATTTAATAATGTATCAATAACTGGAAAATATAATAATGATGATATTTTTAATATAATAAATGATAAAAAAATTGACTATTTTTTATTTGTTTCTGTTTTTGAAGAAACTTATTCATTTTGTTTATCAATTGCCTTAAAAACTGGTTTACCTATAATATATAACAATATTGGTAGTTATACTGATAGATTACAAAATTGTATTAATGCGTATGGTTTTGAAGAAGATAATTATATTCAAATAGAAAAAATATTAGAAAATATAGAACAAAATAATTTAATCTATGATGATAATGTAAAACAATATTCAGAAAATAATTTAACTATACATTTACCAGAACTTAATAAAATCATATTTGAATCAAATAATATCAATTTTAGCGAATTTAAAATTAATATTATTAATAAAGCAGTTTGTTTTATTCATTTCACAAATTTAGGTAATGGATTTGATATTCTAAATAATCAAATAAATTATATTAAAACAAGTGGATTATATGATAAAATTGATTATATATTTATTGTGAATTTAGGAAAAACTGTGTATTTACATCAGGACTATAAAATTAAATTATTGTATTATTCAGATAATCCAGGTGAATGGGAATTTCCGTCAATTAATTTAATTAAAGAATTTTCAAATTATATTGACACAAATGTAAAAATTTTATACTTACATACTAAAGGTGTTTTAAATAAGTCAAATTCTTATGAATGGAGAAAATATTTGGAATATTTTTTAATTGAAAAACATTGTTTATGTTTTGAATTATTAGACAAATATTATTGTGTTGGAGTAAATCAACAATTTTATTTTGATAATGAAAATTATAAAAGAAATCATTTTTCAGGTAATTTTTGGTGGACAAATTCAAATTACATTAAAAATTTACCTGAATTTAAAAAATCAGATGATAGATATTTTACTGAACATTATTTAATAGGAGATTTAACAAAAACTGACTATAGATATATATTTTCAATGCATCATAACGAATATGATTTATATAAAATTGCTATCCAACCAAACGAATATAATTTTGAAATAATAAAATTAAACATAATAAATAATTTACAAAATGCATTTATTAAAAAAAGAAAAATATATGGAATATATTTTATTTGTTGTTTGGAAAATTATTATAATATTGTTCAAGAACAAATTAATAAACTCGTATTAGATGGATTATATGAAATAACAGACAATATATATTGTTTTATATGCAATTATAATGATATAATTTTAAATATCCTGAATAAATATGATAAAATCATAGTAATAAGTACCCCTGCAAATTTATACGAAAAATTTGCAATAAATAATTTTAAAAAATATATTAGTGATGAATATTACTTGTATTATTTTCATTCTAAATCTGTGTCAAGAAAAGAAAAATGTTATAATGATTGGAGGATTTTGTGTGATTATTTTACTTTAACTAAATGGAGATTATCTATTGAATTACTTAATTATTATGATTGTGTTGGTATAAATATGAAACAATTTCCAAAAATGCATTATTCTGGAAATTATTGGTGGTCTAAATCTGAACATTTAAATAAATTAACAGATATTGATAATAATTACTTGTCTCCAGAAATGTATATTATGTCATATATTAAAACAAATAAAATTTGCATTTATCAAAGCAATGTAACACATGGTAATACTGACTATAATGAAAATATTTATTCAAATATATCAGAAATAGATTTAATTAATAATTTAACTTTTATTCCGCAATTTAATTTAGGAGATAAAAGTTGTATTAATATGTGTGGAATTGATTTAACAAAAGAACCAAATATTTTAAATTAAATAAGTATTTACACCTTTTGAAATTTCATTTATTAGGAATGTAAGAATTGTAAGATTAATAATATTGGTAGTCCAGAAGACAAAAAAACAATATTACAATCATACAGTTTTTTAACAAGAGATAAAAATACCCGTATAAATATGTTAAGTATAGCAAAACATATGATATACAAAAAATAGACCAATAGAATTTATGAAGGTATAAATTTAAGATTAAATAAATTATTACTACCATTTTTAATATTAATATTATAATGAATTAAAAAGTAGTAAATAAGTTGTTTTTACGGGCTTCAAATTAAAGCCAAATCTTTATTTTTTATTTCAGTTACTTGTTCTTTTTGTTTTTCTTTTGAATATAGAATTGAATTAATTTTAATAATATTAATAATAAATTTGTCAATATTATCTTTGATAATATGTTTTATCATACTTAAAATTATTTGTTTTAAATATACATAAAATATCCTTATATGATAAACTAACATTAAATTTATCTTTAAAATTTTTTTTTAATATTTTTAACTTTTAATTTGTTATTAAAAGTTAAAAATAACAAAATTTTCAATAATACAATCAATTTTGTTATTCAAATATTTATTAACATTGTTTATTCCAATATCTTTTTTAATCCAATTATATAAAATTATTAATATGTAAATTAAAAGTATTAGTTGTAAATTGTTTTTTTTCATTTCCTTTAATGTTATATTTACTTAATTGATTATATACATTTATGCAAATATGTCTTATATTTTTATCAAACATTTATAATTAAATATAGAAATATTATTTTCAGCACAAAAATAATATTTTATTACTACAAATTTATTGTGTACAAATTATTATAAAAATACGGTGTATAAAATAAAATATAATTTAATTATAATATGGAACTCGTTAATTATTTTAATACAGTTTATGAAAAAAATTTTTGGAAATCATCAGAAACAAAATCTGGTAGTGGTTCAGAGAGAAACCATGCAACAATTAAAAATTTAACTAACATAGTTATTGAGTTAATTAAAAAATATTTAAATACTAATGAAACTTTAATATTAGTTGATTGTCCATGTGGTGATTTTAATTGGATAGACCTTTTATTAAGCAAAATTTTATTAGAAACAAATATTAAAAAAATTAAATATTATGCATATGATATTGTGACACAAATTGAAAATGATTTTAATAATAAATTAATTAAAAATAATAATATTGAATATAATTTTTCTATTCTAGATATCACACAACAAATTCCTATAAAAGCAGACATAATTCTTTGCAAAGAATTATTTATACACTTATCATTTAATGATATTAAAAAATCAATTAATAATTTTATAAATTCAAATTCATTGTTTTTAATATGTAATGATTTTGAAAATATTGAAAATAAAGAGCTTATTTATAATAATTCTTCTTATGGTGCTTGTAGAGAAATTTGTTTAACATTAAAACCTTTTAATTTAAATAATTTTATTATTTGCTACAATGATTATAAAATATGGAAAATTAATAATTTACAACTTTATTATGATATTATTGATATGACATCTATTTCATTAGGTTAACATTTTAACCCAGCAATTAATGGCGTAAGATTAGTATTAAGAAAAACTAAACAAATGGGATATTTGACTTGTCTTTTTGATGAATGTATAATTCAAATTATTTAGATTTGGTTAAAATACCTTATGATATGGGAGGATCTAAAAAAGATGAATAATTAATTTATCATAAAAGATACAAATTTATTTTTAATCATGAGTCTACATGTCATAATAATTTATATATAAGTCAAAATTAATCAGGAGGCATAACTCACTATATAGATAATGATTACATGATATTCAAAAAAAGATATAACAAAAGAATAAATAATTTCAAAAATCAATATTATTTTCAAAAATAATATTAATTTTTTAATAACAAAATATATAAATAATTTATCCGAATTAGAAAATTGTATTAAACAAACTTATAAAGAATTAAATTTTAAATTTATATTTTTTGATACAAATCAAACTAAAAATTCATTAATTGAAGAATATAAACTTATGTATATAAGTGATGAAGAAATAAATAATGAATTTATATAAAAACAACATTTATATTATCAATATATGATTCCATTTTTTATACATAATGAAAATATTGGATATAATTAATATTATATATTATATATATATATATATATATATATATATATATATATATATGTACATTGTTATTTCAAAAGATGACAAAAATTATCACACAGGATTTTGTGCACTTGGTCATGAAATTCATTTATCAAGATTTATTTTATTTGACATGTTTTATAAAAAATACATTGATGATAATTGTATAATTGTAACTGTAAATGAAGAACGTAAATTTTTATATAATAATGTATTTAAAAATATAATATCATACAATAAATTTACAGAATTAAATATAAATAATGAACAAATGATAAATATTTGGCCATTTATGGTATCATTAAAATCTGACATAGATAAGTATTATATTGATTTATTTAAAAAACAATGTCATTACCCTATCGAAAATATTATAAATAATAAATTATCCAGAGATATCGATTATTTATTAAAAAATATAAATTATCCTGAAATAACAGATTGTTCATTAAATGAAAAAAAATTTTTTATGTTACACCATCGAGTTATTTTTAAATTATTTAATAATAATAAAATAGATATTAATTATGACATAACAAATAAAATAATCGATTTTTTATCTGAAAATTTTAAAGATACAAATATAATTATTTTTTGTTCTGATAAAAATATTATATTTAAAAATAATGTTAAATGTGTTAATTGTATTGCTTTATATGCTTCATTATTAAAAGACATAAATTGTTTAGCCATAATAAGTGAATTATCAGGTGGTGGTGAATTTGCTCAATATTGTCATAATAATATAATTTATCATTATACAAATTCATATGATGTTTATGAAATAAATTCAAATTTGCAACTGTTGCAAAGTAATCTAAATTTACATGATAAATGGAATTTACATGGAACAACTAATGCTGTTTTAAAAAGATTTAAAGATATAAATAAAATGTTTGAAAATATTATTGCTGACATTAAATAATATTTTTAAACATTTTATTTATTTAATTCTTTACCAAAATATTCTTGTTCTGTTCTTGTTCCTTCAATAACAGTTCTTGGATATAATTTCATATCATCAACAATTGTTTGAAATATAGTTGGTTTAATTTCCAAATCTAATTTTTTTACATATTCATTAAAAGCCAAACTATCTTTAACTAAACAAGGTCCAGATGGACCTCTAAGTTCTTCACTACATCTCATATATTTTTCGTCCAATTCTTTTCTTATTAGTAATGAATCAATTATACTATTATATTCGACTCCATTAAATTTACATACTTCATAAAATCCGTTTGCAAATAATATTCTATATGTATTGTATACATTTTGCATATATTTTGTTAACTCAGCCTCAATTGGTTTAACCATTTTAAATTCTTGACAAATTGGCAAATGTATTTGTTTTATTATTTCAAATACATCATGTGAAATTGTTCCAACAATACATATTTTATTATTTTTTATAAAATCTTCATAAGCACATCTTTCTCTTAAAAATTCTGGACAAAAACAAATATTTTCATTTTGATATTTCACGATCATATTTTGTGTTGTACCAGGTGTAATTGTACTTTTTATACAAATAACTCCTTTATAATTTAATTCTGTTAAATCATCAAGAACTTTAATCAAAATTGTCAAATCACATTCATTATTTTCATTTGGAATAGTTGGAACTGCAATAAAAACAACATCAGTGTTTATAATATCTTCCATTTTATTATTTTTAAATTTTGGATCGTAATATGTCATTGTATTACCCAAATCAACTAATCCCTGATATATTGCTTCACCAACCATACCTCTGCCAATAGAACCAATTTTCATATAATTTATATATTACTATATATAAATTATTTATGGACGGTATAAAAATATATTATATGTATATAATATAATATGATATTAATACCTATTTCAATTGGAGAATTAATTGACAAAATAACTATTTTAAAAATTAAATTAATTAAAATTAATGATGAAAAAAAAATAACAAATGTCAGAAAAGAATATAATTTATTAAGTGAAATTTTAAAAGAATATAATATAACTGAATCACATGAACTTTTTTTGAATTTATATAATTTAAATTTGGAATTTTGGAATTACCACGATTGGCAAAGAGAAAAATGGAATAATTTAAAAAATAACAATAATATAATTGATATTGAATTATATTTTAAAAATAAAGAAGAACATATTTTAAATGATAAAAGAGCTGAAATAAAAAAAAATATAAATATAATGTTTAATTCGGAAATTATTGAGGAAAAACAATTCATTAGTTATAATATATAATAGTTATATGAGTAATAATTTATTTTGGATATAATATTTACATTTGTGTATATTAAAAAAATGTAAATCAATTTAAATATTTATATATATATATAATTTATATATAATGAATTCTAAAAATATTCTTTGGACAGGAAGTCATGGTTTTATTGCTGGATATGCTATTAATAAGTTATTAGATGAAGGTCATCATGTGTGGGGAATTGATAATTTTTGGAAATATGGTAAAATTTCTAAAACATATGATTCGAATTCTAATTTTCATTTTTTAGAAATGGATGCTAAAGACACAGAAGGACTTAAAAAAATTATTTCAGACAATAAAATCAATATTTTAGTTAGTGGAGCAGCTATTATTGGAGGAATTACAATGTTTCATGAATTAGCTTATTTTTTATTAAGAGAAAATGAACTAATAACAGCAGCAGCATTTGATTCATGTATTTGGGCAAAAGATAATACTGATCATTTTGAAAAAATTGTAGTAGTTTCATCAAGTATGGTATTTGAATCAACCGATAGATGGCCAAGTAAAGAAGATGAAGTTAGACAAATTCCACCTCCACTTTCCACATATGGATTTCAAAAATTAGCAGTAGAATATTGGGCTCAAGGAGCTTGGGAACAACATAAACTTCCATACACAATTATAAGACCATTTAATGCTATTGGAACTGGTGAAAAAAGAGCAAAAATAGAAACAGAATGTTATTCTGGAAATATTAAATTAGCAATGAGTCATGTTGTTCCTGATATAGTTCAAAAAATTCTTAAAGGACAATATCCTTTAAGAATTTTGGGAGAAGGTAATCAAGTAAGACATTACACATATGCAGGTGACTTGGCAAATGGATTTTATGAATGTATTATTAATCCCAAAGCATTAAATAATGATTTTAATATTTCTACACCAAATGGACATTCTGTTTTAGAATTAGCTCAAGTAATTTGGAATAAAATATGTCCAGAAAAAGAATTTAAATATGAATGTGATATTCCGTTCACTTATGATGTTCAAAAAAGAGTTCCAGATATTACAAAAGCAAAAGAAATATTGGGATTAGAATGTAATACATCATTAAAAGATGCTTTGGATGAAATTATTCCATGGATTGAAAAACAAATTGAAATTGGCGGTATATAAATATTTAATTATATAAATATATTTATATAGTATGAAAAAAATAGCAATTTTAATTAGTGGACAAATACGTAATAATTCACTTAATAATGGTGATAATTATATATTTGAAAATGCGTTCACAGAATTTATTTTAAATAAAAAAACTACTGATAATTACGAAATTAATGTTTTTTTCGTTACTGATGAATCTAATAAAGAAAAGGTACAAAATTATTTTGGAAGTTATTTAAAGGGATTTACTATGCAAAATCATGATAATTGTAATGATATACTTAGTTTTTCCGAATGCGAAAAAAAATATTTAGAATATTATAATTACCGTAAGTCAAATCCAGATAAATTTCCAATAGTTACTTTACCAAGAATTAGTGTTATCTATATATTTTACAGATTATATTTTGCATATTTAATGATGATTGAATATGAAAATAAACATGGAATAAAACATGATTATATTATGAGAATGCGACCTGATACATGTTGTGTACAAAATTTATATGATTTAATTAAATTATTAGAAAATGATAATAAAAAGCAAATTTTATTATCTTGGGATCATGGTTTTATTGGAAAATATGATATTATGGTTCATATTTGTAAATTAATATTTATATATGGAAAATATAATTATGGAGAAATTAAACACAGTGAAGCAATTTCTACTATTTTTAATTTTTCAGATATCAATTACTTAAAATTAGCAGAAAAATTATGGAAATGTTGGTCTGAATCTCCAGAAGTTCAATTATTTGAACATATTATAAATTATATTTATAATAATAATTATGATTCAGAAGCAATTCAACGTGTTAATTTTGTCTCAGTTTTTAGATAAAAAATCTTATGCATTTATAAAATTAAATAATCGCTGAATGAAGAAAAACGGAAAATTTTTATCAATTAATTCATCTTCATTAACAGTTCCAAACCAAATTGCCACAAAAAAAGGAAAATAATATATGGCATATTCGAAATCTTTATTATATTCATTTAATAAATAATTTTCAACACCATTTTCTAATAATTTTAAATAATAATATTCCTTAAATAAAATTTTATATTTATTAATAGTTTCAATTTCAAAACTTTCAATCATAAAAAATACTAAGTCTTGTACACCTTTTCCTAAACAAATATATTGCCAATCAATAAAATAAGGTTCATATAAATTATCATTAATTGGTTTATAAAAAATATTTGCAGATTTTACGTCACCATGCAATAAAGTTAAATTATTTACGCTTAAATAATTTTGTATTGACTGAAAATTATCAACAATATATTGTACCTTTTCAATTTGTTTAACTGTTAAAATAGTTAACCACTTTAATTTAAATTCTGACCATTTATTATTGATAAAATTATTCCATTTTGGATTAAACATTGGATCATCATTTTTTTTAAGTTCTTTAAAATTTTTTTGTAAATCTTTATTCCAAAATTTACTATGTAAAATTGCCAAATTTTCAATAATTTTTAAAGACACGTCAATTGATTCTTTATTTAAATCTAAATTTAATTTATAATTTTTAGTTATAAGATTACACATCAATAAGCCAATATTATTAAAATATTCATCCTTAATTAATCCATAAAATTCTGGAAATTTAATAGGAATATATTGTGATAAACTATCATAAAAATAATACTCACGTTCATATAATCCTAAATCATTTGCCATTTTTGATAAAAAAGTTTCATTTTTATTTTCAAGTTTTAATACACAATCTAATATAGTATCTTTAGTGTATATCTTTAATCCAATAACATCAGAAATAAATCCTCCTTTTAATTTATGATCAAGAACTTCAATATGTGTAATGTCTAATTTCACAAGTGTTAATTTGATATAATTTTTTATTTTTTCAATATTCATATTATTATAGTTTAATAATATATTTATATCAATATTTAAATAATTTTTTATACTAAAATTTACTCCATTTGCCAACAATTCATCATTAGTATATAATGTTTCTATTCCAATTAAACATTTCGGGAAAGTATTTTTCCCGCTCTGAATACCAGTTTTTGAATCTTCAAATATAATTGCTTTTGTATTTGTTGAATTAAAATAATTAATGGCTTCTAAATACGGTTCAGGATATGGTTTTGATCTAATACATTCATTACCAATTATTAATTTGTCAATAATATTGTGTAAATTTACAAATTTTAAAATTTTCTCTGCTACTTCTCTATTACAATTTGTTACAATTGCAATTTTGTGTCCTAGATTTTTAATCGCGATTAAAAATTCAATACTTCCTTCAATAATTTTAATTTTATTTATATTTTCTAAAAATAATTTATCTTTAATAGTTGATACATTGTTTAGTAGTTCTTTATATTTATTTGGTAATATTCTTCTTAATACTGAACCATCACTATTTCCTTGAATATAATTTTTAAATATTTCATTAGTTAATTCTATTTTATAATTTTTAAGAATAGTTTTCCATACATTAAAATATATATCATCAGTCAATACTAATGTACCATCTAAATCAAATAAAAATAAATAAGTATTATTTATATATGTATTTAATTGTGTTGGAGTTCCTAAACCAAATACATTATTTGAATTTAATTCTATTCCTATAAAATTATGATTATTCTCAATCATAATATCTATAATACAAGAAGTATAACACTCATTATTAAATTTTATATCATTGTCCACAATATATTTAGAATATTTATATAATTTATTTATATCTTCAAAATAATAAATGCCAGTATTTGCATTATTACTTATTTTTATTTTTTCTTTTATTTTTAATATATTTGAATTATTATCCATTTCAATATAAGAGTATAGTGGGTTTATTTCTTTATTTATTGTGTAAAATACTGCATTTGTGTCAATATTTATAATCATATTTAAAATATCTTGAGTATAAAATGTATCACAATCTAATAAAATACATTTTTTATTAATAGTGTTATTAATTATTTGTTCAAGTCCTATAAAAATTGTTTCAGTAGCACCTTTTGTTTGTTTATTAAGTTTTATTAAATTAATTGTAGGGTATTTTAATAAAATGATATTTTGAAAATTATAATCATCTAAATTATAATAAATTATATAAATTTTATCATTTTTTTGTATTTTTAAATTATCCAATACATGAAATATCATTTCTTTATCATATATTTTTATTAATGGTTTTGGTAATGAATAACCTTGTGTTTTAAATCTTTCTCCTTTTCCACCTAATGGAATTATGATGTTCATATGATATATTAATAATAAATATATTAAAATTTAATTGAAGGACTAATATAAATTATATTATCTTTGTATAGTTATTATAGTAAGTCCAGTTTAAAATTAGAAAAAATACAATAGCAAATAAATACAATAGCAAATAAACACAATTTTAAACTGGACTTACTATAATAATATCCAGTATATTTCCTATAATATTTACATTTATCTATTATACTTTATGGCTAGTTAAAAAGTATGTTTACCAATTAAGTAGAAAAATTTTAAATTAATTTATACAAAAAAATAATTTAAAATTAAAATTAATAATAATATAAAAAGTTAAAAATAATTTCTCTTTTTTAAAGTTTATATGTTTATTTAAATTATAAATTTTATTTAAATTATAAATTTTATTTAAATTATAAATTTTATTTAAATTATAAATTTTATTTAAATTATAAATTTTATTAAGGATAAATAAATTAAACTTAAAAATTTTTTAGATTTTTTTTCATATACTATTTCTAATCTTCTATTCTTTTTAATTTTTAAAAAAGTATTTTCAATAGTTATTATTAATTTATATGTTTTTTCTTCATTGGTTAATGTTTTATTTTTATCTTTAGTATTCCTTTTATTAAAAGGTATAATTAATTTATAAAATATATCATTTAATCTATTTATCAACTTAATAGAATCATAATCTACATCAGCCATAAAAATCGTAGATTTTTTATCAAATAATTTAACATTTAATTTCTCTAATTGTTTATTAAAAATATTAATATCATTAAGATTTCCTTTAAATAAATCAATTTTTAAAGGTACACTCTTTTTAATTAGTTATTAATAACAATTTCATTACTTTTTTATTTTTAAAATATTAATAAATATAACATTGGTAATGTTATATTTATTATAAAAAGAAGTATCTGTATAAATTTGTTTAATTTTATTTTTAGATTTAGATAAGTATTTTATTAATAAATTTTTATATGTAGATTCAAAAATATTAAATTTATTTAATTTGATAAAATTTTTATAAAAAGTATTATGATTAACATTAAAATAAATAAAATTTTTGTGTCTACAATGAATTAAATTAAAATAAAATAAACACAAACACTTAATATAAATATTATATATATGTAAATGTTATGAGTAATTAACACAATTTTAAATATGACTTAATATTATTATATAACAGTATATAATAATATTATGAATACTGATTTTGATGTTATTATATATTGTGGTGGAAAATGTGGATCTTCAACATTAGTGAACACATTAACCTTTTATAACTATAAATGTATTCAAGTTCACGACAATGAAACATTAAATAATGTGTATACAAATTTATGTGATACATTGAATATTAAGTCAGTTAAAGATTTAATATGTGGATCCAAAACAAGTGTTTATATAATTGATTCATATAGAAATCCAATAGAAAGAGGACATAGTGGTTTTTTTCATAATTTAAATATTTTTTTTAAAAAAATTCCAACTGACGTGAATTTATTAATTTATTGGTATAATAAATACTATTTGAACTATTTAAATGAACAACAACCACTAGATATTGAGTATCCTATTTTCGAAAATGTTGATTTTAATTTTAATGAGGAATATGTTATTAAAATTATAAATAATAAAACCTACATAAAATTAAGATTTCATTCAATTAATAAATGGAGCAATATATTGTCAAAAATTTTTGAAAAAAATATTATATTATTAAATGAAAATTTATCAGAAAATAAATATTATTCTGAATTATATGATAAATTTAAAAAAAAATATAAAGTTCCGATAAAATATTTAAAAAATATAATTAATGATAAACTATTTTTAAAATATAATAATGTTTATGAACAAATTCAGTATTTAAAATATTGGTACAATAAATCAAATATTAGTGATAATATAGTATTATCCAATAATTATTTTATTAATATTCCAAATAATTTCAATATTACCAAATATAAAGAATTAAATTTAGATTTAATTTTTGATTGCGATTTGGACTATAAAATTCACTTTGAATTCAATGGATTTTATGAAAATAGATTTTATGAATAATTATTATTTTTTATGTAAAAAATATATCTGAATTAATTAACATTAAATTAATTTTATCAACCCATCCAAAAATCCTATTTTAATTTCCCAACCTAAATTTTTTAATTTGTTATTAGAAATATAATATCTTTTATCATTAAATGGTCTATCAGGGATATATTCAATCAACTCGTCATAATTATCAGTTCCTTTAATCATTTTAATTAATATTTTTGCCACATCCAATACAGTGTATTCCATCCCATTATCACATCCAATATTATATATTTCACCTAAAGAACCTTTTTCTAAAATAATTTCAAATGCTCTTGCTGTATCTTCCGCATGCAAAAATGCTCGGACACAAGAACCATCACCTTGGATTGTTACTTTACTACCTTCTTTAAGCAATTTAATAAATCGTGGAATTAGTTTTTCTGGATATTGATTTGGACCATAAACATTATTTCCTCTAGTTATAATTATAGGCATTTGGTATGAATGATAATATGCTTGGGCTATTAGTTCTGCACCAGCCTTTGTTGCTGCATATGGATTTGAAGGACATAATACCGAGTGTTCAGTTTTATGTGCTGTATCCTCTTCTAACATTGATTCCCCATATACTTCATCAGTTGACACATGAATAAAACGTTCTACTTTTCCATATAATCTAGATGCCTCTAACAAAGTATGTGTACCAACTATATTATCATGAGTAAATTGCATTGAATCATCAAATGAATTTTGTACATGTGATTGAGCTGCAAAATGTATTATATGGGTTGGTTTATGTGTGTGTAATACCTCTTTAACTAATTCTATATTAGTTAAATTTCCTCGAATTAAAGTATAATTGGGAGAATCTATTATGTGTTGGTCAATATTATTTTCATTTGCACAATAATACATTGCATCAAAATTAATTATATTATATTTATTGGATTTCCATATCCAATTGATAAAATTTGAACCAATGAATCCACAACCTCCAGTAATTAGTAAATTTGTCATTTTATATATAATTGTTATACATAATAATTATATTTATCAAAATATTATAATAAGTCTAATGTAATAATGGACTTATCACAATAATCCATTACTAATATAAAAATTATTTATTTTGTGATTGTTTTCATTTGTTCTAAACATTTTCTAACTGAATCTTTAATATTTAAAACTCCTGGATATAATTCAACTAATCTTGATGTATCTAAATAATTATTTGATCGTCCTGCTGCCAAAATTTCTCCCTGTTCTTCTATGCTAAAATTTTCCCATGTGAACTCTGGATTAACTATTTCTTTATACATTGATAAAATTTCATTATGAGAAATTAAACCTGGATTTGTCAAATTTATTGTTCCAACTATTTTATTTTCTGCCATCCCAATCATCAAAGGTAATAGTTCAGGTAATACTGTCATTGAATTTGGTACTGAACAAATCTTTTTATATGTGGTTATTTTTGTAATGAAATTTCTTGAATTTAAATCTGCAGTTATAGGCATTCTGATTCGTACATTAAGTACATTGGGAAACAAATGTAATAAACGATCTGTATAACCTTTTACAACCGAATACCCAGAACCAAAAAAGTTTGGTACTGATTGTTCATCAAAACCATTAGATTCAATTCCAAATAAATGATCATGATCATATTCAAATATACATCCTGTACCTAAATATGTGTAATGAAAACCATATTTGTTTGATAAAATAGCAAGTACAATAGGAGAATATAAATTATCCCGCACATTTTCTTTAATTTTTCCTGGTTGTTCTAAATAATCTATTGTCGTAAATTCTTTATCATCAATTTTGCCATGTGTTCTTCCAATAAATGACATTATATGTGTTGGATTTATTGAAATAATTTCTTGTTCTAATTCTTCAATATGTTCAGCTCTACTTATTCCTTCAACATACTCTGTTTTATTTAAATCTAATAAATTTTTTACTTGAGAACCAATCCACCCATTTAAACCATAAATTAAAACTTTCATTATATAAATCACATTTATATAATATTTTTTTGTAATAAATACTAAACCGATATAAATAAATACTAAACCGATATAAATAAATACTAAACCAATATAAATAAATACTAAACCAATATAAATAAATACTAAACCAATATGAATAAATTAAAAAAATAATTTTATACCATTTATTATAGTAAGTCCAGTTTAAAATTGTGCTTTCAAGCCTATCAACTTTTTACTTTTATTTTACTATAAATGACCTTTTCAGGCTTATCTGTCTTACATGACACATAAAGTATCATTACAGATTT
>Ga0316224_1001336_pt1 | contig 27692 bp, 30 predicted proteins | sample TBH18013metaG_FD_206254 | JGI IMG/M metagenome (GOLD analysis project Ga0316224, IMG submission 206254) | Freshwater microbial communities from Trout Bog Lake, Wisconsin, USA - TBH18013 | ecosystem: Environmental > Aquatic > Freshwater > Lake > Hypolimnion/Profundal zone | place: USA: Wisconsin... | reverse complement strand
ACTATCGAATGCGTCTGGATTGCAACATGTGATCGCACGGACTAGCGCATCAGGACTCATTAATGGCATTTACCTCTTTAGGTCTCGACGAGCGCCTCTTAAGCGCACTCGCTGAGCAAGGCTACTCCAAGCCGACCCCCATCCAGTCAAAAGCAATACCTGCGATTCTTGCAGGTAGAGATTTATTAGCAGCGGCGCAAACCGGAACCGGAAAAACAGCCGCATTTACACTGCCCATCCTGCAACAGCTGATTGAGGCTGATAAGGACAAAAGAAAAGGGCGTGCTCCACGTGTTCTGGTTTTGGTCCCGACCCGGGAGCTCGCCGCGCAGGTTCATGAGAGTGTGAGCACTTATGGTGCTAACACCCACTTCCGTTCGGCCGTTTTATTCGGTGGCGTAGGGATGCAACCACAAATTGACAGCCTCCGTCAGGGTGTTGATATTTTAATCGCGACGCCGGGACGTCTCTTAGATCTTGTCAATCAAAGAGTGGCCAATTTGCGTGAAATCGAATGTCTGGTACTGGATGAAGCCGACCGTATGCTCGACATGGGCTTTATTCGAGACATCAAACGTATTCTGGCTCTTTTACCTAAGCAGCGGCAGAACCTGTTGTTTTCAGCTACCTTCTCCAAAGAGATTAGGGAGCTTTCTTCAACCATCCTTCGAGCACCGCTCAGTATTGAAGTAGCCCCAAGAAATGCGCCAGCTGAACTTGTGGTGCAGCACGCCTACCGAGCTGAAAAAGAGTACAAGCAACCACTCCTCATGCACCTGATCACCACCCTAAGTTGGGGGCAGACCTTGGTCTTTACCCGAACTAAGCACGGTGCCAATCGTCTTGCACAACAACTTGAAAAAGATGGCCTCAAAGTCGCTGTCATTCATGGGAATAAAAGCCAGAGTGCACGCATGCGTGCGTTGGCCGATTTCAAGGACTATCAGATCCAGGTTCTGGTCGCTACGGACATCGCCGCGCGTGGTCTTGACATCCCTGAGCTTCCACACGTTGTAAACTATGAACTGCCAGACGTTGCTGCCGACTATGTCCACCGCATTGGCAGGACGGGTCGTGCTGGAGCTGAAGGCGAAGCTATTTCTCTTGTATCCAAAGAAGAAACCGCCCAGTTACGTGATGTTGAGCGCTTACTGGGTAGGAAGATTGAACTCAAAGATCTGCCACCGGGCATTACCCCGAGACCCAAGTCAGAGCCTTCAAATCCACCCCGCCAACCAGCGCCCCCTCGCAATAACTCGGCCAGACCTCATCAACCAAGAGGCAGCCGAACGAATCCGAGGAATCATCGACACGGTGCGGCCTAATCATTCATCCATTTTCAAGACTTGCGCCTACGGAGGGCCACTATGCTACGTCTTTATGCCGGAAACCTACCACAGGACCTTACTGAAAACGAATTCACTGCGTTATTTGCAGAATTCGGACGAGTAAGATCCATTGAACTGGCTCGCGATATTTTTACGGGCCGTTGCCGTGGTTTTGGTTTTGTCGAGATGGAAGGCCATGAAGCAAGAGCTGCTATCACAGGCCTCAACGGCCGCACCTTTCGCGGCAACAGCTTGCGGGTGAATGAAGAAAGACCCAGAGGCAAGCAGCGCGGCGGTCGCCGTTAAACCCAATTTTTTACTATTTCTAAACTGACTTAAAACAGAGGTCGTTATTTTGGCTAAGAAACTCTACGTTGGTAATTTAAGCTATAACTTCCGGGATAATGACCTGGAAGCCCTTTTCACCGCGCACGGTCAGGTCGACTCGGCCAGCGTGATCATGGACCGTGAAACGGGCCGCTCAAAAGGCTTTGGCTTTGTTGAAATGGGCAACGACTCAGAAGCACAATCTGCGATTTCTGCATTAAACGGCAAGGAAGTCGAAGGTCGCGCACTGACTGTTAATGAAGCAAGACCCCGTGAAGATCGCCCAGGCGGTTTTAACAAAGGCGGTCGCCGCTTCTAAACACGAAGACATCACCGAGGTTTCTTGGGGCTTACTTGCCCCTTGAAAACCTCATGATCGTGTGTGCTTCTTGATATGGTCGTTCAAACCGCCCAATCATCCATCGATCTAAAGAACCGCGTCATCATCATTGGCGGCGGTCCTTCCGGCCTTATGGCGGCCGAACGTGCCTCAGACTTCGGCGCAGGCGTTGATCTATTCGATGCCATGCCCTCCGTTGGAAGAAAGTTTCTTCTGGCGGGTAAAAGCGGTTTAAACCTCTCTCACGCTGAACCTAAAGAGCCTTTTCTTGGGCGCTACTCCCAGAAACGTACCTATCTTGAACCACATGTTGAAGCCTTTGACGCAACAGCCATTCGAAGCTGGGCACAGAGTCTAGGTATTGATACGTTCATAGGGAGCTCTCAAAAGATATTTCCAACCAGCTTTAAAGGGGCTCCTCTCCTTCGCGCTTGGCTCAAACGCTTGAGTGAACGCGATGTAGTGATTCATCGAAGGCATCGTTGGCTCGGCTGGAATCCGGATGGTGCTCTTCTTTTTGAAACACCGGAAGGACCTATAACCGTTCGCAGTAACACCATCATACTGGCCCTAGGCGGGGGTAGCTGGAGTCGACTCGGCTCGGATGGTGCCTGGATCCCTTGGCTAAGGACACGAGGTTTGAGCATTCAGGACCTTAAACCCTCAAACTCCGGATTCGAATGCCACTGGACACCCTACTTCAGCGATCGATTCAAAGGGCACCCGATCAAGGCAGCCTCACTGTCATTTAAGGATTTAGAGGGCTTGACCCATAGCGATCGGGGCGAATTTGTCATCACGCGCCATGGTGTTGAAGGGAGCCTCATTTATAACTTTTCAGCCCAACTTCGCGATGTGATCGAAGCTCGAGGCTCCGTTGAAGTTCAGCTTGATCTCGCGCCTGATCGAACAGCCGAACAACTCTACGCGGCGTTAAATTCGAACAGGAAGGGTTTATCCCTTTCCAATCGCCTCAAGCGCGCCCTAGGTTCTGAAGGGGTCAAGCCCAATCTCGTCCGAGAATGTCTCGATGAAACAACTCTTCGAGATCATTACCGTTTAGCAGCCGCACTGAAACACGTACCTCTGACACTGCACCAAGCTCGCCCCTTGAATGAGGCCATCAGCTCAGCCGGCGGCGTTGATTTCGCTGAGCTCGATCATCAACTGATGGTAAAGAGGATACCCGGCCTTTTCTGTAGCGGCGAAATGCTGGATTGGGAGGCTCCGACCGGTGGCTATCTTCTAACTGCATGCCTCGCTACAGGGAGAACAGCAGGGGAATCAGCGGCGAAGTGGCTAACAGCCATACAGTCAGGAGCTTGCGCTTCTAAGACCGCCTAAGCGGCACTTCAGACCTTTGCGAGAATCCAATCCAGACAGGCATCTGGAAGAATACGTTTCAGAAAGCCAAATACATGAGTCGGTACTGTCACGTAATAACGGGCCTTGGGATTACGAGCTTCCAGCGCCAGAATCACTTTGGCCACCACAGCTTCAGGACCTAAGGTGAATGGCACCTCCTGGCCTTCTTGTTCCATTTTATCTTCTGTTTCCTGATAGCTTTTCTGATGAACGCTATTCTCTGGACGCACATGCACACGATACTGAGCCAGCGCATTATCACGGAAGCGGCTTTTAATGGGTCCAGGCTCTATTAACGATACCAACACCCCACTCCCCCGAAGTTCAAGCCGCAAAGTATCGGTCAAACCTTCAAGCGCAAATTTACTGGCGTTATAGGCACCTCGAAATCGCATAGCTGCAAAGCCTAAGACCGAACTATTCTGGATAATCCGACCATAGCCCTGAGCCCTCATAATGGGAATAATCCAACGGGTGAGCTCATGGGTACCAAAAAGATTGGTCTCAAACTGATCTCTAAGCGCCGATCGAGACAGATCTTCAACAGCACCGGGTTGACCATAGGCTGCGTTATTAAATAAGCCATAGAGTGTTCCACCCGTTGCTTCAAGAACCGTGTCTACAGCCTGCTTAATAGACGCTGAATCCCCCAAATCCAAAGAGACGGCCTCGAAGCCCAGAGCTTTAAGATGGTCAACATCCCGAAGCTTTCGGGCCGCTGCAAATACACGGTACCCCCGCGCCTTAAGGATCTCTGCCGCACATAAACCGATGCCTGATGAGCATCCTGTGATCAGTATGGCTCTTTCTGAAAAGTTATTCATCGGGCTTTAATCAAAAGAGAAAGAATACTCATTCAGGTTCAGAGTGACCGCCGCAGCCTGAGGCCGAAGCTGGACCCGTCCCTTGAACGAAGGGTAACTCAATACAGCCTTGCCCGAAATGGGCGCCATCTACCCAGATGAGACTGACATCATCCGGCTTTTCGAGCTCCAAGGACTCGTGACTGACTTTTTTCATGGTGCTGGCCCAAACTTTAAGGGCACCTTCAGCACCTGTGAGACCCGCTGATTGATTATCGTCTCGACCCACCCATACCACGCCGAGATAATCACCTGTGAACCCTGCAAACCAACTATCTCTAAGATCGTTGGTCGTCCCTGTTTTACCGGCAGCATCCATATTCTGGGGTAGATAATTATAGGCAGGGCGGGCTGTTCCAGACCTTAACACTTCCTTTAAAGCAGCATTGAGAAGATAGACGGAAGACGCATCCACCGTTTGCCTGACATCCAACCCATATTTTTGCAAAATCTTGCCTTCGGTGGACACCACGGCCTGAATGGAGCGAAGCGGGGTAAGAAAACCATCCCCTGCGATCGTTTGATACATCTGAGTCACTTCAAAGGGAGAAAGACTCGCCGTCCCAAGCAAAAGTGAAGGCACGAGATCAACCTTTCTTTCGACACCCAGCTCCTTCAGTGTTTGCGCCGTTTGGGCGACACCAACCTCCATCCCTAGATGAACCGTCGCGAGATTATAGGAATGAGCCAAGGCTTTATACAGCGGAATGACACCGTGTACTTTCCCGTCGTAGTTCTTTGGATCCCAAACACTACCAGGATTCCTAATTTCTATAGGCGTATCCTGCAGAGGGGTTGTCAGCGTAAAACGGCCCGACTGTTGCAAGGCCGTCAAATACACCACCGGTTTATAGAGTGAACCAATTTGTCGAACGGCATCAAGGGCACGATTAAACCCCGAGGCCTCAGGGTCTCGAGAACCTGACATTGCGACGATCTCAGCCGTGCCGCGCCGAGTCATGATGGCTGCACTTTCAAGATGCTTACTCTTGGGGCTTTTCTCCATCAACGTCAAGTTCGTCGCCATCGCATCCTGAAGCTGGCGCTGAACATGTACATCCAGGGTGGTATAGATATGGAGTCCTTCCGAGGTTAAATCTTCAGGACGATACTCCTTCTGTAATTGTCGACGGACCAAGTCCATGAAGGCGGGATAGCGTCCACCCGATTGGTGGGGATCTGTGACCACATCCAGGGGGTGCGATTTAGCTTCGACTGCATCTTCTTCAGGAATAAACCCTTGATCGACCATTTCATCCAGAATGAGATTCCGACGTTTCAAGACGCGATCGGGATATTTATAAGGATCATAATAAGAAGGCCCCCGAACCAGAGAAACCAGGAGCGCTGTGTGGTGCAGCCTTAGATCCTCAATCGGTCTTGCAAAATAGTACTGGCTCGCAAGACCAAAGCCATGAACGGCTCTGGCCCCATCTTGTCCCAGATAAATTTCATTTAAGTAGGCTTCGAGAATTTCATCCTTCGAGAATCGAGCGTCTAGAATGATCGACATTACGATCTCATTGAGCTTTCGCCACCAGGTTCTTTCCGAGGTGAGATAGAAATTCTTAACCAACTGCTGCGTCAGCGTACTGCCGCCTTGCACAATGCCACCCGCCCGAAGATTGACCCATACCGCACGGAGAATGCCTCTCAAGGAAACCCCGTGGTGATCGTAAAAACTATGGTCTTCACTGGCAAAAAGGGCTTTCAAAAGAACGTCAGGAGCCTGATCGAGCTTAATAATGACTCGATCTTCATGACGAGCCGGATAGAAACTCCCAATCTGGACAGGCTCCATCCTGAGAATCGGGAGGGATGCCCCAGAACCGATATCCTCCAAAAGAATGACTTGTCCTTCCTGAAACTGGGCACGGACTTCATGACTTTTCTCGGCTTTATCCCAGAAATTGAAGTCGCGGGTCCTGAAGATAATCTCATCACCGATTCGGGCATAGGTACCTTCGGAGCTGATCTCTGGATCCTTTCTATATTTGAGCTGAGTCAAGAGCCATTCAAATCCCTCAGCATCGTAGCTTGAACCCACGAACACTTCGGGTGCACCGGCATATACCCTTGCAGGCAGTGCCCAGCGTTTGCCCTCAAACTGCTCCCTAACCATGCGGTCCTGGTAGCCCATATAGGCGGCGATCGCCGCCAGAACAAAGGGTGTCAACAGCAAGAAAAACCGGATGAAATATCCGATGATTGAGATAGGCGGCCTCGGGGAGCGCCTAGAACGTGATCTCGACGAAGTTTTAGTTGACTTCATACCCTTTCACTGAAATAGCCTCATCATGCGGAAAGGGCCCCAACGCTCCGACCACCCAACGCAACTAAGAAACACGAGGCCGAATTTCAGCCATTAGACACGATTGATGAGATTGAGGAACTCTTGCCGTGTACTGATTTCCTTGCGGAATATCCCGAGCATGGACGAAGTCGTCATTACGGAGTTTTGCTTTTCTACACCCCGCATCATCATACAAAGATGCTTCGCTTCCACCACAACAGCGACCCCCCGAGGGTCAATAGCCGTTTGCAAGGCGGTTGCAATTTGATTCGTCAGACGCTCTTGTATCTGGAGACGTCTTGCATACATATCGACAATACGTGCCACCTTAGAAAGCCCAATGACCTTTCCTTTGGGTAAATAAGCCACGTGACACTTCCCAATGAATGGCAGCAAATGATGTTCGCACAAGGAGTACATTTCGATATCCTTAACAATCACCATATCTTCCGTATCCGCTTGGAAGATCGCTCCGTTCAAGACATCGTCGAGATTCTTCTGGTAACCATAATTCAGGAACCTGAAGGCAGAAGCGGCACGCTTCGGTGTGTCGACAAGCCCTTCACGGGTCACATCTTCGCCAATGTCCGTGATGATCTCTGAAAAAAGACCTTCCAATTTGTTGTTATCCATACCGTGCAATCCTGTTAGCCAATATCCGATTATACGATCACAGAAGGCGAATGGCGATCACGCAAAATATCCCAAAGATCATTGGGGTTTGCCTCCTTTCGGGTTGCAAGCTCCCCTAGAGACCTGCGGAAGAGTCGGCCACCGGGCTGCCCATGAAACAGCCCTAGCATGTGACGCGTGAATCCATGAAGACTCATCCCTGGTTTCATAGCCTTTTCAATGTAGGGAATCATGGCTGAAAAAACCTCCTCTCTCGTCGGGATAGGATGGAGGTCCCCATAAAGCGTTTGATCCACCTCGGCCAGAAGATAAGGATTATGATAAGCTGCGCGCCCCAACATGACCCCACTGAAGTGCTCCAAGTGCTCGACCGCCTGCTGTATCGTCTCAATACCGCCATTTAAAACCACAGTCAGATGGGGAAAATCCTGTTTAATACGCGCCGCAATATCGTAACGTAGCGGGGGCACCTCTCGGTTTTGTTTGGGCGATAAACCCGATAGCCAAGCTTTGCGTGCATGTATGATGAACGTATCGCATCCTCCTTCAGCAACCGTGCTTACGAAGTGCGCCAGTGCCTCATAAGAATCCCGATCGTCAATTCCAATTCGAGTTTTAACGGTCACGGGAATCCCTACCCGACTCTTCATCGAGGCCACACAATCAGCGACCAGCTGTGGTTCGGCCATAAGACAGGCACCAAAACGCCCCTTTTGAACCCGATCGCTAGGACAACCGACGTTGAGATTGATCTGATCATAACCTCGGTTCGCTACGATACTGGCACAAAGACCAAGATCTTCCGGGTCGCTCCCGCCGAGTTGCATAACAATCGGGCCCTCTGAGGGATCAAAACCCAACAGACGATCCTGATCGCCATGAAGAATCGCTCCAGTGGTCACCATTTCAGTGTAGAGGAGTGCATGCTTAGACATGAGCCTCAGGAAGTAGCGACAATGACGATCAGTCCAATCGAGCATGGGAGCCACACTGAACTTATGCACCTGATTTGTCAGAATAACCCCTCAGTTTTGCGGTATTTTTATACCCTTCAACGATACACCAGATTCACGCTCTCTTCGATCCAGAAGCTCAGAGATCTCTCGGGTCCCTATTATCAGAGACCAATGTTATCGTACCTTTTAGTGATCGGATTCACACCTTCCGATGCGGTCTTCTTATCTGGGCGCAAGACACTACGAAGGGCCTTAAAATGCTACCTACTCACGAACGCTTCAAAAATGCACGGCTTAGCCGTGCGTGGTCGATGACTCAGCTCGAAGTTCGTTGAGTTCAATGGATTTTAGTTTCATGGCGTCACAGAACACAAAGAGGCGGGGCTTTAACGATGACGAGAACCACGAACTTTGGCAAGCAAAGCCTGTTTAGGGGGTGGAGCAGCCAGCATCCTGGGGTTACGTCGCTTCAGCCAGGCATATCGGGTAGCCAAAACACCTGTTCCGAGAACCAGTCCTGTGAGGCATAGGTAGAAAAGCTGCCTTAAGCGCGCTACCTCTGCCATCATGGCTTGATTTGATAAGGCCGGCATTCGGGCCACGCCCATGGCCTGATAACGCGGATGCTCAAGACGCCCCTCTTCAAGCAGAGGCGCCCCCCCGAAGAAAGCATAATCTTCAAGCGTACGAAGATCATTTTGTAGTGATTGAAACGTCTCCACATCGCCCGCACTGACTTTCCCTTCAGCAATACTCTTCTCGAGCGACTTGATTCGAATCTCAACCGAATCGGCCAAAATATTATTGAGTTTTCCACGCAGTGAGTCCATTTGCTGATTCATCGAGCGCAAACGACCTTCACCACTCGCATCGCTATTCAGCCGATACTCGACATCGGCGAGAAGCACATTGATTTGAAAGAACAGAAAAATAACAGCCGCCAGCAACAAGAGCGCCGCGAGGATCGTTAGAAGCCTAGGGGTCGTCATAGACGAGCGAGATCTTCCCGCATCAGCAACAAGCTGACGCTGAGTCGATCTAGCGGCGTGCTCTCCTTGGTAGGACTGTGTCATGCAAATTATGGCTGCCTGCAATGCATGTGCAGTACGGCTCGACCCTCAGTTCGTAATTTTTGGGGTCTAACACTATCGCAGAATGACGGTCAATGGTCAATTGAGCTTCGCGCCTTTTCCATTATCGACTTCATCTCCGTGACCGCTGCACCCAGACCTGTAAAGAGGGCTCTCGCGATAATGGCATGACCGATATTGAGCTCTTTAAACTCAGGTATTCGACAGATCTCAGCCACATTATGGTAATGGAGGCCATGACCTGCATTGACGACCATACCCAATTCAGAGGCTTTTGATGCAGCCTTAGCCAAGCGATCAAGCTCTCTTCTTTGATCAGAACGGGTTTTGGCATCGGCATAATGACCCGTATGAAGCTCAATCACGGGGGCCCCGGCGTCGGCCGCGGCTTCAATCTGATTCTGGTCCGCATCAATAAAAAGTGACACTTCAACGCCGGCCAGACCGAGCTCTAAGCACGCTTTCTTAATACGAGCGCGATTACCCACAACATCCAGGCCGCCTTCCGTTGTGAGCTCTTCTCGTTTTTCAGGGACGAGGCAACAGGCGCCAGGCTTTACTTTTAAGGCAATGGCGATCATTTCATCCGTGACCGCCATTTCAAGGTTAAGCCGAGTATGTAAGAGTGAAGCCAATAGATCGATATCCCGATCCTGTATATGACGACGATCTTCTCTAAGATGGGCCGTGATACCGTCAGCCCCCGACTGCTCTGCCAATAGAGCTGCATGCAAGACCTCGGGATATTGAGTCCCTCGAGCCTCACGTACCGTTGCAATATGATCGATGTTGACACCCAGAAAGATGGGTTGATTAGAGTTCATGGCGTTTTTCCGACGTAAAGGGCTTGAATAACTCTCGACTTTTGAGGGGGCGTCCATTGAGGTGATGCCCTATGATGAACCGCATCATGGCCCGGGACTCTTTGAGCTCGATGGATCCTTCGAGCGTTCTGGATGCCATGGCCGCAAGGGTATGCCCACTGACCGCATCCGGAGCTGGCGCATCCAGCAAGACTGCTCCTCGCTCTGGGACATAATGATAGTAACGGGTAGGCTCAATCGGATACCCATTGCTGTCTTCAAAAAGATTCAATCCGTAACCCACTTCATCAAGAAGAGATAACTCGAAGTATCTTAATGATTCCTGAATACCCACCTCCTCCGCTAGGCTCTTCAAAGTCTCGCAATAGAGATGGTAGATTTCAGGCTGCGGGTCGTTCGCCGGAAGAAAATTAAACAGAAGTTCGGTCAGGTAAAACCCCGAGTAAAGCGCTGCGCCTTTAAGAGACCACAAAGGACCTTTCGACTCGGCCGATGTCATGGAGGGCAAATCACCCCGACCGATCCAGGAAACCTCAACTCGGTTAAAGGGGCGCAGAACCTGTGACCAGGGGCTTTTCCCTTTTCGCGCGCCTTTAGCCACCAAACGAAGTCGACCATGATGCTCCGTAAGCACATCGACAAAAAGACTGGTTTCCCGGTAAGGCTTGCAATGGAGCACTACCGAAGGCTCAAGAAGGACCTGACCTCGACTGTCACTGTTTCGAACCAAACTCACGAACCGTAACCCAGACTCCTCAAGGCTCGTTCATCATCAGACCAGCCTTCCTTGACCTTGACCCAGAGCTGAAGAAAGACCTTGGACTCAAAAAGACGCTCCATATCCAGCCTTGAGCGCTCGCCGACCTTTTTAAGCACTTCACCTTTATGGCCGATCACGATTGCCTTTTGGCCATCCCGCTCAACCCAGATCAAGGCGCTGATACGAATCAGGTTGTCTTCTGTTTTAAACTGCTCAATCTCGACCGTAATAGCGTGAGGTACTTCTTGACCTAAGGTACGAAGAAGCTTTTCTCGAATGATCTCGGCTGCCAAGAAACGTGAAGAACGATCGGTGACCTGATCCTCCGAAAAGATCAGTTCACCTTCAGGTAGCAGCGACATAATCGTCTGCTCCAATTCTTCAAGATTGGTGCCGCGGAGCGCTGAAATCGGCATAAGCGCCGCAAACTCATGGGATTCATTTGCTTCCTGAAGAAAAGGCAATAATTGATCCTTGTCTTCAATCCGATCAACCTTGTTGATGGCAAGAATAACTGGAACACCCGAGGCCTTGATGCGCTCCAGAACGAGCTCATCTTCAGAGACCCAAGCCGTGCGATCTACCAACCAAACAATAACATCGACGTCCTGAAACACTGAGCCTGCCGTCTTATTGAGGTAACGATTCATGGCGCGCTTCTGGCTGGCATGAATGCCGGGTGTGTCGACAAATACGGCCTGACCGATCTCGCTTGTTTTGATTCCGTGTATGCGGTGACGTGTGGTTTGTGGTCGACGAGAGGTAATACTGATTTTCTGCCCCAACAAGTGGTTGAGCAGCGTTGACTTCCCCACATTGGGTCGACCGACAAGGGCAACGTAACCGGATTTCATAGATATGGCTTACTGTTTTGGAGTGAGATGATGAAGCGAACCATTCTGGCTGGCCAGCGCTTCCAAGGCCTTCGCTGTATGACGGTGGCAATTAAAGCATAACATGGAAGACCGACACCGCTCACGCAGGAAATGGCCCCTGAGGGTGGGAACACGGTTCCATATTGACAGCGTTAAGCCCCAAGGCGTAGCGTGGTAACTCATGCTAAGAATGAAGCTAGGGCGCTCACAGAGCGACCTGAATTAAGACACATAAAAACTGAGGCACACCATGAGCGATTCTTCAAAACCGATCGAAGTCCTTGAAAAGCGGCTCACCCGAATCTTGTCGAGGCACTGGTGGGTCTTGCTAGTGAGGGGTCTTTTGGCCATTGCATTCGGCCTTATTGCCTGGTTTCAGCCGGAAATCACCGCCGCTAGCTTGGTGCTACTGTTTGGTGTTTTTGCCTTTTCAGATGGGGTCTTTGCCATCTGGCAGGCTTTTTCAGGCCGCAACGATCACGATGATTGGTGGGTTCTACTCCTTGAAGGACTTCTAGGCATTGGCGCAGGTTTACTCACCTTTTTCGTTCCAGTTGTTACGGCGATCGCACTGTTGGTATTCATTGCCGCCTGGGCAATTGCACGGGGTCTCATGCAGATCATTGTCGCCATTCGAATCCGCAAAGAAATTGAGGGTGAGTGGATACTGATTTTAGGGGGGCTGGCATCGCTCGTTTTTGGAGTCATCCTGTTGACGAATCCGGAAGCGGGTGCCTTAGGCTTATTGTGGGTGATCGCGTTCTATGCCATCACCATCGGAGTCATCTTGGTCGCTCTGGCCCTTCGCGTCCGAAAGGTGCTTCATCCTTAAGAAGGGTGATCCCATAGGCGCCTTATCAAGGCGCCTATGGCTTAAGACCCAGAGTTTCAACCAACATGGCCAACATCTTTTCAGCGGATGCCTGCTCAGCCCTCTTCCTCGAGGAACCGGTACCGTCGCACGTCTCGTTGGTCAGAGACACTTTGCATTCTACGATAAAGCTCTGGTCATGAGCTTGGCCCGCAACGCTTTTAAGCGCATAAGCGGGAAGCTCAAGCCCTCGAGCTTGCATCGCTTCCTGAAGTCGGGTCTTTGGGTCTTTTTTCCAGTCGACAACGGATAAGCCCTCTATTTGCTCGTTAAAAAGCGACAGAATCCATTGGCGGCAAACGTCCATCCCCTGATCCAATAGTAAAGCACCCATGATGGCCTCCATCGCATCTGAGAGGATGGAGTCGCGTCGATAGCCTCCGCTCTTGAGCTCTCCCGACCCTAAGATCAAGTAATCACCCAAATTCATGGTACGGGCAATGGTAGCCAAAGCGGTCTGATTAACGAGCGTCGCCCTCAGCCGACTTAAAACGCCTTCATCCGCGGTCGTAAACTTTTGAAAGAGGCGCTCAGCAATCACAAACCCCAAAACGGCATCACCGAGAAACTCCAGTCGCTCGTTGTTATCCGAGTGGGCACTCCTGTGCGTAAGCGCCCGTTTGAAAACAGACGGGTCCTTGAATGACAGCCCTAACTTTCGGGCCAGCTTCTCTGGTTCCTGAATCACCTCGAATTAAGCCTCCGAGAGGATCGGGCACTTGAGACGATCAAAAATTCGGCTCATTGCAGTGTGGTTCCAATCCGGCTCAAGGAAATCCCAGGCTTCCCGGCATCCCAACTCATCCAGATAAAGAACGCCCGCCCCACCAAATTCGCTTCGGGTACCGTGCCCCAAAACCGACTGTCGTTACTGTTATCTCGGTTATCGCCCATGACGAAATATTCGCCGGGTTTAACAACGAACTCACCTTCTCTCAGAGAAGGGTCTTCAACACGCACCAAAATATCATGGGTCAGTTCGGTCAAATCTTCTGAAATCAGTGTTTCGCCTTGATAGGCACCACCTTGAGTGCCGCCATCGTAACTACCGAGTGAGGTTTGCTTCATAGGCGAGCCATTGATGAACAGTTGCTTGTTGTAGTAACCGATACGGTCACCCGGCAACCCAATTACGCGCTTGATGTAATCCACCGTAGGATCCTTGGGGTAACGAAATACCACAATGTCCCCGCGTTTTGGGGAACCCATCTCGATGATCTTGTTATTGAGCACCGGTAAACGAACGCCGTAAGTGAATTTATTTACCAAAATGAAATCACCAATCAACAACGTTGGCATCATGGATCCCGATGGAATTCTGAACGGCTCAAAAAGAAAAGATCTTAGAATCAGTACAATCAAAACTACCGGAAAGAACGAGTGGGCATATTCGACCAGCAAAGGCTCTTTTTCAGGCAGGAGCCTCCTAGGCCGCGTCATCTGGAGCAACAGATAACCACCCCAAATAGTGCCGGTCACGAAGGTGGCCAGCACCAGAAAAAAAGAAAAATCGTAATCCATGGAATCGTCTCTCTAGCTTTGTTCAAGCATCCTTGTTAACACGAAGTACCGCCAGAAAGGCTTCCTGAGGGATATCAATCTTACCGACCTGCTTCATGCGTTTCTTACCCGCTTTCTGTTTCTCAAGCAGCTTCTTTTTTCGGGTAATGTCACCGCCATAGCATTTCGCCAAGACGTTTTTCCGCATCGCTTTGACAGACGACCGAGCCACAATCTTGGCGCCAATCGCGGCCTGGATGGCCACTTCATACATCTGTCGCGGAATGAGATCTTTCATGCGCTCAACCAGATCTCGCCCACGAGTCATACTGATGTCTTTATGAATAATCAAAGACAATGCGTCCACACGCTCGGCATTGATCAGGATATCCAGCTTGATCAGGGGCGCCGCCTGAAAACGGAGAAACTCGTAATCGAACGATGCAAACCCCCGACTCACGGATTTAAGTCGGTCGAAGAAATCCAGAACCACTTCACTCAAAGGTAACTCGAAACTGACGGCCACCTGACCACCGATGTATTGCATCCTCTTTTGTACGCCTCGCTTCTCGATGCACAGCGTCATTACGTTACCCAGATAATCCTGTGGTACCAGAATATTAGCTTCGATAATGGGTTCCCGAATCTCGACGATTTCGTTCGGCGGCGGCAACTTCGATGGATTGTCGATGTGTATCGTGGTTTCATCCGACTTCAATACTTCATAGATTACGGTGGGCGCCGTAGTAATGAGATCAAGATCGTATTCTCGCTCCAAACGCTCCTGAATGATTTCCATGTGGAGCATACCAAGGAAACCAATACGGAAGCCAAAACCCAAGGCTTGTGAGGTTTCAGGCTCAAACTGCAGCGCCGCATCATTCAGATGGAGTTTATTCAGCGCTTCTCGTAGATTTTCATAATCATCGGACTCTACGGGATAAAGCCCTGCAAACACTCGAGGCTGGACTTTCTGAAACCCAGGCAAAGGCGCTTCGCACGGATGATCGGTTGATGTAATCGTATCGCCCACAGGGGCACCGAAAATATCCTTGATCCCGGCGATGACAAAACCTACTTCACCTGCATTTAGTACGTCTTTATTAAAGGGCTTGGGGGTGAAGACACCCAATTTATCGACGATATGGCTTTTGCCCGTCGACATCAGCAGCATTTTTTGTTTACGATGAATCGAGCCATTGACAACTCGAACCAGCGACACCACCCCAAGGTAATTATCAAACCAAGAGTCAATGATCAGCGCCTGCAGAGGAGCCGATGGATCGCCCGTTGGCGCAGGCACCAAAGCCACCAGTTGCTCCAAGAGATCCCCGACGCCTAAGCCGGTTTTAGCGCTGATCCTGAGTGCCTCATCGGCAGGCACACCAATAATCTCTTCAATTTCCGTACAGACCCGCTCAGGCTCAGCTGAGGGCAAATCAATCTTATTAAGCACAGGAATAACTTCAAGGCCCTGCTCGATTGCGGTATAGCAGTTGGCTACACTCTGAGCTTCAACGCCTTGCGCCGCATCAACGACCAGAAGAGCCCCTTCACAGGCCGCCAGTGACCTTGAAACTTCATAAGAAAAATCCACATGACCCGGGGTATCGATGAGGTTGAGCTGATAGGTTTCACCATCACGAGCCTTATAGTTCAGAGTCACACTCTGAGCTTTGATGGTAATCCCCCGCTCACGCTCGATGTCCATGGAGTCCAAGACCTGAGCAGACATTTCCCGCTCGGTCAGACCCCCGCAGGTCTGAATAAAACGATCTGCGAGGGTAGACTTACCATGATCGATATGCGCGATGATGGAAAAATTTCGAATGTGTTTCTGATCGGTCACTGCTTCAGTCCTTGATTTTGATCGCTAGGAACTGGGCTGTCCCGTGTCGCTGCACCAAAACGGCCGCAGACTTGTCCTTCGGTAAACCTTTGATGATATCCGTGAATTGTTTCACATCCTTAATGGACTGATCCTGAATTCTTAGGATTAAATCTCCTTTACGAATACCTGCATCATAAGCAGGGCCCGGAGTCACGCCCTGAACCAGAACGCCACCGGTCTTTGGAAGCTGGAGCTGTTCACGCTGCTGAGCCGTTGGATTACTGACCCCGAGGCCAATCCTTCCAATCTTGTCGCCCAACTGAGGCTCTTCAGTTTTCGCAACTTCAGGCTCTTCTTCTGGGAGCGCACCGATCTTAATGGTTAACTCTTTTGTCGATCCATTCCTCAGCACTTTGAGTTTTGCGGTTTGGCCAATTTTGGTCGAGCCCACCATCGGCGGTAAGGAGGCTGAGGATACGATTTCTTGACCGTTATATTCCTCAATGATATCGCCCGGCTGGAGACCTGCCTCTTCTGAAGGGCTCTTAGGAAGAATTTTCGCGACCAGTGCGCCTTGTGGTTTTTTCATACCGAAGGATTCAGCAAGTTCCCGGGTCACATCCTGAATCTGAACGCCTAACCAGCCTCGAGACACACGGCCCTGTGACTTCAACTGGTCGACAACACCCATCGCAACATCAATTGGAATCGCAAAGGAAAGCCCCATAAACCCGCCGGTGCGGCTATAGATTTGCGAGTTCACGCCAATCACTTCACCATCCAGATTAAACAATGGTCCGCCGGAGTTACCCGGATTAATGGCCACATCGGTTTGGATGAAGGGTACATAGTTATCACTGGGGAGGCTTCGACCCTTGGCACTCACGATACCCGCTGTAGCCGAGTGATCAAAACCAAAAGGAGACCCAATCGCCAAAACCCACTCACCCACTTTGAGCTTATCGGCTGAACCCATCTTCACAATGGGAAGGTCCTTAGCATCAACCTTCAATAAGGCAATGTCGCTCCGCTTATCAGAACCCACGACCTTGGCAACGAGCTCTCGTCGATCCTGAAGTTTTACAATCACTTCATCTGCGTCCTTGATGACGTGATGATTAGTCATCACATACCCATCCGACGAGATAATGAAGCCAGAACCCAATGATTTTGCTTCGCCGGAATCACCGCCTTCAGGACCCCCTTGCCCGCCTGGGCCACCCGGCGGCACCCCAGGCGCACCCGGTCCACCTTCGCCAAAATAGCGTCTTAAGAAATCTTCGAGCGGCACACCTTCTGGCCCTTCCATGCCTTCTGGCAACTGAGGTACAGGACCTGCTTCATTAGTAGCCACTTTTTGCGTGGTACTGATGTTCACGACAGCGGCATTATTCTGATCAACAAGCCCTGTAAAATCGGGCAGTTGAGCCAGAGCAACCGGTGTTGCAAATACAAATACGGCACATAGAAAGAACGATGCCCATGGTTTCTTAAGCATTACAAAACTCCTGGTATGGGAGACGTTGGATAATCAAAATCAGACATAAATCAGTCGGTCAGGATGACCTTCTGGAGACCGTTAGGTCTGTAAAAGGGTCGTCAAGGAGAGAACGCCATCTCAGATAGAGCAGCGATCCCAGAAAAAAAGACAAGCCTCCTAGAATGGACGGCCACTCACGATCGATCAAAAAAACGAACTCTGCCAAGCACTCACCCAGCAAAGCACCCAGCAATAGAGCGCTTAGGGGAACGACATACGTCAGAAGACTTGCATGAACGAGATAAGATTCTTGAATCTTAAGGCTCAACAGATCACCCGGCTTATAATTTGGGTGATCGATGAGCAAAGCCACGTCAGATTCCTTACGCTTAATGAGGCCTGCGGTGAAAGCGACAGAACAGCTTTGGGAGCAGCTTTGGCAACCTCCGTCATCCACTCTTCTAACCCAAACACCCCGTTTGTCGACACGCTGAACGACAACACCTTGATCTATCATGAACCGCCAACGTGCTTGGATTTAAGTCCTTGAGCAATGGCTGCAACCGTCTTGGTTGGAACTTCACCCATCACTGTGATCTTGTAGCCGTCTACATAGAGCGTATCAACGTTGATCGCACCCACCGTTCGGGTACTTCCTGAAGGGGCACTCGCCCGTTTCTCAATGTACACCGATACCGAAGAGAATCCGTCACTGAGTAGAACTTGTTCAACCGGTGTATCCGACGGTGGCCGCTTAACCAAAACATACGACACAATCTGAAAACCTTCTGGAACATTGGTTAAGGTCCAGTTCAATGAACCCAGCGAACGATTTTCACGATGACTTATTTGCGAAATGGGCGCAGAGCTTTTGACTGACGGCTCGAGATCCTGGTTAGAAATGGAATTTTCAAGCGTCAACGATGTAAATACCACCTGCTCGATCGTCAGACCCTCTTCATTCACAACTTCAAGCTTAACAGGTAATTTATTCTGGGAGTCCACCCAGATGAGCCGCGTATAACGGTAATCATCTTTGGGTTCCAGTGCGACCACTTGCGCTAAATGACCTGATACGTACTCTTGCCCACGAAGGTTAATCTGATAGAAACGGGACAACAGAGCAGGATCATCGGGCAAGTCTAAAATCAGTGACCTGGCGGTGGGCTTGGTTTCGACGACGACGTGCTGACCGTCTTTAGAATAAACCGAGACGTTCCCAGCGGTACGGATAACTTCACGCATGGGACTACTCATTGCGACGAGCTTTTCTTGCTCCTGACCGTCCTTAAATGCATGGAATAACTTGAAACTGTCGACCTGCTGGTCCTTGATATAGACAAGGACACCCTTGTAGGTGAGGTGCGCCGATGCGCCTCGCATGGCCTTGAGCCAGTCAAGACCTGAATCACTTTCGGCAAACGCCGAACCGGAACAAAGCGCAATAGCAAATACCAAAAGGCTCAGAAAACGACTGAGCCTCCGGGACGTTCGGACTAAAATTTTAATACCGTTCACTGTCTCTTTAAACCCAACCCTCAACGTGATCCACTGACCAATCGGATGGAGGGCAACATGCCCTGAGACCCCGAAAGATAGGTTGTTTCATCATGCATGGCGAGATAATCATTTAGTTCAGTATCAACGGCCGCAGTCTGAACATTACTACCTTGCAATTGAACTTTAGCCAAGAGCTCAGAACCACGTCCAGGCGCGTAATCAGTTAGCGAGCGGGCAACAAAAACAGCCATCACAGCTAAAGAGGCGGCCAATGCGTACGTCAAAGCCTTTTCGTACACTCGTACGGAAGACATCTTGGGGGCAAGCACAGTAGGCTCTTCACTCAATGCGGCACTGACCCGGTCAGTAAACCCAAGATCAGGAGCAAATACTTTTTGAGCGTGCAAAGCTTCTCGCGCAATGGAGAGGCGATGCCACTTCTTCTGGGCCTCAGCATTTTGGGCCAGAGCCCTAAACACTTCAACCGATTCCGAACGATTCAGCTCGTCATCGAGAAGAGCACTCAGCCGCTCATTCAGTTTGTCGTCATGCAAATTCATAAATCACCCTAACAAAGGTTCAAGTTTTTTGTCGATGGCCTCGCGGGCCCTAAAAATTCTGGATCGGACTGTCCCAACAGGACAATTCATCACCTGTGCAATTTCGTCATAACTGAGACCATCGAACTCTCGAAGGGTGATAGCCGTTCGAAGTTCTTCAGGCAACTCGTCTAAGGCAAGCTGGATGACACCTGCTAATTCCTCGGTCAGAGCCGCTCCTTCCGGAGTCTCGTAATCTCTTAGACGTCCTCCGGACTCAAATTGTTCCGCATCTTCGATATCTATTTCATCATCGGACGGTCTACGGGTCCTCATGGAGAGGTAATTCTTGGCTGTATTGATAGCAATTCGGTACAACCAAGTATAGAAAGCACTCTCTCCACGAAAGCTCGGCAAGGCTCTGTAGGCCTTGATAAAGGTTTCCTGAGAGACATCCAAAGCCTCATGAGGATCTTTAATATATCGGTTGATCAATTGCGCGATTTTGTACTGGTACTTTCGCACCAAAATATCGAACGCTTTTTTATCGCCCGACTGAACGCGTTTGACCAACTCCTCGTCTAAAACTTCTCCCATGCTGGGGAAACCCTTTTGTTATGGGCGCAGGCCAATCGATGAGACTTGGGTGCGCTAAAAAAACGAACATTCCAAATCCCCCGATATATGGCTTCAGTGAGCGCCTTATAGTTTAAAGACCATTATCGTTGTTTAAGGCGTACCATTCAATCCATTCCTTAGATCGATTAGGGCACTTTGGGTTTTAGTTGTTGTTTTTTTGAAGTAGGATGACGCCCTTCCCCAGCCACCCTATAACGATGACCAAATCCCTTTACGATGTCCTCATTATTGGCAGCGGTGCCTCAGGCCTTAGTTTAGCCTTGAGACTTGCAGAACACGCGCGCATTGCCGTCATCTCGAAAACAGCCTTGATTGAATCGAACACCCTCTATGCTCAGGGTGGAATTTCAGCTGTACTCGACGAAGAGGACTCCATTGAATCCCACATACAGGACACCCTTACAGCCGGTGCGGGTTTGTGTGATCCAGACATCGTTCGACTTGTTGTTTCACACGGAAAGGCCTGTATTGAATGGCTCTTGGAGCAAGGCGTCCATTTCACCGAAGTGGAATCCGATTCAGGCGCTCACCAACTCCACTTAACCCGCGAGGGCGGTCACACCCATAGACGGGTGGTTCATGCCGCAGACGCTACAGGAAGGGCCATAGAAACCTCGCTGGAGCAACAAGCCAGAAACCACCCCAGTATCGAGCTGTTGGAGTATCACAACGCTGTTGACCTGATCACTACCCGAAAAATTGGACTCGCTGAAGATCGGGTCTTGGGTGCCTACGTCCTGGATGGGCGGAGCCAAAAGGTCAAAACCATCCGCGCTCGACATGTCGTCATAGCATCAGGTGGTGGCAGTAAGGTCTATCTCTATACCAGTAACCCCGATATTGCCACAGGAGATGGTATCGCCATCGCTTGGCGGGCGGGTGCCGAAGTCGCCAACATGGAGTTCATCCAGTTCCACCCCACCTGCCTATACCACCCTCACGCGCGATCGTTCCTCATTTCAGAGGCGGTGAGAGGTGAAGGAGGCCGACTGCTATTAAAAAATGGCGAACCCTTCATGCAGCGGTTCGACCCCAGAGGCGAACTCGCTCCACGGGACATCGTTGCACGCGCCATTGATCATGAGATGAAGCGCCTGGGTGAAGACTGCGTTTTTCTGGACATCTCTCATCGCTCAAAAGAATTCATAAAAAGCCATTTCCCAACAATCTACCAGCGCTGCCTTGAGCTCGGGATCGACATTTCGAAAGATCCTATCCCTGTGGTCCCGGCCGCACATTACACCTGCGGCGGTATCCTCACCGATTCCAAAGCCAGAACCAATATCCAGGGACTTTATGCCATTGGCGAATCCGCCTGCACTGGACTTCATGGGGCTAACCGGATGGCGAGCAATTCACTATTGGAATGCCTGGTTTTTGCAAAACAAGCCGGAGATCACATCCTCTCGGTTCTATCTGAACCCGCTGATAGCCCAAACCTCCCTGAATGGGATGCATCGAAGGTCACCGACTCCGATGAAGAAGTCGTGGTCTCACATAACTGGGATGAAATTCGACGCTTCATGTGGGATTACGTGGGCATTGTTAGGACCGATAAACGGCTGCAACGAGCACTCCGTCGGGTTGAGCTACTCAAACAGGAAATTGGCGACTACTACGGCAACTTCAGAATCACCAATGACCTTTTAGAGTTAAGAAATCTGGTCATCGTGGCTGAACTGATCATACGATCGGCGCTGCTCCGCAAAGAAAGTCGTGGACTCCACTACACCTTGGACTACCCTGAGCCCAGCACACAGAAAGCCGCCAAGAACACGATTTTAAAACCCAGCGACTGAAACAGGATGGATTTAGCGTGCACGGTGGAGCGCCCATGACAATGAGGGCTATCGAGATTACCGCACCGGGGGGCCCTGAAGCCCTAAGCCTCTGTAAACGCCCAACTCCTGAACCAAGTCATGGAGAGGTCTTGATCAAAGTATCAGCGGCGGGCGTTAACCGACCCGACATTCTTCAACGCCAAGGACTCTATCCTGCCCCAAAGGGAGCCACAGATCTACCTGGGCTTGAAGTATCGGGCCACATTAAAGCCTTGGGGCCAGGGGTTACGGAGTGGAAACAAGGCGACCGCGTCTGTGCGCTTGTGAACGGTGGAGGGTATGCCGAGTATTGTATTGCGCCTCTAGAAACCTGCCTTCCAATCCCAGAAGGCCTAACGCTCCAAGAAGCCGCAGGATTACCTGAGACCTACTTCACCGTCTGGTCCAATCTCGTGGATTTGGGCCAAATCAAAAGGGGTGAACGTCTTCTGGTTCATGGAGGCAGCAGCGGCATTGGTGTAGCCGCCATCCAATTAGGACGGTTTCTTGGCGCCGATATATTCGCAACCGTCGGAACACCCGAAAAAGTAAGTGCCCTGGAAACCTTGGGCGCCAAGGTCATCAACTACCAACATGATGACTTCAAAACCACGCTTTCATCACTGACTCAAGGGAAAGGGATGGACATCATCCTTGACATGGTTGGCGGAGATTACTTGGGTCGAAACATCGAGTTACTGACCTACGGCGGTCGACTCCTCATCATTGGCCTTTTGGGTGGCTCTCAGGGTGAACTGGATCTCAATCGGGTTTTGACCCGAAGGCTTCGGATTGAGGGATCCACGCTCAGACGCCGAACCCTTGAAGAAAGGAAAGCAATCCGAGATGCCCTACTCCATAACGTCTGGCCTCAGTTTGGGACCCTTGAATTTAGGCCTATCATGGACCGATGCATTCCTTTTACTGAAGCATCGAAAGCTCATACACGTATGGAATCCAGCCAACACATTGGGAAAATCGTCCTCACGATGGAGACCTACTGAATGTTCAAGACTTTGAAAACCCTGTTACCCCTCTTGTTGATCTCAGCTTCGAGCCTGGCCTTGAGCGCTGATCTAGCCAAAGGCCTTTCAGCCGCGGCTCGGCAGGACTGGGCTCAGGCGCTTTCTGAGTTCAAGCCCCTAGCGGAGATTGGGGACCCCAACGCTGAAGTCAATCTTGGAAATTTATACCTTCGAGGCTTGGGTGTAGAGGAAAACCCAGCGGAAGCCTTTAAATGGTTTAAGCGGGCGGCCGATCAGGGGAATGTGAAAGGCGAAGGGAAAACGGCAATGATGTACTTCTATGGCCTCGGTACGCCCAAGGACGAAGCTGAAGCCATCCGCTGGTTCACCAAAGCCGCAGAACAAGGCGACCCTGATTCCGCCTCGATCCTAGGTGGCATTTATTCACTCGGAGAAGGCGCCGCCAAAGACAGGACACAGGCCTATCTTTGGTATTCAGTCGCCGCCGATCGCGGCAAAAAAGACGCTCTGGAGCAACGTTCCACGCTGATGGATGAGATGACACCCGGTGAGAGCCAGGAAGCTTTATCCTTGCTCTCAAACTGGCGCGAACAGCATGATCCTCTCCCTAAAGAGTCGTTGGAACATACCAAGAATGCTCGCCCTGCAGCAGTCTCACCTAAAAATACGCATAAAAGAGCCAAGAAGCGATTAAAGCGTCACCGAAAGCATCGGAGGATACATTAGCCAAAGTGGCAGACGTAGTCCAAAGGACCCGTCGTCTCAATATCAAACTCACTGTCTGCTGCTACAGAAAAGGATTGCCCAGCTTGGTAGGACGTCCAAGTGGCATGACCTTGGATTTTTACCTTGCAACTACCCTCGACAATCTCCATCACCTCGGGGGCTGCCGTTTTGAAGGTCAATGTTGATGGGAGAATCACTCCCACCGTTTTACGACTGCCATCAGCCAAGATCACCGTATGGCTGACGCATTTTCCGTCGAAATAGACGTTCGACTTCTTGATGACACTGACGTTATCGAATTGAGACATGTTATACCTATTCAAGCGGATGTAAGCCCGCCATTATAGCTTCATCAAACTGAAGACTTAAGCTGTTAGGTTTTTAAAGAATGATGACCACGATGGGCACAAGCACCACAATGATGAGCACTTTATAGGGCCACGCCAAGGCAGCCCAAGCGAGTTTTACTTCCGAGACTCGAATGTGTAACCAACGTTTAACCTTGGGCAGCAGGGTGGTTCGGCTGTGGTTCCAAAGCCATTTAAGCAGAAAAACCACCAAAAGGGCCTTTACGGGCATCAAGCCAAAGGCCGTTACAATTTCAGAGTAGTAATCGGCATCATGAGGAAAATGGACCTTGAGCCAATCTTCAATTTTATCCTCAAGCAACTCTTCAGGGGCTTCAATCAAGACCAGCCATAGGTGCTCAATGACTTGCAAAAGAAAACTAAAGATATGAATCCCAAGCTCCAGAAAGATTTCCCAAAGCGCTACCAGGGATAACAAAATTCCTCCCAGCCACAGAAGTGGTTTCCAGCTGGCTTCTATGACTTCCTCTTCATGAAGCGATGGATCGAGGGGCTTTGATTCAAAAACTGGATCACGTTCGGTCATAACTCAAAACATAGGGGGTCCATTGCGGTTTAAAAAATTCTGCACGATTCAATCTGCACATAATGCCCATCGAATCCAAGCCTGACAAATATTCAAGAGATGAGCCGCTTAAAGAAAAATCTCACCAATTCGCCAACATCACCTTATCTCTACTTGACGAACTATAGACCCACTCAGGTGTAATAATGTTCCTATACACCGAATTTCTCTTTATCAATTCACCATGAGCATAGTGGTCGTTCCGGCCTGGAAAAATTAGAGAGCGTCTTACACCGTGCCCAATAAGCCAACATCAGCAACCGCCCATGTCCAAGAGCGCATGCGTCTCGATAAATGGCTATGGGCCGCCCGCTTTTTTAAAACACGCCACTTAGCGGTCGAAGCCATCAATGGTGGTAAAGTGCACGTCAATGGTCAAAGAGCGAAGCCCGGGAAAGAGATCGAGTGCGGCCAAAAGATCACCCTCACCAAAGACATCTACACTTTTGACATTACAGTGGCCGCCCTTAATGCCCAACGCCGTCCGGCCGGTGAAGCTGCAACCCTCTATCTTGAAAGCGAAGAGAGCATTGACCGACGTAAGGTCCTGCTCCAGCAGAAGCGCGAAGACAAGGAAATGGGCATTGAGCCGCAAGGGAGGCCCAGCAAACGAGATAGACGATTGATTCATCGATTCAAGGGCACGGGTATTTAGTCTTTACTGGATTCCCTGAGACCTAACTCCCCTCAGCCTCTCTCGATTGACTCATCTTGTACACAGAGCCAAATGATCGACAATCACGTCATCCGCATTTAAACTGAACGGCTTTCTTTTTGTTGATTATGCCCGTCTTTTCCGGGGCAGGTCACATTCCATGCAATAGGGGTTTCTCATGAATCAAGCCAGCCAGACGCTCATTCAGAATTATTACGCCGCTTTTAATGCCGGCGACATGGACACTTTTCTTAACCTCCTGACCGATGATGTGATTCACGACATCAATCAAGGACAAAGAGAACAAGGCAAAGAAGCCTTCAGGGCTTTCATGGGCCGTATGAATAAGAATTACAAGGAACAACTGGTCGACATGGTCATCATGAGCAGCGATGACGGCAAACGGGCTGCGGCTGAGTTTGTGGTTCTCGGTGAGTACCTCGTCACAGACGAAGGCCTTCCAGAAGCCAAAGGCCAAACCTACCGCCTTCCAGCGGGGGCCTTCTTTGACATACGTGACGGGAAAGTCGCGCGTATCACCAATTACTACAATCTCGAAGACTGGGTCGCGCAAGTCAGCGCCTAAAGTTAAGAAGCTTTCGAGGAGTCGCCATGCCACAGCCCGTCGAAATTCGCCGTTTCCTCGGCCACGATCCCGAGCTCAAATCATTCTTACCCGATTTAGCTCGTCTAAGGATAGAGGTATTTAGAGACTTTCCCTATCTCTACGATGGCACGATCGAGTACGAACAGCATTATCTAGAGACCTATACCCAGTGTCCCGAAAGTATCGTGGTCTTAGTACTGGATGGCGATCAGGTGGTAGGTGCCACCACGGGGCTTCCCATGGATGCAGAAACCCCAGAATTTCAAAAACCCTTTCTGGAAAAAGGCATGGACCCTACGCGCATTTTTTACTGCGCGGAGTCGGTCCTTTTACCGGCCTACCGAGGCCGGGGTATTTACCCCCGTTTTTTCGAAGAGCGCGAGGGACATGCTAGAGCCATTGGACGATTTGATCTTTGTTCGTTCTGCTGCGTGCAAAGAAGCGAAGATCACCCACTAAGACCCGCTGGCTATGTGCCACTCGATAGGATCTGGAACAAATTTGGTTATGCGAAACACCCTGAGCTCCACACCACGTATGATTGGAAGGATGTGGATGAAGAGACTGAGTCTTCAAAGCCCATGGTGTTCTGGCTCAAACCATTGAAGGAAGCCAACTGATGTCCCTCTTGAAGGTTGCGACCGCCCAGTACGACATCGGCTTCCTCAATAGCTGGGATGACTATGTTCATAAGATCACCCGATGGGTTAAAGGTGCCAGTGAGCAAGGAGCAGCTTTCCTAGTATTTCCTGAATATTTCAGTATGGAACTAGCTTCACTCTTTGGACCGTCAGTTTATGGATCTCTCAAAGGCCAGCTAGAAGCCATGCAAGAGAAACTACCCAGCTTTCTGGAACTCTTTAAAGGTTTAGCCAAGCAATACCATGTCCATATAGTAGCCGGCTCTTTCCCCGTTAAGCAGCCAGATGGGAGCTACAGGAACCGCGCCTACCTTATTCAACCGGATGGGAAAACCGATTTCCAAGATAAACTCCAAATGACACGTTTCGAGAACGAGCACTGGCATATTGCCGCGGGCGAGAGCATTAAAACCTTCGAAACCCCTTTTGGTCTAGTAGGCATCAATATCTGCTATGACAGTGAGTTTCCGATCCTTGCTCGGCATCAGGTTGAACAAGGGGCCGATCTCATTATTGTGCCTAGCTGCACGGATACAACAGCAGGGTACTGGCGGGTTCGAATAGGGTGTCAGGCGAGAGCTTTAGAAAATCAATGCTACGTGATCCAATCGCCCACCGTAGGAGAGGCGCCCTGGTCAGAGGCCGTTGACGTCAACATTGGGGCGGCCGCGGTCTATACGCCGGTTGACTATGGGTACCCCGACGATGGGGTTCTCGCCATAGGTGAACTCAATAAAACGCAGTGGGTCTATGCCGATATTGACCTAGGTTCCATTGGTCATATTCGAAGGACCGGCCAAGTCTTCAACTATCGTGACTGGCCGGGACAATTTCGTTGTATTGACACTCAGAAGAACTAATTTTGGATCCTCTTATGGCTGAAAAGACACACCGCGTGGAACTCTTTGACACGACACTTAGAGATGGCAGTCAAACAGCGGGTATTAACTTCTCGGCCGAAGACAAAGTCCGTATTGCTGAGCGCCTCGCTGAGTTCAACATTGACTGGATAGAGGGAGGCTGGCCGGGCGCGAGCCCCAAAGACAGCCAATTTTTTGAACTCATGCGCAACCGGTCATGGACTCATACCCAGCTGATTGCCTTTGGCAGTATGGCAAGACCTGGAACGCCGGCCAGAGAAGATAAAGGCTTAAAGTATCTTGCAGAAAGCGGCGCAGACGGGGCTTGTGTTTTTGGTAAGAGCTGGGACCTTCATGTAACCAAAGCCTTAGGCATTTCACTTGAAGACAATCTCGCCTTGGTGAAAGACACCATCTCGTGGCTTAAAACGAAACTTCCGAAAGTATTT
>Ga0316224_1001333_pt1 | contig 27712 bp, 20 predicted proteins | sample TBH18013metaG_FD_206254 | JGI IMG/M metagenome (GOLD analysis project Ga0316224, IMG submission 206254) | Freshwater microbial communities from Trout Bog Lake, Wisconsin, USA - TBH18013 | ecosystem: Environmental > Aquatic > Freshwater > Lake > Hypolimnion/Profundal zone | place: USA: Wisconsin... | reverse complement strand
GGCATGAAGGATTCCAAGGTGATCGTCGCCATCAACAAGGACGAGGAGGCCCCCATCTTCCAGGTGGCCGACTACGGTCTGGTGGCCGATCTGTTCAAGGTATTGCCCGAACTGTCCGCCGAACTCGGCAAATAACTTCGATCCTCGCGGCGCTAGCGCCATCACCCGGGAGCCTTAAATGACTGCTATCCAGAAAATCGGTGTCATCGGCGCAGGCCAGATGGGGAACGGCATTGCGCATATCTGCGCCGCGTCGGGCTTTGACGTGATTCTGCTCGACATCAGTGACGAAGCCCTCAAGCGGGGCCTCGGCGTCATCGAGAAGAACCTCGGCCGTGCCGTCTCCAAGGGTAAGCTGACCGAGGCCGACAAGACCGCGACCCTGTCGCGCATCAAGCCGACCACCAGCTACGCCGATTTCAGCGATTCCGATCTGGTGATCGAGGCCGCCACCGAAGACGAGAAGATCAAGCGGCTGATCTTCCAGCAGTTGTGCCCGGTGCTGAAGCCGGAAGCCCATATCGCGTCGAACACCTCGTCGCTGTCCATCACCCGTCTGGGTGCCGCCACCGACCGTCCCGCCAAGTTCATGGGCATGCACTTCATGAACCCGGTGCCGGTGATGCAGCTGGTCGAACTGATCCGTGGCATCGCCACCAGCGAGGAGACCTTCTCCCTGGTGCGCGAGATGACCCTGAAGCTGAGCAAGAAGCCGGTCTCGGCCGAGGACTTCCCGGCCTTCATCGTCAATCGCATCCTGCTGCCGATGATCAACGAGGCGGTCTACACCCTGTACGAGGGCGTCGGTTCGGTGATCTGCATCGACACCGCCATGCGTCTGGGCGCCAACCACCCGATGGGTCCGCTGGAACTGGCCGACTTCATCGGCCTGGATACTTGTCTGGCGGTCATGCAGGTGCTGCATGAAGGCCTCGCCGACAGCAAGTATCGCCCCTGCCCGCTGCTGGTCAAATACGTGGAAGCCGGTTGGCTGGGCCGCAAGACCGGTCGTGGTTTCTACGACTACACCGGCGAGACCCCGGTCCCGACCCGCTGATCCCATTGGGGTCCGGTTGAAAAGCCCCCCTTCCCGGCCGGGAAGGGGGGCTTTTTGCCGCGTGCGTCAGGCATGGCGGGTAGCGCCATTGACTGGAGCGATTTGGCCGCCGCGCGGGACGAGTTCCATGGGGAGTGGGGCTCCTGCTTGCGCCCCCGAGAGAGCCTGGACGCGGCATGAGGCGTTCAAGTTATTTCTCCTTGGGCTGTTCTTCCCGACTCGTTCAGCATCGCAAGATGGTCGGCGAATTCCTTGTCCGCGCCTTTGATGTGGTCGATAAGCCATCCCTGCAGAAATCCCAGAACCTCGTCACCAAGGGCGTACTCGCCGTTTGCCCTGATGTGATTGAGAATGATGGTGAGGTCGCCGAGCAGGCGCTGATGTTCCTGCTGATGGGCATCGCCCTTCTCATAATTGATGGCCTCCATCCACTCCTGTTCCCGGCAGAAGTGATCCTTGGCGCAATCAATCAGACGCTGGGCGATTTCATCCAACCGCCCCGCGTCGGCGCAGGTCGAGGTCGCGCGGAGCAGTTCCCCCAGGCACTCACAGAGAATCCGGTGATCCGCATCCAAGACGGAGATGCCGAGGTAAAGCTCGTCGTCGTCGACTTCGAAGTCCGGGACCCGCATGGTGCGCCTCCACAAAAAGGCATCAGTGTCGCTCTTGCTGACGCTTCCATATTCGCGCCGCGCTGCCCCTGGTTCACATTCGACTTTGGATCAGTTCCGGGCCGCCCCGCCCGACCGCGGGTCGAGCATGGGGAGTGGGCGAATCGCGCTTGCCGGCAATCGCGGCCGCTCTGTATCATCGTGGCAAGAAACAGATAATCAGCCGTGAGAGAGGGAGTGGAATGGAGCGGCACGGCGACAGTGGGAAGGTGTTGATCGCCGACGACCATCCGTTGTTCCGCGAGGCACTCCGGCAGGTGGTCGCGGTGACCCTGCCGGACCACATCGTCCTTCAGGCCAGCAGTCTGGGTGAGTCCGAGGCCGTCGCCGATGTGGGGGAATTCGACCTCGTCCTGCTTGACATCACCATGCCGGGGATGGACGGGTTCAACGGCCTGGTCCATCTCCGCAACATTTTCCCGGCGACGCCGATCATCATCGTCTCCGCCGATGAAAGCATCGAGACGATCCGCGAGGCGATGACCCTGGGCGCCTGGGGCTTCATTCCCAAGTCCATGGACGCGACACAGATGGCGGCCGCGGTCCGGCGCGTCCTGGCCGGCGAGGTCTTCATTCCGGTCGACCTGACCGAGGGCGCGGCCGGCCACGACCGATACCAGGTCGACGAGGAGTTCCGCAACGGCTATGCCGCCTTGACCGCCCAACAGCGCAAGGTGCTGGAAATGGTGGTGCTGGGCAAATCCAACAAGGTCATCGCCTACGAAATCAATGTCGCCGAGGGAACGGTGAAGTCCCATGTCTCGGCCATTCTTCACAAACTCAAGGTGAGCAGCCGCACCCAGGCGGCTCTCAACGCCGCCAAATTGATCGGCCGCACCCGCGCCTGATACCGACGAGCCACGGGCGTTGCTCGTCTCAACGCCCGTACTCTTTAACCGCCGCCGCGATGCCGCAAGAGATGGGCCATGAGGCTGCCCAGTTTGGCCGGGCGAATCGGTTTGGCCAGGAAGTGGCAGCCCGCATCCAGAATCCGTCGCTGGGTGCTTTCGCTGCTGTCGGCGGTAACCACCACGGCAGGAATATCGGCATGAAAGTGGCGGCGGAGATCGGCGATGGCGGACACTCCCAATTCATCGGCCTCAAGGTGATAGTCGGCGACGATCAGGTCGGGCGCTGCGGGGGATGCCAAATGCAGGGCGAGCATCGCGGCGCCGGTGGTGGCGCCGGTCACCGCCTGGCATCCCCATTGCTGGACCAGCTCGCGCATTCCGGCCAGGATGCTCGGGTCGTCCTCGATGATCACGATGCGTGCCCCATGCAGGGCAGACAAGGCCGTCCTCGGCGGGACAGCGGTGGCGGGCAGCGCGGCGATGGCCGGGGGCGACGCGGACAGCGCGGGTGGCACCTGGACGCCGAACAGGCTGCCCACGCCAACAGTCGAGCGGACCACGAGCGGGTGGTCCAGCAGGTGGGCGATCCGGCGGGCGATGGCAAGTCCCAGCCCCATTCCCTTCTCGCTCTTTTCCGCCTCGCCATTCAGACGGCGGAACTCCTCGAAGATCTCCTCCAACTTGTCTTCGGGCACCCCCTGCCCGGTATCCCAGACACCGACGAGAACGCAGCCGGAGCGGCGCCGGCAGCCGACCAGGACCCGGCCGCCCGCTGGCGTATAGCGAATGGCGTTGCCGATGAAGTTGCGCAGGATACGGGCGAGCAGGGCCGGATCACTGCGTAGCGCCAGGGTGCTGGGGACGAAGGTCAGCCTCAGGCCCTTGCGATCGGCCAGGGCGCGGCACTGCTCGGTCAGTCTGGAAAACAGATCGGCAACGGCGAAGTCGGCCGGCGAAGCCGTCAACGCCCCGGCATCGAACTTGGAGATGTCGAGCAGTGCCGTCAGGATCTCTTCGACGGTGTCGAGAGCCCCGAGAGACTTGCGTACCAGATCCTTGTTGGCGGCGGCAAGCCGGCGGGTCGCCAGAATTGAACCGAAAATGCGAGCCGCATTGAGCGGTTGCAGGAGATCGTGACTGGCGGCGGCGAGAAAATGGGTTTTCGATAAATTGGCCTGGTCGGCCAGGCTTTTTGCCGCCGCCAACTGGCGGTTGCTCGCTTGCAATTCGCCGGTCCGCTCTTCGACCCGACGTTCCAGGTCAGCCTTGGCCTCCCGCAGTTCTTCGGCATCCCGCCAGCGGTCGGTGATGTCGGAGAACATACCGATGTAGTGGGCTATGTGTCCCGCGCCGTCGCGAATTGTGTTGATCGTGATCAGGGCCAGAAAGGGATCGCCGTTCTTGCGCTTGCGCCAGACCTCGCCCTTCCACGTGCCGGTGGCGGCGACCGTCGCCCACACCCCGTCATAAAAGGCCTGGTCATGCCAGTCGCTGCGGAGAACGGCGATGGAGACGCCGATCAATTCGTCGCGCCGGTAGCCGGTCATGTCTTCGAACGCCCGATTGGCATCGACGATCGTCTTGTCGGCATCGCCGATCAGGATGCCTTCGCTGCTGGCGGAGAACACCTGCGCCGCCAGATGGATCTGGGCCTCCGCCTTTTTGCGGGCGGAAATATCCTCGTTGATGGCGATGGTATGGGTGATGTTTCCGGCGTCGTCGCGGACGGGGGTCAGGGAAACGCGGTTCCAGTAATCCCCGCCGTCCTTGCGCCGATGCAGCAGTTCGCCCTGCCACGGCAATCCGGCCGCCAAGGTCCGCGTGATGTCATCCCATAAATCCCCGGGGGCGGTGTCAGGCCAGAACAGCCGCGGCGTCCGGCCGATCAATTCATCGGCGCCGTAGCCGGTCACGGCGCAAAGGGCCGGATTGACGTATTCGATGACCGCTTGCCGATTGCAGATGAAGATGCCGTTGGTGGCCTGCTCGACCGCCTCGAGAAGCTTCTTGAGTTCGGTCAGGTTGCGGCGCAATGCCGGATAGTAGTTCTTATGGACCGACCGTTCGCTCAGGCCAATGATGCGATCTCGCTGCGCCTGCCAATCGGCCTCCGTCTCAGAGCCTGTCCGGGAAGTTGTCATGAGATTTCACGCCCCTGGGATGAGACGCACCGATGGAAAGAGGGGCCGCCAGGAGAGGGGGGCGACGTGATGCGGCGCTATCACAAGCCCCCCTCGACAAAGCGGGCGTCCATCCCGAGGGCGCCTGCGGTCGTCCGGAACCGGCCCGCCTGGTTCGTTGCCATGGCTCGACGATGCTTCCGGCATCGCCGTCGCCACGGCGCCTGCCATTTGCGCTGACGCGCTGTGGATTGCTGCGCAATACATTCAGACCGGTTCCGAACGATGAAACGCCATGAGAACTTTCCGGACAGGCTCTCAGAGGGCTTCGCCATAGATCGCCTTCAGATCGGCGTTGGAGGCCCGCCGCGGGTTGGTGAAAATACAGGGATCGCGCAGGGCAAACTCTGCCAGGTGTCCCACCTCTCCGGACGTCACCCCGCGGCGGGTCAAGCCGTCGCCGATCCCCACCGCCAACCGGACGGAACGGATTTCGGACTGAAGGCGCTGGCGTTTCCCGGCCATGGTCAGGCCGCGCAAATCCAGTCCCAACGCGGTGCCGACCTGCAGGAAGCGCTCCTCCGCCTTGGGAAAATTGAAGTCGACGCCGAATTCCAGCAGCAGGGCGTTGCATTCCCCGTGCGGCAGATGATCCGCGTAGCCCCCCAGGCTGTGGGCCATGGCATGGACGATCCCCAGGCTGGCGTTGGAGAAGGCCATGCCGGCGTGGAGGCTGGCCAGCATCATGTGTTCGCGGGTGGCGAGGTCGCCGGGATTGGTCACGGCCGCCAGCAGGTACGCCTTCACATCGCGGATCGCCGCCAGGGCGTGGACGTCGGCCAAGGGTGAACTGGCGGTGGAGACGAAGGCCTCGATTCCATGGGTCAAGGCGTCGAGGCCGGTACACGCGGTGAGGTAAGGGTCCATGGTCAGGGTGGTCTCGGGGTCCACCAAGGCCACGTCGGGAACGACGCTCTTGCTGATCACGGCGATCTTGGTCCGGCGGCGGATGTCGGAAAAGATCGCAAACTGCGAGATGTCGGCGGCGGAACCGGCGGTGGTCGGGATGCAGATCAAGGGAGGGCCGGGTGCCGGAATGAGATCCACCCCCTCGAAATCGAGAATGTGACCGCCATTGGTGGAGACGATGCCGATACCCTTGGCGCAGTCGATGACGCTGCCGCCGCCCAGGGCGACGATAATGTCGCATCCAGCCTGACGGTAGAGATCGACCCCGGCCATCACCTCATGGTCCTTGGGATTGGGGGTCACCCCCTGGAATGCCGCCGTTTCGATGCCTTCCTCGGCGAAAATATCCAGCAGTTCGGCCAGCCACCCGGCGGCGGCAACCCCAGGATCAGTGACCACCAGCACCCGGCGGGCTTGCAGATTGCGGGCATAGAAGGCGCTGCGGCGGCGGCAACCGACGCCGAAGACGATTTCGGGGGCGACAAACTTGCGCATCTCGAAGAGCGCCAAGGGACACCTCGGATCCGGCGATGGTCACGATGCAAGCATAGTGGGATCTCTCCCGGGCGGCAATGAGTCCGGAGCCGCCATCCTACTCCCTCATCGGGACGAGGCCACTGGTCAGGGTTCGAGGCAAAGCTGCTCGAAATCCATGTCGAGCAGGTTGACCGACAACATCCGGCTCCGGAGAGGCTGGCCCACGCCGAGCAGGATCTTGCACACCTCGGCGGTCTCCAGGCTGGCGACGACCGCCGGAGTGAAGGAAGGATTGCCGAGGTGCTGCTCGGCGCCCTTGCCATTGCCGGTCTGGGGGTACATCCGGTGCAAGATCCGGTCGCCGGGAAACGCGGTGATGACCTGGCCGTACCAGCCGGCGATGGCGCCATGCACCAGGGGGAGGCCCAGCCGCTCGCAGCTGTCGCCGAGCGCCAGCCGGATGGCGATGGAGTCCAGCGCGTCCACCACCACCTGAACGCCGGCCAGCGGCGCGTCCTGCTCCGGCGCATAGGCGGCATGGATCGCCACCAGGGTCACCGCCGGATTGATCCGGGCCACCCGCTCGGCGGCAAGCTCCACCTTGGGCCGTCCCAGCGCGGTGATTTCCGATAGCAATTGGCGGTTCAGGTTGTGCTCTTCGAACCGGTCGGGGTCCTGGACGATGATGGTGCCGACGCCCAGGCGCGCCAATTGCTCGATGACGTAGCCGCCCAGACCACCGCAACCGATCACCGCGACGCAGGCGTCGAACAGAACGCGCTGCTGCTCCACCGAAATGGTGGTCCGGTTGCGCTGATAGCGGGCCGGCAACAGGCCAAGCGCCAGGGCGGCGGCCTCCACGTCGTGGCAGGACAGGGCGAAGGTCTCGGCGGCGGCCGCCTGCGCCACCCAGGGCAGCAGATCGCCGACCGCCTTATCGCGAAGGAACTGGTCGAGCCCCGCCATCTCAGCCGCCCCCCAGCAAGGGAAACAGCGACAGCCGGGCGCCCTCCTGGAGCGGCAGTTCCGCCACGCCATGGCGGCCGTTGACCAGGATGATGCCAACATCCTTGGCGGGAATGCCAAGGCTGGCGATCACCTCCGCGATGCAGGTGCCCGGCGCCAGATCCCGTGACGCCTCGTTGAAGCGTCCGACCCGGAACGAGGCAAACAGCTTGACCGTGACCCGCATGGCCTCCTTGCCTCCCGTCGGTTCAGACCGTCTCGCCGTCGAACTTATTCAGTTCGATGGCGAGACGGCAAGGGCAAAGCCCGCCGCGCCACATGGCGCGGACCGCAGGGAACGCGTAGCGGACAAAGCCAAGCGCCAGCGCCCGGCGCTCGAGGGCCAATAGGCGAGTACTCGCCTCGGGTTCAGAAATCCCAGAACGCGTCGATCTCCTCGGCCGTAAAGTCCCACACCACGTTGTGAGGACTCAAGGGCTCCAGGGCGAAGAATTCGGGCAATCGGTCGTGAGCGGCGTTGAAGCCGGCGGCGATGTTGAACTGGTGCTCGGTCTTGAGGATGGTCTTGCCCAGATTGAGGACATCGTCCATGACCAGGGACAGGCCAAAGCGGGCATTGATCATCCCGATCAGCGATTCCAGGCATTCCGGGATATCCAGGGCGGGGAAGGCGACGAAGATGCACATCCCGGTGGAATCCACAGCCGCCGTGGCGATTTGAAGATTGCGCGACAGCGCCACCTGACCGTCCTTGGTCAGCGGGTCCACATGGCCGCCCACGTTCAGGACGTTGGTGGCGACGGCATAGCCGGCGGTGTGGTCGGCCCCCATGGTGGTGGTGGCATAGGTGATGCCCTGGCCCTTGACCGCGCGGGGATCGTAGGCGGGGATACTCTGCCCCTTGACCACCGGCACCCGGGTCAGGCCATAGGCCTTGCCGATTCCGGCGGCGGCGCTGCCCAACAGGCGGCCGAGCGGCGTGCCGGCGGCGATGTCCTCACGCAGCATGCGGATGACCCCCTTGCCGTCGCCGAAGGGCAGGATGCCGGCCTCCATGGCGACGCCGAAGGTCACGGCGGTCTCGATGCTGTCGACGCCGATATCGTCCATGATGCTGTCGGCGGTGGCGATGTCGTCCAGGTTGTCGATGCAGCAATCGGCGCCCAGGCCCCAGATGGTTTCGTACTCGAAGCCCGAGGTCAGGTACTTGCCGTCCTTGTCGTTGTAGACCTGCGAACACTGGATGACGCAGCCGGGATGACAGCCGTGCTTGGGCTTGCCGCCGCGCGCGACGATGGTGTCGTGCATGGTCTCGCCGGAGATCTTGTCATGCCCCTCGAACTGGCCGGCGGTGAAGTTGCGAGTCGGCAGACCGCCCAGTTCGTTCAGGATGTTGACCAGAATGGCGGTGCCATAGGTGGGCAGGCCCTGGCCGCTCACCGGGTGATCCAGCAGGGTCTTGCAAAAGACCTTGCCGGCGGCCTTGAACTTCACCGTATCGACCAGGGTCGGCAGGGGGGCGCCCTTGTCGTCGATGGTGATGCATTTGATCCGCTTGGCCCCCATCACCGCGCCCAGGCCGCCCCGACCCAGGCTGCGCAGCTTGCTGTCCGGGTCTTTGACCGAAATGCTGGCCAACACCATCTTCATTTCCCCCACCGGACCGATGGAGAGCATGCCGACGCCGCGCCCGTGACGGGCCTCCAGGGCCTCGACCATGGCGAAGTTGGTCATGCCCAGCAGTTCGGTCTCCGCCCGGATGGTGATGCCATCCTTGTTGATGTGGATGCTGTACCAGGCATCGCCCTCGGGCATGCCCTCGACGATCAGCGCCTTGATGCCGAGCTTGGCGAGCATGCGGGCGGCGGTGCCGCCGCAATTGCTTTCCTTGATGGTGCCGGTCAGGGGACTCTTGGCCCCGGCGGACAGGCGGCCCGAGGTAGCCGCCGGCGTGGCGGTCAGCAGGCCGGGCGCGAAGACCAGCTTATTGTTCGGCCCCAGAGGATGACAGGTGGGAGGCACTTCCGCCGCAACCACTGTCGAGGTCAGACCGCGTCCGCCGAGACCGGCCCATTCCGCCGGCACCGGCTGGGTGGTGGTGCTCAGAGTCGACATGTCGACGCGTATGATCTTGTCCATCGGCCCACCTCATCCTGCCATGGCGGGCGGCTCACGCCCAGCCTCAAGGACGATGCTAGCACTACGCCGAATGCACTTCCCTTAGACTAAAGTTCAATTCGTCGCCGTCCCGGCGGCGGGCGACGAGAGCCGGATGCTTTGAGGTCGAATCGCGCAGGCGATTCGCCCGAGAAGCTGAATCCGTCTCTCATCAATACGTTCGAGGGCGATTCAGACATTGGATTACGGCAGAGTTGCATCAATCCAATGTCATCGCGCTCTAAACCAAAGTTCAATGGCTCGAAGCCCCCGGTTTCTGGCGACATCATGGGGCGACCCCTGGGGCGGAGAGCCCGGGCGGCGCTTTGGCCATCGCCTCGGCGAGGAGATAAGGATCGCATCATGACCCAGTCCGCCTTTTTCATTCCCTCCCTCAACCTGATGGGTGCCGACTGTCTCGCCACGGCGGTTTCGACCGTCCAAAGCTACGGCTTCAAGCGCGCCCTGATCGTCACCGACGCTGTGCTCAACAAGCTGGGGGTCGCCGCGCATGTGGCCGGACTGCTGGCCGAGGTCGGGATCACCGCCACCATCTTCGACGGCGCGCAGCCGAATCCGACCGTCGGCAATGTGGAGGCCGGCCTCGCCCTGCTGAAGGCCAAGGGCTGCGATTGCGTGATTTCGCTCGGTGGCGGATCGCCACACGACTGCGCCAAGGGCATCGCGCTGTGCGCCACCAATGGCGGCAGCATTCGCGACTATGAGGGCGTCGATAAATCCGCCAAGCCGCAACTGCCCCTGATCGCCATCAACACCACCGCCGGCACCGCCAGCGAGATGACGCGGTTTTGTATCATCACCGACGAGGCGCGCCATGTGAAAATGGCCATCGTCGATCGTCATGTGACCCCCATTCTGTCGGTCAACGATCCGGTGCTGATGCTGGGTAAGCCGTCGGGACTGACCGCCGCCACCGGCATGGACGCCTTGACCCACGCTGTCGAGGCCTATGTGTCCATCGCCGCGACGCCGATCACCGATGCCTGCGCGTTGCAGGCCGTCAAACTGGTTGCCGCCAATCTCCGCAAGGCCGTCGCCAACGGCAAGGACCTCGCCGCCCGCGATCAGATGGCCTATGCCCAGTTCCTCGCCGGCATGGCCTTCAACAACGCCTCGCTCGGCTTCGTCCATGCCATGGCGCACCAGCTCGGCGGTTTCTACGACCTGCCGCACGGCGTCTGCAACGCCATCCTGCTGCCCCATGTGGAGTCGTTCAACGCCGAGGTGGCGGCGGCCCGCCTCGGGGATGTCGCCACCGCCATGGGAGTCGACACCGCCGGAATGGATCCGGCTCAGGCCGCCCAGGCGGCCCTGGCTGCCATCCGCGCCCTGTCCGCCGATATCGGCATTCCCGACGGCCTCACCGGGCTCGGCGTCAAGGAGGCCGATATTCCGACCCTGGCGCAGAACGCCCTCAAGGATGCCTGCGGCTTGACCAATCCCCGTCCGGCGTCCCAGGCCGAGATCGAGGGGATTTTCCGCGCCGCCCTTTGATGCTTGCGGGCGGGGGGAGGGAGGCGCCCCCCCTCCCTCCCCCAACGCCGCCGGACAGCAGGGTCTCTTCCATCGACGCGTCGTCATCGCGATGCTGTATAAAGGTCTGATTGTATCACGTCCGCACGTGGTATAAGGGTGGGACGGGAAGAGCTTGGATGCCAGTGTTGCGAAGTTGTATTGGAATTAGTCCAAGGCGCATTGGCTGGTGATGGGGAGTCTTGCACTATTATAGACCTAACTTTTGGTAGGTATATTTTGGTGCATCTGGGGCGTGTGGGATGAGTAATGGGAATCAAGTCTACACCTTTACCGAAGGGCAGGTCATTCGCGCCTCGGGACTGCTGTCGCTGCTGATGCAGCAGGCATCGGGGGTCGGGATCGGACTCAAGGGGCTGGACGGCCGTTACCAACTGGCCAACCAGACCATGGAAGCCCTGTTCGGCAAAAGTGCCGAACAGATTGTCGGGGCGACCGACGCGGATCTGCTCTCGCCTGAAATCGCGGCGCAACTCCAGCTCTCCGACCGGCGGATCGCCGATGGTGCGGCGGCGGCGAGCGACGAACTGGATTTTTCGATCGACGGTGCGCCGGTGCGTTGCCTTTGCCTCAAGTTTCCCGTGCAGGGGCCTAAGGGCAAAGTGCGTTCCATCGGAGCGGTGATGCTCGACATCTCCCGGCGGGACGCTGTCGCGGAAATGCGGCAGACCCTGGAACGGTTGCAACAGACCAATCAAGAACTGCAGAAGACCTTGGTCGAGTTGGATCGGCTGGCCAGTACCGACAAGCTGACCGGTGCCTGGAACCGGCGACGCCTGGACGAAGCCGTGATCAACGAGATGGCTCGCCTGAGGCAGTACGCCCACCCCCTCAGCCTGCTGATCATCGACATCGATTTCTTCAAGAATATTAACGACAAGCATGGCCATGCCGCCGGCGACCGGATTTTGGTGGAACTGACGGCGGTGCTCCAATCCTCCCTTCGCGCCACGGACTCATTGACGCGCTGGGGCGGCGAAGAATTTGTCGTGCTGTGCCCGAACACCACGCTGTCAACCATGGCGAGGTTGGGTGAGCGGCTGCGCGAAAAGATCGCCCGATCGGTTTTCCCGGCGGCGGGGAAGCTCACGGTGAGCATCGGCGTGGCCGAATGCATGTCCGAGGAAACCTGGGAGCAGTGGTTCCGGCGCGCCGACGCCGCGCTGTACCGGGCCAAGGCCTATGGCCGCAACCAGATTCAGGTTGCACCGGAAACACCGCGGCGGGCCGGCGGTGGCGAAACCGTCGCGGCGCATTTCCTGCACTTATCCTGGCACACGGCCTACGAATGTGGCCATCCGGTGATTGACGAGCAGCATCGGGCGCTGTTCGGCGGTGCCAACACCCTCCTTGCAGCGGTCCTCTCGGGGCGCCCTACCGACGAGGTGGCGCCGCTGGTTGATGCCCTGGTTGGCGATGTCGTCCGGCATTTCCAGGACGAGGAAGCGATCTTCACGGCCGCAGGCTTTCCCGGTGCGGCGGACCATGTCGCGATCCATCACGAACTGGTGGATCATGCCGTCAGTCTGGTCGGACGCTTTCATGCCGGGACCCTCGGCATCGGCGAACTGTTCCAGTTCCTGGCCCACGACGTGGTTGCCCGGCACATGCTTGGGGCGGATCGTGAGTTTTTTCCCTATCTGGCCGATCACGCCCGGGAGCCGTCACCGCCGGTTCCTTCGGGGGGCGGCGCGGGCTCCGTGGATTGGGCCAATCAGGTGGTCGACGCCATGCCGGTTGCCATGTTCGCGATCGATGCCGAGCACCGTATCACCCACTGGAACCGTGCCTGCGAACTGCTGACCGGGGTTCGGGGGGAGGATGTGGTCGGGACAGACCAGGCCTGGCGCGTCTTCTATCCCGAAACGGAACGGCCGGTATTGGCCGACTTGACGCTGACCGGCTGCCGGGGCGCCGATCTCGAGCAGTATTATCCGGGCAAGTACCAGCCGTCGCCGCTGGTCGAGGGCGGGTGGGACATCGAGGACTTCTTCCCCCATTTTGCCGAAGGGGGCAAGTGGGTGATCTTCAGTGGTGCCCCGCTGCTGGCCGAGGATGGCCGCATTGTCGGCGCCATCGAAACCCTGGTGGACATCACCGCCAGAAAGACCGCCGAGGCGGCGACACGCCAGACGAAAACGCTGCTGTCCGAGATCATTCACGGCTGCCCGGTTCCCATGTTCGTGATCGATGCCGATCATCGCGTCGTCCATTGGAACCGCGCCTGCGAGGCGATCATCGGGACGCCGGCTTCCGAAATGGTCGGCTCGCAACAACATTGGCAGCCGTTCTACCCGGAGGCGCGCCCGGTTATGGCCGATCTGGTGATCGACGGTGCCGAACAACTGCTCGGGAAATACTATTCGGCCAAGTTCCGCCCATCCCCCCTGATCGCGGGCGGCTGGGAGGCGACCGACTATTTCCCCCATTTCCCCGGCGGCGAACGGTGGTTGTACTTCACCGCGGCACCGTTGCATGGCGAGGATGGCGCCATCATCGGCGCGGTGGAGACCCTTCAGGACATCACCGAGCAGAAGATGTACGAGGAGATGCTCGAACGCCAAGCCCGACAGGATATCCTGACCGGGCTGGCCAATCGGAAGGTGCTCGAGGAACGTCTGGAATTGGCGCTGGCCCAGGCCAGTCGCGACGGCCGGATGGTGGCGGTCGCGTTCATCGACCTTGACCACTTCAAGCCGGTCAACGACCGCCTCGGTCACGACGCCGGCGATGCCTTGCTCTGCGAACTGGCCTCGCGGCTGATGGCCGCGGTCCGCGCCGTCGATACCGTCGCCCGCCTCGGCGGCGATGAGTTCGTCGTCATCCTGTCCGCGCCCGATTCCGCCGATGCCGTGCGGGTGGTGATCGAGCGTGTCATCGAGGAGGTCGGCCAGCCGGTGGATGCCCTGGGCCATCGCATGGCGGTCGGCTGCAGCGTTGGCGTCGCCCTGTATCCTGAGAATGGGCGAGATTCGGTCACCCTGCTGCGTCTTGCCGACGCAGCCATGTACCAGGCGAAAGAGGCGGGGCGAAATACCTACCGCTTTCACGCCAGAACCAACCCTTGGCCATGACGGTCGCTATGGGAACCCCAGGTCTTCCAGGATGATGACCTTGAGCAAAATCAACGGAGCAGCCTCATGCCTTCCGGAGGTCGCGGAGCGACCGTCTCGACGAGGCGGGCCAAAATCGGGTCTCCGGCCACCAAAAAATCTACGCCCCAAGCCAAGCCCTAACCCTTGGCTTCCATCACCACCAGCAGGTCCTTGGCTTCCACCTGGGTGCCGGGGGTGACCGCCACCGACTGCACCGTGCCGGCCCGGTCGGCGCGGACGGCGGTTTCCATCTTCATGGCCTCGATCGCCACCAGCAGGTCGCCCTTTTCCACCGCCTGACCGGCATGGATGGCGACGCTGACCACCAGGCCGGGCATGGGCGCCGCCACATGATCGGCATTGCCCGCTTCGGCCTTGGGCCGGGCGACCCGGATCGGGGCCACCGTCTTGTCGGTGACGCGGACGGTGCGGGGCTGGCCGTTGAGTTCGAAGAACACCTTGCGCTCGCCGTCCTCGTCGGCATCGGCGATGGCGAGGAACCGCACCACCAGACTCTTGCCGCGCTCCAGATCGACGGCGATCTCCTGGCCCGGCTGCATGCCGTAGAAGAACACATCGGTGGGCAGCATGGAGACATCGCCGTAATGGCGGTGGTGGAGGGCGTAATCGATGAACACCTTGGGATACATCAGATAGGAGGCCAGTTCGGTCTCGGCGATCTTGCGTCCCGCCCTCTTCTCCGCCTCGGCCCGCTCGGCGTCGAGATCGGCCGGCGGCATCACCGCGCCGGGCCGCACGGTGATGGGTTGGATGCCGCCCAGCACCTTGGCCTGCAAGGCGGCAGGGAAGCCGCCCGCCGGCTGGCCGAGATCGCCCCGGAAGAACGACACCACCGATTCGGGGAAGGCGATTTCCTTCTGGGGGTCCAGCACGTCCGCCGGGGTCAGGTTGCTGGTCACCATCATCAGCGCCATGTCGCCCACCACCTTGCTGGTGGGGGTGACCTTGACGATGTCGCCGAACATGGTGTTGACGTCGGCATAGGCCTGGGCCACCCAGTCCCAATGGTGTTCGACCCCGAGCGAGCGGGCCTGGGCGCGCAGATTGGTGTATTGGCCGCCCGGCATCTCGTGGCGATAGACATCGGCGGTGCCGGAGCGGATCTCGGCCTCGAACGGGGCATAGGCCGCCCGCACCCCTTCCCAGTAGCGCGACAGGTCGTTCAGCGCCCGCTGGTCCAGCCGCGGGTCGCGGTCGTGATGGGCCAGGGCAGCGCAGAGGGAGCCCAGCGGCGGCTGCGAGGTCAGGCCGCTCATGGCGTCCATGGCGGCGTCGACCGCGTCGACCCCGGCCTCCACCGCCGCCAGGACACTGGCAGCCGACAGGCCGGAGGTATCGTGAGTATGGAAATGCAGCGGCAGACCGACCTCCTGCTTCAGCGCCCGGACCAGGGCGGCGATAGCCCGCGGCTTGGCGAGGCCGGCCATGTCCTTGATGCCGAGGATATGGGCGCCGGCCTTCTCCAGTTCCTTGGCCATGGCGACGTAGTATTTGAGGTCGTATTTGGCGCGGCCGGGGTCGAAGATGTCGCCGGTATAGCAGATGGCCGCCTCGCAGAGCTTGCCGGTGTCGCGCACCGCGTCCATGGCCACCCGCATATTGTCGACCCAGTTGAGCGAGTCGAACACCCGGAACATGTCCACTCCGTTGGCGGCGGCCTGGGTGACGAAGTGGCGGACCACATTGTCGGGATAGTTGGTGTAGCCGACCGCATTGGCCGAGCGCAGCAGCATCTGGAGCAGGAGATTGGGCATGGCCTTGCGGAAGCCGGCCAGCCGTTCCCACGGGTCTTCCTTGAGGAAGCGCATGGCCACGTCGAAGGTGGCGCCGCCCCAGCATTCCACCGAGAACAGCCCGGGCAGAAGATGGGCATAGGCCGGTGCCGCCGCCAGCAGGTCGTGGCTGCGCATGCGGGTGGCCAGCAGCGACTGATGGGCGTCGCGGAAGGTGGTGTCGGTCAGCAGCACCCGTTGTTGCTCCAGCATCCAGCGGGCGAGGCCCTCGGCCCCCAGGCGGTCGAGCAGCTGCTTGGTGCCGGGGGGCGGCGCCCCCAGGGGATGCGCAGGCGGTTCGGGCAGGGTGGTGGTCTTGGGCCGGGCGAGGCCCGCCACCTCCGGATTGCCGTTGACCATGACCTCGCCGACGAAGCGCAGGATGCGGGTGGCGCGGTCGCGGCGGTCCTGGCGGGCGAACAGTTCCGGGGTCTCGTCGATGAAGCGGGTGGTGTAGGCGCAGCCGACGAAGCGAGGATGGGTGATCACCGCTTCCAGGAAGGTGAGATTGGTGGCGACGCCGCGAATGCGGAACTCGCGCAGCGCCCGGTCCATGCGGGCGATGGCCTCTTCCGGGGTGGGCGCCCAGGCGGTGATCTTTTCCAGCAGGGAATCGTAGTAGCGGGTGATCACCGCCCCGGAAAAGGCGGTGCCGCCGTCCAGGCGGATGCCGAATCCGGCGGCGCCGCGATAGGCGGTGATATGGCCGTAATCGGGGATGAAGCTGTTGCCGGGGTCCTCGGTGGTGATGCGGCACTGGATGGCATGGCCGTTGAGGCGGATCAGGGCCTGCTCGGGCACCTCCGCGCCGGGGATGCCGATGGCGGCGCCGCCGGCGATGCGGATCTGGGCCTTGACGATGTCGATGCCGGTGACCACCTCGGTCACCGTGTGCTCCACCTGGACGCGGGGATTGACCTCAATGAAGTAGAACCGCCCCGAATCCATGTCCATCAGGAATTCGACGGTGCCGGCGTTCTCGTATCGGGCGGCGCGGGCCAGCGTGAGGGCTGAGGCGCACAGCTCGTCCCGCTGCCGGCTGTCGAGATAGGGGGCGGGCGCCCGCTCGACCACCTTCTGATTGCGGCGCTGGACCGAGCAGTCGCGCTCGAACAGATGGAGCAGATTGCCGTGGGAATCGCCCAGCACCTGGACCTCCACATGGCGCGCCCGGCGCACCAGCTTTTCCAGGTAGACCTCGTCATTGCCGAAGGCCGATTTGGCCTCGCGCCGGGCCACCGCCACCAGCTCGATCAGCTCTTCCGGGGTTTCCACCACCCGCATGCCGCGCCCGCCGCCGCCCCAGCTGGCCTTCAGCATCAGGGGATAACCCACCTCCGCCGCCAGCCTGAGGCAGTCCTCGACGGCGGCGGGCAGCGGCCCGGTGGCCGGCATCACCGGCACCCCGACCCGTTGCGCCAGTTCGCGGGCGGCGACCTTGTTGCCCAGCAGGCGCATGACGTCGGAACTGGGTCCGACGAACACCATGCCGGCGGCCCGCACCGCGTCGGCGAAATCGGGATTCTCCGCCAGGAAGCCATAGCCGGGATGGACCGCGTCGCAGCCGGCCTCCCGGGCCACATGGACGATCTCGTCGATGGCGAGATAGGCCTCAATCGGACCCTTGCCCCGGCCGATCAGATAGCTCTCATCGGCCTTGAAGCGATGCAGGGCGAAGCGGTCCTCGGTGGAGTAGATCGCCACCGTCGCCAGCCCCAATTCGGAGGCGGCGCGGCCGATGCGGATGGCGATCTCGCCGCGATTGGCGATCAACAGCTTGCGGAGAGGGCGGTGTTCGGAGGCTGGGGCAGGCATGGATCACCGTATCCTTCATTGCAGAAACGTTCTCGGCTAAACCATCCCGGCCTTGACGCGGGGGTCGTAGCCATGGCGCGGCCCCCATTTCTCAACCAGTTTCTTGAATTCGTCGTCGTGATCGGGCAGCACCACCCTGAGGGTGACCAGTTGATCGCCACGGATGCCGGTGGCGCCGGCGATGCCCTTGCCCTTGAGGCGCAGCACCGCGCCGCTGTTGGACTCGGGCGGCACCGACAACGATACCTTGCCGTCGATGGTGGGGACGGTGACCTTGCCGCCCAGCACCGCCTCCTGCACCGAGATGGGCAGATCCACCAGAACATCCAGGTCGCGGCGGGTGAAGAAGGGATGGCCGTCCACCTTGAGGTCGATGAAGGCGTCGCCGGCATCGCCGGAGCCGGCGCTGCCCTGGCCCTTGAGGCGCAGGACCTGACCATCGGTGGTGCCGGGGGGAATGCGGACCTCGACGGTGCTTCCCGAGATCAGGGTTACCCGTTTGGTGACGCCAAGCGCCGCTTCGACGAAGGGGACGGTCAGGGAATGGCGGATATCGGCACCGCGAAACGGCTTGCCGGAGGATTGGGCGCGGCCGCGCTCCTTGCGGCGCATCAGTTCGGACAGGATGTCGTCCATATTGTCGCCGAAGGGCGGCGCCCCCCGGCGACCGCCGCCGGGACCACCGCCGGCCCCCTGGGCGCGCCAGGTGCGGCGCTTGGCGGCACCGCTGGCGTCGATCTCGCCGGAATCAAACTGGCTCCGCTTGGCCGGATCGGACAGGAAATCGTAGGCGGCGGAGATATCCTTGAAACGATCCTCCGCCCGTTTGTCGTCCGGATTGAGGTCGGGGTGCAGCTCACGCGCCAGCTTGCGATACGCCTTCTTGATATCCTCGTCGGAGGCGGCTCTCGCCACGCCCAAGACCTGATAGGGATCCTTCACCTGAGTCCGCTTTCCCGTTAAACCGTCATGACGGCGCTCATGGTACGGAAAGTCTGGGCACTTCACCAGCTTTGCCTCACGCGCGATCATCCCATACCGATGGCTCGTCTTCCCTACATCCTTCGTGTATGCTGAAAAGATGGAATTGGCTCAGATCCACGGTCCCGATGGCGCCGGGGAGGCTCTCGTCGTGCGCCTGACCAAGTTGGCGGCCCATCCGGGTTCGGCTGCGGAGAGCGAGCCGGACTCGCCGTCGTTGGATTCGCCGGTGGGGACAGGCCCATCGCCCGATACGGTCCTGAAGGTCCTGCTGGTCGAGGATGATCCCGGCGACGCCATGCTGCTGCGGATGGCCTTGCGGGAAAACGGCGAGGAACGCTTTCAGATCGCGACGGTTACGACCCTGGCCGCTGCCTTGGCCCATATGGCCCGCGAAATGGCCGATGTGGTCCTGCTGGACCTGACCCTGCCGGATTCGGCGGGCATGGAGACCGTGGCCCGGCTGCAGGCGGCGGTGCCGGATGTTCCCGTGGTGGTGATGACCGGGGCGTCCGATCCGCGTCTGGCCGGTCAATCCCTGACCCTGGGGGCACAGGATTATCTCGTCAAGGGCGATGCCTCGGGGGCGATGGTGGTCCGGGCGATTCGCTATGCCATCGGCCGGATGAAAACCCAGATCGAGCGCCAATCCCTGATCGTCCGGCTGAAGCAGGAACAGGCGGCCATGCGGCGTGAACTGGATGCGGCCTGCCGCATGCAAATGGACCTGCTGCCGGGCGGCCGCGCCATCGATGATCTGCTGGGGGCACTGGATCTGACGGTGGAATCCTATTTCCAGCCATCGTCGGCCATCGGCGGCGATCTCTGGGGATGTCTGGAAGTCCCGGGGAAACAGGTCGGGTTCTTTTCCTTCGACTTTTCCGGACACGGCGTCGGTGCCGCCCTCAATGTCTTCCGCCTGCATGCCCTGATCCGCGAGCATGGCGCCCTGTCCAAGGATCCCGCCGCCATGCTGGCATCCCTCAATCAGTTGCTGACGACGCTGCTGAGCCGGGGGCAATTCGCCACCATGTGGCTGGGCATCATCGATCCGGGGCGGGACGAATTGGTCTGGTCGGCTGCCGGCCACCCTCCGCCGGTGCTGATCCATCCTGATCACTCGTTCGAGTTGCTCGATACCAGGGGGACTCCGCTGGGAGCCTCGCGGGAGGCCAAATACCATAACCGCCGCGTTCCATTTCCGCGCGGTTCCTGCCTGTTCACGTATAGCGACGGATTGACCGAGGCGCAGGATGCCACGGGAGAGATGATTGATGAGGCCGGTCTGATCGCCTTGCTCGCGGCCAGTCGGTGCGCAGCCGGCGGCGTCGATCTGCCGGGTTTCCTCGATCGTTTTTTCGCCGCCATCCAGCCTCCGCTCATGGACGACCTGACCATCGTTTCCATCAAACGGTTATGACCGAGGCGGTCCGATCCGGCTCGCGAGAGGAGAGATGACATGGACATTCGGCACAAGATGGATTCCGGGATGCGCGTCTATGTCCTGTCCGGCCAGCTGACCTTCCGGGATAACGACGCCTTCATCGGCCTTCTCCAGGACATGTCCGGCCAGAAGGGGGGGCGTGTCACCATCGATCTGTCGGGGCTGGACTATATGGATTCCTTCGGGGTCGGGCTGATGGTCCAGGCCAAGGACGAGGCCCAGCAACATCAGGTGGCGCTGGTGATCGCCAATCCGGTCGGGGCGGTGCGCCGGTTGTTCGAGCAGATGGGATTGGCGGATGTCCTGCCGATCGCTTCCAATGCGGTATCGGAACCCAATGCGCTGGCCCGTGACGGCTTCAGCCTCCAGCCGCTGCCGGCGGGAACCGGGCCGGGAACCGGCCTGGCGGGGCGCCTGACCATCCGAACCCAGGCCGGATTCCTGCCGGTGATCGAAGCCATCGGGTGCCAGCAGGGCGGCAGCTACCTGATCGATTTATCGGGGCTGGAATTCATGGATTCCAGCGGCCTCTCCCTGATCCTGACCGCCAGCGACGAGGCGCGCCGGGTCGGAGTCGAACTGAGGCTGCGCAATCCGGCCAACCGGGTCAAGGCCTTGCTGCATCTGGCCGCGGTGGATACCGTCTTGCGGATCGACGGCTGACCTTGTTACTTCATCGCCGTCCAACTGCCGTCGGGCTGGCGGCAGGCGGTGCCGTGGGCGGTGTCCTCCCCGTCGCCGGTGGTGACGGTGGACTGGTAATCGCGGCAGGGATTGCCGGAATCGTCGACGGAAGCCTTGGTGATGGTGGTGCCGCCGGAATGGCCGCTCTGGGGATTGTTCCACGACACCGTCTCGCCGATCGGGGCGGTTTGGGCTTTTTCCGCCGCTGCCGCGGCCTTCTCCTTGTCGGTGTCGTCCAGCGCGCCGCCGGCGGCATGGCCGGCCCATCCGCCCAGCAGACCGCCCGCCGCGGTGGTGACGACCTTGCCGAGGCCATGGCCGAACAGGCTGCCGATCACACCGCCGGCGACGGCGCCGACGCCGGTGCCGATTTCCTGGTTGGTGGGGGGATTGGCGCAGCCGGTCACCATCGCGCTGGCGACAAGCACCGGAAGGATCCTGGTCGGAACGAGGCGCATGGGAGACTCGTGCGAAAGGGGAAGAGGAACACCTATACATATAAGCCCGGATTGAGGCATTTTCACGGTGCAAAATAAGTGGTGAGCCATGTCCCAGATTCCAGCCGATCCCCTGATCCTATTCCATGACTGGATGGCCGAGGCGGAGGCGCACGAGACCAACGATCCCAACGCCATGGCCCTGGCCACGGTCGATCCCGCCGGGCGGCCCAGCCTGCGCATGGTGTTGTTGAAGGCGGCCGACACGGCCGGCTTCGTCTTCTACACCAATCTGGAAAGCCGCAAGGGCCGTGAACTGGCGGATAATCCCTTCGCGGCCCTGTGCTTTCACTGGAAGAGTCTGCGCCGCCAGATCCGAGTGGAAGGCGGGGTCGAGCCGGTTACCGCCGCCGAGGCCGACGCCTATTTCGCCAGCCGGGCGCGGGCCAGCCAGATCGGCGCCTGGGCGTCGTCGCAGTCGCGGCCGCTGACCGGCCGGTTCGAACTGGAAAAGCGGGTGGGCGAGTTCGCCGCCCGGTTCGGACTGGGCAAGGTGCCGCGCCCGCCGTACTGGTCGGGCTTCCGGCTGGTGCCGGACCGCATGGAGTTCTGGCGCGATCGCCCGTTCCGGCTCCATGATCGGTTCGTCTATGCCCGGGACGGGGACGGGGACGGCTGGGCGCTGGAGCACCTCTATCCGTGATCCGACCTGGGCCGTGATCTGGGCCTCGATTCCGGCGCAAAGCCTCCGCCGGGCTACTCTGCCCGGTGTCCCGGAACCGTTCCCAGCGCCCGGGCCAATTGGTGGACGCGTTTGCGGATCTCAGGATCGCTGATGCGGTAATAGGCCCGCACCAGATCCAGGGTCTCGCGACTGCCCATCAGATCGGGCTGGCGCAATTCCGGTTCGGCGACGGCGCGGGCCATGTGGCGGGGGCTGGCCGCCACCACGTCCTCGCCGATCTCTTCATAGAAGTAATCCACTCCGACGCCCAGCGCCCGGGCCAGGTCGAACAGACGGCTGGCGCCGACGCGGTTGGCGCCGCGTTCGTATTTCTGGACCTGCTGGAAGGTGAGCCCCAGGGCGGCGCCCAAGGCCTCCTGGCTCATTCCCAGCAGCGAACGGCGCATGCGCAGACGGGTGCCCACGTAAACGTCGATGGGATTGGGTTGTCCGGACGGGGTGCGGCCGCGGCTTGATTGACGGGTAGATGACATGATTCTCATCCGCTGAAGTTGTAACAACCCCATTTTTGCAAGTCAGAGAGTGTCGCGCAAGTAGTAATATCAATTTAACAACAACTCAATTACAAGACGAGTTTATTTTTTCTCCTATTAAGAGTCTTATTCGTTTACCGTTAGGCGAAAATAAAACACCCCCCCGAAGCGGTGCTTCGGGGGGGTGTTGCCGGGTCTGATGAGAGCGGCTGAGTTAGCCGGCGATCTCGCAGCCCGAGAAGAAGAAGGCGATCTCGACGGCGGCATTCTCGGCCGAATCGGAACCATGCACCGAATTGGCCTCGACCGATTCGGCGAAATCGGCGCGGATCGTTCCAGGAGCGGCGTTGGCCGGGTTGGTGGCGCCCATGATCTCGCGATTGCGGGCGACGGCGCCTTCGCCTTCCAGGACCTGGACCACCACCGGTCCGGAGATCATGAAGGCGACCAGTTCGCCGAAGAACGACCGCTCGGCATGGACCGAGTAGAACTGTCCGGCCTGCTCCTTGGTGAGGCGGATGCGCTTTTGGGCGACGATGCGCAGGCCGGCTTCCTCGAAGCGGGCATTGATCTTGCCGGTGAGATTGCGCCGGGTGGCGTCCGGCTTGATGATGGAGAGAGTATGTTCGATGGCCATTCGTGAAATTCCTTTCGGCGGTTGCTCGCGCCGCATGCGAGCGGCCGCGTTCGCCCTCGGCGGCCGGGGCGCGAGGGACGGCGGGTTATAACGCCAACCGCAGGCGGGGTCAAAACCCATTTGATGCCGCCGTGACGACTCGCCCCGGCGAGGCATAAGCGCAACGGGGGTTTGTGGGCACGGGGTACCCGTGCTATTGACCCGGCCATGCTCCATATCAACGACCTCACCTTCCGTTACGGTGGCCGCGTTCTGTTCGACCACGCCTCCGTCCACATCGCCTCCGGCCAGCGGGTCGGCCTGGTGGGCCGCAACGGTACCGGCAAGACGACCTTGTTCAAGCTGATGCTGGGCGAGCTTCATCCGGATGGCGGCGAGATCACCCTGCGCAGCCGCGCCCGGCTGGGCCGGCTGGCTCAGGAGGCGCCGGAGGGCGACACCAGCCTGATCGACTGCGTCCTGGCCGCCGATACCGAGCGCACCGCCCTGTTCGAGGAGGCGGAAACCTCCGGCGACGGCCACCGCATCGCCGAGATCCATGAACGCCTGCTGGCCATCGACGCCCATACCGCGCCGTCGCGGGCGGCGGCGATCCTGTCGGGCCTGGGGTTCGGTGCCGAGGCTCAAGCGCAGTCGGTTTCGGATTTTTCCGGCGGCTGGCGCATGCGGGTCGCCCTGGCGGCGGCGTTGTTCGCCAGCCCCGATCTGCTGCTGCTGGACGAGCCCACCAACCATCTCGACCTGGAAGCCACGCTGTGGCTGCAAAGCCATCTCGCCGTCTATCCCGGCACCCTGGTGGTGATCAGTCATGACCGCGAATTGCTGAACGAGGTCGCCGACCGCATCATCCATATCGAGGGCGGCAAACTGAACGCCTATGGCGGCAATTACGACCGTTTCGAGGCCACCCGGCGCGCCCGCATGGAATTGCAGGGCAAGGCCTTCGTCAAGCAGATGGAGCAGCGCAAGAAGATCCAGTCCTTCATCGACCGCTTCAAGGCCAAGGCCACCAAGGCGGCCCAGGCCCAAAGCCGGGTCAAGATGCTGGAACGCATGGAGATGGTGGTTCCCGTGGTCGAGGACCGCGCCATGTCGTTCGACTTTCCCGATCCCGAGCCGCTCAGCCCGCCCATCATCGCCATCGATCACGGGGTGGCCGGCTATGGCGACAAGGTGGTGCTGCGCGGGTTGGACATCCGCATCAACATGGAGGACCGCATCGCCCTGCTGGGCGCCAACGGCAACGGCAAATCGACCCTGGCCAAGATTCTGTCCGGCCGCCTCGACCTGCTGGGAGGTGACTTCCGCAAGCCGTCCAAGCTGAAGATCGGCTATTTCGCCCAGCACCAGACCGAGGAATTGCGCCTGGACGAGACGCCGTTCGAGCACATGGCCATGCTGATGAAGGGCTTGCCGGAGGCCAAGGTCAGAGCCCAGCTCGGCCGCTTCGGCTTCGAGCAGGAGCGCGCCAATGTCAAGGTGTCCAGCCTGTCGGGCGGCGAGAAGTCGCGGCTGCTGTTCGCCCTGATGAGCCGCGAGGCGCCCCATGTGATGATCCTGGACGAACCCACCAACCATCTCGATATCGACGCCCGCGAGGCCTTGGTCTCGGCGCTCAATGCCTATGACGGGGCGGTGATCCTGATCAGCCACGATCCCCATCTGATCGAATTGACCGCCGATAATCTGTGGCTGGTGGGCGATGGCGGTGTCAAGCCGTTCGACGGCGATCTGGCCGCCTATCGCCGGCTGTTGCTGGATCTGGCCCGCGACGCCCGACGTAGCGCCAAGCGGGACGTCTCCACCGAGAAAAGCGGCGATGCCGCCGCCCGCAAGGCCGACCGCAAGGCCGCCGCCGGCGCCCGCGCCCAGTTGGCGCCGTTGCGCAAGGCGGCCCAGACCGCCGAACGGGCGCTGGCCGAACTGCACCGCAAACAGGCCGAGCTGGAGCAGCGCTTGGCCGATCCCGCCCTCTATCAGGGACCGCCGGCCAGGTCGACCGAACTGCGCCGTCAGGAGGCCGAACTGGGGCGCCAGGTGGCGGAGGCCGAGGCGATCTGGCTGGAGGCGGCCGAAGCGCTGGAAAAGGCCCAGGCCTAGGGGGATGACATTGGATTGATGCGGCTCCGCCGTAATCCAATGCCTGAATCGCCCTCTGTGAGCATGATGCGATCAGGTCGCATCATGCTCTATCCATTTTGTATGTCCCTCGCCGGGCGCAAACCTCCGGTTTGCTTGGCCTCGGCCTCAACGGCCTCTGTCGCGGGATGAGTCGACTTGAAATCATCCCGCTCTAACGTATTGATGAGAGCCGGACGCTTCACCTTTCCCGATCCCTGTCTTCGGTATAGGCTTGCCCTCTCATGTATTGATGAGAAATCCGGGCTAGCCCGGCCATGGGGCGCGACAGGTGAGTGAGTCCTTGAGTGTTTCCTCCGCCTTTCCAGCGGCGCGGCAGCCCCATCCGCCCGATCTGGTTCGCCGTGTCCTGACCCTTATGCTGGGATGGATGCTGCTGCTGGTGGTCGTCGGCTCGCTGGTCTTCCTGCTTTATCTCCGGGACAGGGCGGTGGAGGCGGCGGCGGCCAATACCCAGGCGGTGGTGCGGCTGCTCGACGAGCATCTCACCCGGACGCTGACCGCCACCGACGGCGTGCTCCGGCGGGCGGTGAGGGTGGCCCAGGCGCGCCTGGGCGGCGCCATCTCCGATGCCGAGCAGGCGCGGGAGTTGCGGGCGTTGCAGGAGTCCCTGCCCGAACGGGGAGGGGTGCTGGTCACCGATGCCCAGGGAGTGGTGACCGCCGCCAGCGCGGTGTCCGGCGTGGATGACAGGAGGGTCGATCTCGGCGACCGGCCATGGTTTCGGGCGCTGGCCGCCGGGCAGGAGATGGTGGTCGGGCCGCTGTCTCACAGCCGCTACGACAACCGGCTGGTGTTTACCGTCGGCCGGCGGGTCAACGATCCCCAGGGCCGCTTCGCCGGCGTGGTCACCATCGGCATCGACGCCGCGTTCTTCACCGATTTCCACCGGAGTCTGGTCCTGGGACCGCATGGCTATATCGCCGCCGATGTGGACGACATGGTGATGCTGCGCCAACCCAATCCCGAAGCCTATGTGGATGCCTCGGTCCGTGGCGGCAAGGTGACCGAGGCGGCCCGCATCGCCCCGGCCGGCACACTGCGCGCCGTCTCGCCGCTGGACGGATTCGATCGTCAGGTTTCCTATCGCCGATTGGCCGGGTTCGATGTGGTGGTCAGCGTCGGCATGGCCATGGCGGATGTGTTGGCGCCCTGGCGCCAGACCGTCCTGCTGGTGCTGGCGGCGGCGGTGGTGGTCACTGCCGGCCTGACGGGGCTGGCGCTGATGGCCTTCCGCGGCCTCGACCGCGAGGAGGCCTTCACGGGGGGGCTGGCGGCGACGGTGCGCCAGCGGACCGAGGAAGCCGAGCACCGCGCCGAGGAAGCCCGGCAGGCCAATGAGAGCAAGACCCGCTTTCTCGCCGCCGCCAGCCACGATCTGCGCCAGCCGTTGCAGGCGGCGGGCATGTTCACCGAGGTGCTGGCCGCGCGGATCAGCGATCCCGGCCAGGCCCAGGTGGTGGAAAAGTTGCGCCAGAGCATTGAGGCCACCAACGCGCTGTTGACCACCCTGCTCGACGTTTCGGCGCTGGAAGCCGGCAAGATCAAGCCCCATATGACCAGTTTCCGCCTGCTGCCGCTGCTGGCCGGGTTGGTGGATCAGATGGAGCCCGAGGCATCGGCGCGCGGCCTGTCCATGACGGTGGTCGCCACCTCGGCGGTGATCCACAGCGATCCGGTGCTGCTGGAGCGGTTGCTGCGCAATCTGCTGGTCAATGCGGTGCGCTATACCGAGGCCGGCGGTATCGTGGTGGGGTGCCGCCATCGCGGGGACGCGGTGGCGATCCAGGTCTGCGATAGCGGCATCGGCATTCCGGCCGACAAGGTGCAGGCGGTGTTCGAGGACTTCACCCGCCTCGACGGCCCGGCGGATCCGCGGGGCGGGCGCGGCCTGGGTCTCGGCCTGGGGGTGGTGCGCCGCATGGCCACCCTGCTCGGGCACCGGCTGGAGCTGCGCACGGCGCTGGGCCGGGGGTCGTGCTTCGGGGTGGTGGTGCGGCGGGGATCGCCGCCATCGGACTGACACCGCCCTATCGCGTCAGCCGCACCGGCTGGCGCTTGCGGCCCCAATGGCCGGGCCGGGCCTCGAACCGGCCGGCCAGGGGGGTGGCGCAGGCCCGGCAGCGGCCCTCGGGGGTCAGATTCCAGGTGGACAGCTCGTACCAGTCGCGGCCGATCAACAGGGCGCCGCAGCCGTGACAATAGGTGCCGCCGCCGGCGGGATCGTGGACATTGCCGGTATAGACATGGCGCAGGCCGTTGCCCATGGCGATGTCGCGCGCCCGCGTCAGGGTGGCGGGGGGCGTGGCGGGCCGATCGGTCATCTTCCAGTCGGGATGGAAGGCGGAAAAGTGCAGCGGCACCTCGGGTCCCAGGGCCTCGGCCACCCAGCGGCTGAGGTCGTCGAGTTCCGCGTCGGCGTCGTTGGCGCCGGGAATCAGCAGGGTGGTGATCTCGAACCACACCTTGGTCTGGTGGCGGAGATAGACCAGGGTGTCCTTGACCGGTTCGAGATGGCCGCCGCAGCGGGTGTGGTAGAAGGCCTCGGTGAAGGCCTTCAGATCCACGTTGGCGGCATCCATGTGGCTGAAGAACTCGGTCCGCGCCTCGGGCATGATGTAGCCGGCGGTCACCGCCACCGTCTTCA
>Ga0316224_1001331_pt1 | contig 27725 bp, 20 predicted proteins | sample TBH18013metaG_FD_206254 | JGI IMG/M metagenome (GOLD analysis project Ga0316224, IMG submission 206254) | Freshwater microbial communities from Trout Bog Lake, Wisconsin, USA - TBH18013 | ecosystem: Environmental > Aquatic > Freshwater > Lake > Hypolimnion/Profundal zone | place: USA: Wisconsin... | reverse complement strand
ATCTTCGGCATCCAGGGGAATGTCCAGTCCTTCGACGTAATCGCATCCGGCCCCGTAATAGGCGACAGGAACCAAACGTTGGGTCGCCGTGTCCACCCTCCCGGCCCACGCCATTTTCATGCCGCCCATTTCCACCGCAATCCGGCACACTTCGGGCAAGAACGTGGACTGATCGGCGCTTTGCACCAAAACCTGATTGGTTTGGCTAAGAGCAGAGTAGATATTGGTCAGCCGGTGCAGGGTGGCCTGGTTGGTTTGCAGTTCCCGGTTGGTCGCTTCGAGCGTGGCGGCGACCTCTTCGGCCTTGCGGCGACCGGCGACCATCGCAACCGTCGTCTGGACCCAGTTTACGTACCATAACCGGGAGATGACAACGGACCCGGCCAAAAAAAGCAGAGCCAGCCCAACTAAAAGCACCGTCAGCCTTCGCAAGTCCCGGTACAGCGTGTCGTCGGCAAATCCCACATTGACGAAAAACGGATAGCCGGGGATACGCTGGTAAGCGTAAAGCCGCCGTACATGGTCCAATTTGGACACGCTGCGATAGGTGGCGCCCACCGTTCCGGAATCGACGATATCGCGGAGTTCCTGGGAGAAATTAGGATCTCCGATGGTCCGTTGGTCGAAGCCGCCCCCGTTCGAATAACGGGCGACGAATCCCTTGTCGTTGCCTAACGAGGCGACGCCGTTCTCGCCGACATCCACTTTGGATAAGACATCGGCAAGAGTGTCCAGACCGATCGGCGCGCCCAGGTCACCGGCAAAAACTCCGTCCGCGCTGTCCAGGCGGCGGGAAAACAAAATTTGCCATTTCTTGTCGATCCGGCCCATAAGAGGACCCGATATGAAAAGGCCGACATCCGGTTTGTTCTTGAAAAGATTGAAATGCTCGCGCTGGGAAACGTCGTCGGGCGCAGCGGCGGGATCAGCAACGGGGTAACGCACAACTCCATTCTTATCGGTAAATGAAATCTCGATGATGTTTCGGTCAAGCGCCTCATGTTCTTTAATATCGTCAATGAAAGCTTCTAAGTTATTGCCATCTTCAAGGTAGTGCGCCCGGAGATCCTGTAGCGTCATGTCAACCTGATCGAACGTGACTTTCAGGCCGCTTGACAAGGTCTTGCCGTAGTTAGTCAATATTATTTCAGCATTTTTCAAAGTCTGAACATAACTTTGATATATCGCAAAAGAAACGATGGCGCCGACAAAAATATTGGACAGGACCACAAGCGTCATCAGCCGTTTGACAAACGCAGCCTCCCCTGGATATTTGTCTTTTGCGTGCTTGCGTATTTGCAACGGCTTAAAACCAGTTCACGTTATAGGCTGGTCAATCTAAAATAATCGGGAAATACCGTCAATCCCGGCGAGAGTATTACCTCGCCGTTCCCGGTGTAGGCGCATACAAAACATGGGCGCGTTTTTCGAAGGCGTTGACCATGACGGAAACCGCCTCGCCGAACATCTTGCCTATCAGCGATTGCAGCAGACGCGATTTGAATTCGAAATTGATGTGAAATTCGATGCGCGTGCCCCCGCCTTCGATCGGATGGAACTTCCAGCGATTGTCCAGATACCGGAACGGTCCGTCCAAATATTCCACGACGACGATATGATTGGCGCGATCCAGCACGACGCGCGAGGTATATTTCTCGCGCAGCATTTTAAAACCGATCAACAGATCGGCGACATACCCGTCGTCGCGGCGGTCGCGGATTCTGACTCCGACGCACCACGGCAGAAATTGAGGGTAGGATTGCGCGTCGGCGACCAGATCGAACATCTGATCGGGCGAAAACGGAACGACCATGGTCTCATCGTGACGCGGCATGGGCTTGGCGTAAAAGTTCGAAATCACGGTCGGCGTGATGGGACGACCGAGTCAGGGGAGACGACGCCACCATGGAAAACCCCTTGTCGCGGGCGGCGGCCGCATAGGCTTCGAATTCATCGGGCGTCACGTAGCGATCGACGGCCGCATGTTTGGGCGTGGGTTGAAGATATTGACCGATGGTGATGAAGTCGACGCAGGATTCGCGCATGCGGTCCATCACTTCCAGCACCTCCTCGTACCGCTCGCCCAAGCCGACCATGATGCCCGATTTGGTGAAGATGGCGGAATCGACCCGCTTGACCGTGGACAAGACCCGTAAGGACAGCTCGAATCCGGCGCCGGGGCGGATGCCGGGGTAAAGCCGGGGCACGGTTTCGAGATTGTGGTTGAACACGTCGGGACCGGCTTCGGCAACCGCTTCCACCGCGCCCGCCTTATCCCGGAAATCGGGGGTCAGCACTTCAATGCTGCACCCCAGACCGAGCGCGCGCACGGCCCCCACGGCGGCCACGAACTGACTGGCGCCGCCATCGTCCAAATCGTCGCGGTCGACCGAGGTGATCACCACATGACGCAATCCCATGGCGGCGACGCTTTCGGCCAAATGCGCGGGCTCGTCCGGGTCCACGCCCGAGGGCTTGCCGGTGGCGACATTGCAAAAGGCGCAGGCCCGGGTGCAAACGCCGCCCAGAATCATGAAGGTGGCGTGGCGCGTCTTCCAGCACTCGCCCATGTTGGGACAGGCCGCTTCCTCGCAGACCGTGTGCAGATTCTTGGACCGCATCAAATTGCGCACGTCCTCGGCCTCGGACGAGGTCGGCGCCTTGACCTTGATCCACGACGGCTTGGGCGGACTGGGATTGTCGGGCCGATTGATCTTCTCGGGATGGCGGGGGCGTAGCGTGGAGTTCATTCCAGCCAAGAACTCGTAAAATGCAATATAGCAATAGACGGCATCATTACGGCAGGTTTCCCCGTGACAGTTCCAACGCTTTCAACACTGCCGGATAGAGATCATTATTATCTTCAATCCGCAGCATTCTGATGTCTCTAACCGAGGGACCAAACCACGAGAATGTCTGTGTCAAAGCCTGAGTCGCAAGAACGCATGTCACAGCGTCAACGCTGTTGTTTCCAAAATACACGCTACCTTGCTGACGCTGAAAACCGTAACTTTGAAGCACTTTGGCAATATCCGTGTAAGCGTTGTTATAGCTAACGGCATGATACAGCGCCTGGAGTTGAGCTGTATCCATATCAAACGTTATTGCGTACATCACGGACTCCAAATTCATATGATCGTTAGGTCAGTATTATGCATCCTTGCCATGCGTCAATATCTAAAGATGAATGGCGCGGCAATGGGCGTCAAGTGCCGCTTCATCCCCCGAACCCCGGACAAAAGAGAGCGTTAAATACGGACGCGGATGGGTTCCTGAAAGCTGGTGCTTTTCGAAAGCGCCCGTAACCGTTCGACCAGGATCGGCGAAATGATGGAATTGGCGGCCAGGATCAACCGTCCGTTGGACAGCCGGATATCGTTAAGAATCAGATGTCCGGCCCGCAAAGCCGCCACCGCGACTTCCACTTCCCGCGGCGCTTCGGTGGGGACGGCCGCCAGCAGACAGGTCCGGATGCGCGCCAGCATCTCGGTGTCGTAATACCCCTTGCGGCGCTCCAGCACGGCGAAGGCGGGAATGCTTGGATGGGCGCCCACCGTTTCCTCGGCCAAGTCCTTCAGGATTTTCAGCATGCGCGCCTCGAACGGGATCGAATCGCCTTTGGGACCGCCGACCGGAAATCCCGAGCCGTCGAAATGCTTGTCCTGGAGATAGACGATCTCGGCGACCTTGGCCAATCGGGGAATGTTGGCGACCAGATTGCGCGCGGATTCGGGCGCGTTCAGAAACAGCGCCAATTCGCTTTCGCTCAAGGCCTCGTTCCGGCGGCGCTTTTCCATGACTTCGGCGGGGATGGCGAATTCCCCCAGCGGCGCCAGCATGGCGGCGATGTCCAACTGCCAGCGGCTGGGCATGGAGAACTCGACCGACAAGGTCTTGATCCATTCGCGCATCCGCAACGACACCGCGTAGGCGAACGGGTCGTTCAGGGAAATCACGTCGGCCAGCACCTTGATGCTGCCCGCCAGGGTTTTTTCCAGCAAATCGCGCTCGGCGGTCACCAACCGGTACTGGATCAGGCCGGCATCGATGGATTGAACCAAATCCTCGCTGGGACACGGCTTGGTCAAAAACCTGAAAATGTTGCCGCGATTGATGGCGGCGATGGCGGTTTCCTGATCGGCGTTGCCGGTCAGCATCATTCGCACCGTGTCGGGGGACGTTTCGCGGATTTTCGCCAAAACCTGTATGCCGTCCATGCCCGGCATGCGCATGTCGCATACGACGACGGCAATGGGCTCGCGCTGGGAAACGGCGGCGGAAACAACCTTAAGCCCCTCTTCCCCGCCTTGGGCGGTGACGAGGTCGTATTGCTTGCGCAACTGACGGGTCAACGCCGACAGAATATTGGGGTCGTCGTCGATCAACAGAACCTTTTCAGGCATTGGCCCACTCCGCCTTCATTTTGGCTATCTCCGTTTTCCAGTGAGGCAAACTACTTTCCTTTCCGACTTCGTGGATATAGTTCATATCCCAATCGAAAGGAACGATATCGCCTTTCGCGGGCGGATAGTTGGGCCCCAGGATTGTCGCCGCGTGCAAAACAGTCAAATGAAGATTGTCGCGCACCGGGCTGACCGAGGGCGTCGAGGCGTAAGCGACCGCCTCGACAATGGTGTCGGAGAACCCCCACAGCCCCAGCAGATAGGCGCCGACCACGCCGTGACTGGCGCCGAACTCCTCTCTTTCGGCCACATGCAGCGGGATATTCTTGTCTTCCACATGCCTCAACACCGACAACATCCGGTCGGGATACGAATCAAGCAGCACCAAGCAGCCGATCGAACTGAGCAACCCGACGCAATAAGCGATCCCGCACGCGGTTTCGTCGGCGCCTTCGGACTTGGCGATGGCTTTGGCGACCATTCCCAAATGCACGGAATACACATCCAGCGACCGCATCAGCCCCAGACTTTCGCCCGATGCGTTGAACTGGCGGAAAATTCCGATGCGCAAAACCAATGCCTGAACGGTTTCGAAGCCCAGGATGCGAACGGCCTGCAACGGCGTGCTGACCCGACCCGTGGTCGAAAAATAGGCCGAGTTGGTCAGTTTCAACAATTCAGCGGTCATCGCCACGTCTTGACTGATCAATTCGGCGACCGTTTGAACCGAACCCTTGGCTGAATTGAACTGCCGCTCCAGATCCGTGTAAATTTCGGGCAGGCTGGGCAGCGTGGTCAACCCGGACAAGGTTTTTCGCAAATTCGGCGAGGACAGGTATTTACGCAAGGCCAGGGGGCGCGTGACCGCGTTCAGCAGCGTTTCGGGTGAACAGGGTTTGGCCAAATACAAATGCGCCGGACCGACCGTGCGCATGACGCTGTCTTGCGCCGCATATCCCGACAGAATGATCCTGACCGTTTCGGGGTGATGTTCACGCACATGATTCAGGAATTCGGCGCCGTCCATGATCGGCATGCGCATGTCGGACACCACCACGTCGATGGGCGTGGTCTTGAAAACCTCGAGACCTTCCTTGCCGTTGGTCACGAAGATACATTCGCACCTGCGGCTGTAGGCGTGCATGGAGCGCCGCAATCCCGAAAGCACTTTGGGATCGTCGTCGACAAACAGCACTTTAAGCAGATCGCTCATGATGTCCCTTCCTGGGGAAGCGTTTCCTCGTGCGTACCGACTGGGATACGCACGGTAAAGACCGCTCCGCCTCCTTCCACGTTATCGACATCCAACCGTCCGCCGTGCTTGTTGACCACGACGTCCTTGCAGATGGCCAGCCCCTGCCCCGTGCCCTTGCCCACAGGCTTGGTGGTGAAGAAGGGGTCGAAAATGCGATCCATGATGGCGGCTGGAACGCCGGTTCCTGTGTCCGAAACATCGATTTCGATCCAATCTCCGTCGACCTTGGTCGATACCGTGATCTTGCCCAAACCTTGCGTATGCGTATTTTCGATCGCATGCGTCGCATTTACAATTAAATTTAGGAATACTTGATTGAGTTCGCCAGGGTAACACGGAATTTCCGGTAAATTCGGATCGAAGTCCATGTCCACCGTCGCCACATGCTTCCAGGTATTGCGGCAAACGGTCAGCGTGCTTTCCAGCGCGCGGTTGATGTCGGCCATGACCTTGCTGGTGGAACCGGGATGAGAGAACTCCTTCATGGACAGAACGATCCGCCGCACTTGCTCCACCCCCTGCTGGCTTTGCGAGATGGCGACGGGAACCTCTTCGATCAGATAGCCGATATCCGTTTCGTCGATGATTTGTTTCAACGCCCGGCTGGATGCTTCGGCGGGAAATTGTTCGGCGCCGTGCACCGCCGCCGCGACAATTTTCTGGAAAGATTGAAACGCGTCTTGAATGAAGCGCAGATTGTCGCCGATATATTGGGTGGGGGTATTGATCTCGTGTGCGATGCCCGCCGCCAATTGGCCGACGCTGGCCAGACGCGAGGCCTGCATGGCGTCCCACTGTGCGTCCTTCAGCTCGCGGATATCCCGGAACGAAATGATCGCGGCCTGCGGACCGCCTTCGACGATCAGCGGAGAGCAGGCATAAGCCACCGCCAAAGACCTTTTGTCGCTGGTAATGAAAATGGCGTCGTCGTTTTTCATCGCCCCCATGCCATCGATCACGAGCAGAAACGGCGACTGAGCGAACCGAACCGGATGCGTGCCGCCTAAAATGAACAAATCGTCGATTGGCATTCCTTCCAGATCGACCAGATCTTCCGTGCACAGGAAATGGCGCGCCGCCGGATTGGCGAACATGACGTCGCCGACCGCGTTGACCACCAGAACCGCCTCTAGCAGACAATCGGTAATGGCCTTCATCCGGGCGCGCGATTCGCGCAAGGCCACCTCGGTGCGGGCGCGAACGTCGACTTCCTTGGACAATTGCCGGGTTCGCTCCGCCACCAGACGTTCCAAATCCTGCTGAACCGTCGCCATGGCGGATTCGTATTGAAGCCGCAGCGTGGCGTCCTGAAACACCACCACCACCCCTTCGGTGGCGTCGCCCTGTTTGAGCGGCGCGGCGAAATAATCCACGGGCATTCTTTGACCGTCGGTGCGAATGAACGCCTGATTGGTCAAATGGGCGGCGAAGCCGTGGCCGACGATGCGGGCGATCGAATGCTCGGGCGTTTCCTTGGGCTGAATGTGGGGATTGAATTTCTTGCCGATCAGCCGGTCGGGCTCGTACCCCAGCAAAACATGAGCTGTCCGGTTGGCGAAGGAAACCACGCCCGACGTATCCAGTCCGATGATCCCTTCTCCGGCCGAATTCAAAATCAACTGATAGCGGGTCTTCAAGGCGTCCAATTCCTGTTCGCGCCGCTTCAGCTCGGTAACGTCGGTGCGCACCCCGACCACGCCGCCGTCGCGCATGCGGCATTCCCGGGCCAGAATCCACCGTCCGCTGGTCAGCCGAATGGTGAACGGCTCGCCCGTCGCCAGACGATGAGCCGAAATCCTGTCTTGAATCCAACTTTCGAATTCCCGCCCCTCGCCGTCGAATCGAGCCTTGTACGAACGCAGGATTTGCTCGAAGGTCTTCCCCACCAAATCCGCCATGTCGGTCAGATTCAAGCCCTTCAAATAGGCCCCGTTGCAGGTCACCATGCGCCCGTCGTTGCCGAACACGACCACGCCGTCGTCCAGGCTATCGATGGAATCTTCAAGAATCTTCCGCACCTGGCGAACCATTTTCCGGGCCGCCACCTCGCTGGTGATGTCGACGCCGACGCCGCGATAACCGATGAACTTATCGTGGTGATCGAATACCGGAATGCCGCTTAACCGAAGCGTGCGCGCATCGGAACCCGCCGTCGGGCCGGCATGAAAAATGCGGTCGCGGAACGGTTTCCGACCATCCAAATCGGCGCGATGCTGTTCCAGGACTTCCGGGCTGCATTCCAGCCCCTGCTCCTCGAACGTCAACCCGATGATGGCCGAAGGATTGACCCCCAGAACCGACGCGATCCGCTGCGATATGAAAATCAACTGGTGACGGTCGTTGGTCTCCCAGAACCAATCCGACGCCGAGCCGGCCAAATCGCGGAACCGCGATTCGCTGTCCCGCAGCGCCTGTTCGGCCTGTTTGTAATCGGACAAATCCTTGAAGGTCGCCACGTAACGGCGCGCGCCCTCCGTATCGAGCAAAGCAAGCGAAACATCCGCCGGAAAAATCTCGCCGCCCGCGCGCTTGGCGAAAAACTCGGCTGTCGCGGGCAACGGCTGTGCGGACAGCTTGCGCAACATCGTGCCGTCAACGGTCAGCACGTTCCAATCGCTCCCCCTGATCTCGGCAAGGGAATATCCGAAAACGGTCTGAGCCGCGCTGTTGAAGTGTTCGACCGAACCTTGCTGATCGACGATGACCGCTGCGACGCCCAAATCGGCCATAAGCCGGGAAATGCCGTCGCAGCCCAGAACGGACCCCGCTTGCGCCAAGTGCTGATCAAGAGCCGGTTGCACGGAAACTCCCTGTTCAATCTTACGCCGGTTCCGGATTCTTTCAGGCTAACATAAACCGGCCCAACCCATGAATTTCAAAAATGCCGTGAAGGAAAGCAAGCGCGCCGGAGAGCCGTACTTTGGAACGTTAAGCATATTAGTATATCCTGGGAATAGCTCAAGCCATTACGGGCGCGATGCCGGGCGGAAGGCGAAGGCGCGGCTTCATGTCGCCTGATTTTTAGGCACATTCAAACTTTGCTCTTTAAGTGTCTTTTTCCTGTGCTAATCTTTTGCAATGAGTATTCACGCCAAGGTTAGACACATCACGCGGTACGTTTATGACCGCCCGATTGATCTTTCGCCCCAAATCGTGCGGCTGCGCCCCGCGCCCCATTGCCGAACGCCTGTTCTGTCCTTTTCGATGGATGTCCAGCCCAAGGGCCACTTCCTGAACTGGCAGCAAGATCCCCAGGGCAATTGGCTGGCCCGCCTCGTCTTCCCCGAGAAAGTCGACCATTTCGAGGTTTCGGTGGAATTGTTGGCCGATATGTCGGTCATCAACCCGTTCGACTTCTTTTTGGAACCCGAGGCCGAACACTTCCCGTTCGCGTATGATTCCGACCTCGACCATCAATTGGCCCCCTATCTGTCGGCGATGCCGCCGGGACCGTTGCTGAAGAAATACCTTGCCGGGATCGAAACCGGGGGCAGCCCCCATATCATCACTTTCCTGGTCGCGCTCAATCAACGTCTTCAGCGAGACATCGCCTACACCGTCAGAATGGAACCCGGCGTGCAGACGCCCGAGCAAACCCTGGACATCAAATCCGGCTCGTGCCGGGACAGCGCCTGGCTGCTGACCCAAATCCTGCGCAACCTGGGACTGGCGGCTCGATTCGTCTCGGGCTATTTGATCCAATTGGTGCCCGACGTTAAACCGTTGGACGGACCGGGCGGGCCCGAGAAAGACTTCACCGATCTGCACGCCTGGACGGAAGTCTATCTGCCCGGCGCGGGATGGATCGGTTTGGACCCGACCTCGGGACTGCTGACCGGCGAAGGCCACCTGCCGCTGGCGGCATCGCCCGACCCCACCGGCGCGGCCCCGATTTCCGGGCTGGTGGAACCCTGCGAAGTCACGTTTTCCCACCATATGGAGGTTGTCCGCGAGCGGGAAACGCCGCGCGTCACCCTGCCCTACAGCGACGAGCAATGGCGGCGCATTCTCGAATTGGGAGACCGCATCGACGAAAAGCTTGCGGCTGGCGACGTAAGGCTGACCCAGGGCGGCGAACCGACCTTCGTGTCCGCCATCGATATGGACGGCGACGAATGGACCGTCGCCGCCGTCGGCCCCACCAAGCAGGTTTATGCCGACGAATTGATCCGGCGGTTGCGGACGCATTTCGCTCCCGGCGCGGTGCTGACCCATGGGCAAGGCAAATGGTATCCCGGTGAAAGCCTGCCCCGTTGGGCCTATGCGCTGACATGGCGCGAGGACGAGGAACCGGTGTGGAACGATCTTAACATGATCGCCGTATCCGGCGGCCATCCCTCTCCATCCGGCGAAGACACGGAAGTTTTTATCAAGACCTTGGCGGAAAAGCTGGGCGTCGATCCCGACTTCGCCCTTCCCACCTACGAAGACCCCATCCACTACCTGCTTAAGGAACACGCTCTTCCGGTCAATGTCGATCCGCTGGACAGCCGCTTGGCCGACGCCGAGGAACGCACCCGTTTGACCCGCGTTTTCCGCAACGGCCTTGGCGCCTCGATCGGCATGGTTCTGCCGCTGCAACCGTGGCAGGCCCAAGACAAGCATCGCTGGCTGACCGGCGCTTGGCCCACCCGCGACGGCTTGCTGATCGCCATTCCCGGCGACTCGCCGATGGGATTTCGCCTGCCGTTGGAGTCGCTGCCGTGGATATCCGAACAGGATTACCCGTTCCACATGGAGCGCGATCCGTTCGAACCCAGACACCCGCTGCCCAGACGCAGCCAAACCACGCAAATGCGCATCCCCAATCCCGGCGTCCAGGCCACCATCCATCATCAAAAGGTCGGCGGCGCGCGCAAGGCCCCGCAACGCACCGCGAAGGGATGGATTTCGGATACGGTGCGAACCGCCCTGTGCGTCCAGCCGCGCGACGGACATCTGAACGTGTTCCTGCCCCCGCTGGAAACCGCCGAACAATTCATCGATCTGGTCGCCGTCATCGAGGACACCGCCCGGACCCTGAAGCAGCCCGTCCGGCTGGAAGGCTATCCGCCCCCCTCCGACCCGCGCCTTAGAACCATCAAGGTAACTCCCGACCCCGGCGTGATCGAGGTCAACATCCAACCGGCCCGCTCGTGGCGGGAATTGGTGGAGATCACCGAAACCCTGTACGCCGAGGCTCATCAGACCCGGCTGGGAACGGAAAAGTTCATGGTCGACGGCCGCCATGTGGGCACCAACGGCGGCAACCACATGGTCTTGGGCGCGGCAGCCGCCCAGGACAGCCCGTTTTTGCGCCGTCCGGATCTGCTGGGCAGTCTGATCCGTTTCTGGCAAAACCATCCCAGCCTAAGCTACCTGTTCAGCGGCCTGTTCATCGGCCCCACCAGCCAGCATCCGCGCATCGACGAAGCCCGCGACGACAGCCTGTACGAACTGGAAATCGCCCTGTCGCAATTGCCGGATAAAGGGGCCGACTGCCCGCCCTGGCTGGTGGATCGCATCTTGCGCAACGTCCTGGCGGACGTCACCGGCAACACCCATCGCACCGAGATTTGCATCGACAAGCTGTATTCTCCGGACGGTCCGACCGGACGGCTGGGCTTGGTGGAATTCCGCGCCTTCGACATGCCGCCGCACGCCCGGATGAGTCTGGCCCAACAGGCTCTGCTGCGCGCCGCCATCGCCCTGTTTTGGGACAAACCCTATACCGAACCTTTGATCCGCTGGGGCAGCGCGCTGCGCGACCGCTTCATGCTGCCCTACTGGATCGAACGGGATTTCAGAGAGGTGCTGCGCTGGCTGGAACTGGGCGGTTTCCGGTTCGATCCGGCGTGGTTCGCCCCCCATTTGGAATTTCGTTTCCCGCCGGTCGGCTCGGTCACGCATGACGGCATGGTTTTGGAACTGCGCACCGCCCTTGAACCCTGGCATGTGATGGGCGAAGAGCCCGGAGCGGGCGGAACCGTGCGTTACGTGGATTCGTCGGTGGAGCGCCTTCAGGTCAAGGTTGCGAACAGGACCGCCGACCGATACGTCATCGCCTGCAACGGCCGCCCCGTGCCCTTGGCCGACACCGGAACCAGCGGCGAAGCGGTCGCGGGTGTTCGATACCGGGCCTGGGCGCCCGCCTCGTGCCTGCATCCGTCCATCGGCGTCCATTCGCCGCTGCTGTTCGACATCGTCGATTCCTGGACCGGCGAGGCGGTGGCCGGATGCGCCTATCATGTCGTCCATCCCGGCGGCCGCAATTACGACACCTTCCCCGTCAACGGATTGGAAGCCGAGGCAAGACGACGGGCGCGGTTCTTCCCGTTCGGACACAGTCACGGTCCCTTGACGCTGGAACCGGCGCAGCCGCATCCCGACTGGCCCAATACCCTTGACCTGCGGTGGCCGGGGTGAACAAGGAGATGGACATAACCGCACGGCCAAATTCCAAACGGCGTCCGACAGCGCGCAAAGCCCGCTACGTCCCGAACGGCGGCGGCTGGGACGAGATGAAGGCGGCCAACGGCCATTTGCGCCCCCATTGGCGCAGCCTGATGGAGCAATTCCAATCCCTGTCCGGCACCGAAATGGAACGGCGCTGGGATATGGCTCAAACCCTGTTGCGCGACAACGGCGTCACCTACAACCTGCACGGCGACACCGCCGGTTTGGACCGGCCTTGGCAATTGGACCCGATGCCGCTGATCATCACGGCCGCCGAATGGAGCGGTTTGGCCAGGGGCATCGCCCAGCGGGCGCGCGTCATCGACGCGGTGCTGGCCGACCTTTACGGCGACCGAACCCTGATCGCCAAGGGCGTGGTGCCCGCCGCCCTGCTGCACGCCAATCCCGGTTTCCTGAGACCGTGCCACGGCTGGCCGATCGTCAGGGACAACGCCTTTCAACATCTGACGGTTTACGCCGCCGATTTGATTCGCGGCCCCAACGGCGCTTGGCACGTTTATGCCGACCGCACCGAAAGTCCCGCCGGAGCGGGATACGCCCTGGAAAACCGAACCGTCGTGGGACGAACTTTGTCGGAAATTCTCCGCACCGTTCACGTTGAACGGCTGGCCCCGTTCTTCGACGCGCTGAAAACCGCCCTGCGCGCCGCCTCGCCCCGGCGCAGCGACGAGCCCCGCGTGGTCCTGCTGACCCCCGGCCCATACAACGAAACCTATTTCGAACACGCCTATCTGGCTCGCCAATTGGGCATTACCCTGGTTCAAGGCGAGGATTTGACCGCCCGCGACAATCACGTCTATCTGAAAACCTTGTCCGGCCTGCAACAAGTGGACGTGATCTTCCGCCATCTGACCGGCGAATGGTGCGATCCGTTGGATTTGCGCGGCGATTCCATGTTGGGCGTGGCCGGATTGGTGCAAGCCGCCCGTTCGGGCAACGTCGCCATGGTCAACGCCTTGGGATCGGGCTTGCTGGACGGCGGAGCGTTCACCGCCTTGATGCCGCAGGCCGCCAAAATCCTGATCGGCGATGATTTGCTGCTGCCCACGGTCAAAACTTGGTGGTGCGGCAACGGCAACGACCGCGAGCATGTTCTGGCCAACCTGGATGAGTTGAGCCTGCGACCGGCGTTCCGGGGGTTTCCCCGCGCGGTCATCCCCGCCGCCTTGCCGTCGGGAGAACGGGAAAAGATCCGTCAGGCCATCGCCGCCAAACCGTGGGAGTGGATGGCCCAATTGCCCGAGCAATTCTCGACCGTTCCGGTGTGGCGGCAAGGCGCTTTGTCGGCTCAGTCCCTGATGGTTCGCGTGTTCGCCGTCGCTACGCCCGACAAGAATTGGCAAGTGATGGCCGGCGGACTGGTGCGGGTCGCCGATCAGCCCAATCTGCTGGCGGCCGGACGGCTGCAAAGCGGCGGCGGCGGCAGCAAGGATTTGTGGGTGCTGGCCCGCGACGAGCACAGCGCAACCGTCATCGACACCCGCGCCGCTAAGACCCCCGTCAAACTGATTCGCGGCAATCGGGATTTGCCCAGCCGGGTGGCCGACAACATGTTCTGGGTCGGCCGGTATCTGGAACGAACCGACGCCAAGACGCGCTTGCTGCGTTCCGCTCTTTACGGATTGGAAGACGCGCTGGACCAAGGCGAAATGCGCGCCGCGCGCCGCCACGTCAACACCCTGGCCCGCCTGGGCCTTGCCGTTCCCAAGGGCGCGATGGAAGAATCGCCCGCCCGGCTGCCCAAATCCCTGATCGAATTTCACCTGACCCGCCAAGAAGAAAGCCTTGCCCTGCAAGTGGAACGGCTGACCCGCGTCGCCGCCAATCTGCGCGACCGGTTAAGCGTCGACACATGGCGGGTGATCCAGCATCTGCGCGATCAAATGGAAAACGCCCGGCCGAAATCCAAGCCGATGCGGGACGACGCGGTCGGATGGTTGAATTCGCTGATCCTGATCATCGAGGCCGCCAACGGCCTGTCCATGGAAAACATGACCCGAGGACCGCTGTGGCAGTTCCTGGATTCGGGACGGCGCATCGAGCGGGCGATTTTCATCGTCGACACGGTGGCCGGAGCGCTGACCGATTGCGACCGCGAGGAGGCGGTTCCCATGGACCTGATGCTGGAGATCGCCGACAGCGTCATGACCTACCGGTCGCGCTATCTGGCGCAACCGCGCCTTGCCAGCGTCATGGACTTGCTGTTGTGCGACGAAAGCAATCCGCGCTCGCTGGGGTTCCAATTGGCCGCCCTGTCGGAGCACATGAACGGTCTGGCCGCGCAAAACGCCGACGGATTCTTCAGACCCGAACAGAAATCGATGACCGTGCTGTGCGGCATCGTCAGAACCATGGATGTGAGCGTTCTGTCCGATCCCACCCACGACGCCGGATTCCACGATGCCGAGCGGTTGCTGGAATCCATCCGTTCCAGGCTGTGGGAGGTTTCCGAAATCATTTCGCGCGAATACTTCACGCATGCCCAGTGGCGGCTGCCCACCCAGCCGATCGATTACCTGCCATGAAATACCGCGTCCGCCATTTGACCGAATACAAGTATTCCGAACCGGTCCGACTGTCCCACCATGCCGTTCATTTAAGCCCGCGCGCGGTTCCCGGCCAAAGCACTTCGCACCCCATGCTGAGAATCAGCCCGGAACCGGCGGTGCTGGGACCGGTGCAGGCGGACTATTTCGGCAACCCGACCGTCTATTTCACCATACAAGACCCCCATTCCACCTTGTCGGTGGAAACCGAATTCCAGGTTGAAACCAGCCCGGTCCCCGCCCTGCCCCATTTGGACAGCACCGCCTGGGACAAGGTCAGAGGCGAATTGAGGCGCGCCTCGCGCGGGCAGACCGTCGCCGCGTTGGATTTTCTGTACGCTTCGCCGCTGGTGCCGCTGCTGCCGGAAGCCGCCGAATACGCCGCTCCCAGCTTCCCGCCCGGTCGGCCGTTGACCGAAGCGGTGCTGGACCTGACCGGACGCATCTTCCGCGATTTCTCGTTCGACCCCTCGGCCACCAAAGTGGGCACCAGCATCGCCACCGTTTTCGAAAACCGCCGCGGCGTCTGCCAGGATTTCGCCCATGTCGGCGTAGCCAGTCTGCGCGCCGTGGGTTTGGCCGCCCGCTACGTCAGCGGCTATATCCGCACCCTGCCCCCGCCGGGCAAGGAAAAACTGATCGGCGCCGACGCCTCGCACGCCTGGGCCTCGGTGTTCGTGCCGGGCTGGGGATGGCTGGACATAGACCCCACCAACAACACCATCTGCGGCGAAGACCACATCACCGTGGCGTGGGGCCGCGATTACGACGACGTCAGTCCAATTCGCGGCGTGGTGCTGGGCGGCGGCAACCATCGCATCAAGGTTGCGGTGGACGTCTTCGAACTACCCGGCTGAACGCAGCGAACATTCACCGCCCAATACTGCCCATGCCATATCGCCAGAAAGTATGAAGAACATCGTACAATGGTTGCATTTATTGCGCGATATCATTAAAAAAGTGCGCACAATCTAAATTTTATAGATTTACACAACCGTTAGACATGCTATGAAAATAACGGTCTATACATTACGCCACATGATTATAGATATAAACCAATATGCCAAGTGACTGAATTTATGGAGTGGAGTGTGCGTGATGCTCAACAAGCTCAAAATACGTAATAAGTTGGCCGTGCTTTGCTCGGCGTTCCTGTTGCCGATTGCTTTTCTTACCTTCCTTTTCATTACACAAACTCAAAAGGATGTTTCCTTTGCCGCCAAGGAACTGGAAGGCAGCGGATATTTCAATGCCTTGCGTCATGAATTGACGGCGATCATCGCGCTTTCGCAACGCAGCGGCACAACGGCCGACCTGGAACGGGCGCAACGACAGGTGCTTGGTTTCGACGGCGACAAGGCGCAATCGATGAATGCCGCCGAATCGGCCGGCAAGGCCGCGGAGGTCATCAAATCCACCGTATCGCTGCCAAGCGACGCAGCGGCCGATGCTTACGATGCCGCTATCGACGCGGTAACCGACCACATGGGCAAGGTCGAAGACGGCTCCAATCTGACCCTCGACCCCGATCTGGACAGTTTCTACACGCAGGATTTTGTCACCGTGAAGCTGCCCGCCGTGGCGTCGACGGCTAGCAGGGCCTTGACCGCATCGCTTCCCTTGCTGTCGTCGAAAACGCCATCAGTCGAGGAGACGGTGACATTCCTGACCGCCAAGGGCGCATTCGCCGCCGCCATGACCGCCCTGGACGGCGATATGACGAGCGGCGAACGCAACAATCCCGACGGCAGCATGAAATCCAATTTGAACGGTTCCTACGCCACTTTGACCGCCGCCGCCGGAGAATACGGAAAATTGCTCGATGCGATCGCTTCTTCCGAATCAAGCCGCCCCGCGGTCAATCAGCTTAAAAGCGTTCGCCAAGCGCTGTCGGCCACGATCGACGGTTTCTGGACCTTGTCCCTCGCCGAATTGGACCACCTGCTGGCCGCCAGAATCTCCAGCCTGAATCGGACGATGTACTGGAGTCTGACGCTGACCCTGGCGGTCTTTCTCGCTTCGGTGGGGCTGGCATGGTGGATCGCCGGATCCATCGGCGCCCCTATTCTGGATATGCACATCGTCATGCACCGCATCGCCACCGGCGATACCGCCGTTGATGTGCCCCATACTGGTCGTCAGGACGAAATCGGCGTCATGGCTGGCGACGTGGAATACTTTCGCCGCAGCGTGATCGCAGCCACCGATCTAAGAATCAAGCAACAGGCCGAGGCTGCCCGGAAAGAAGCCCGCGTCGTGCAACTCGACGCTCTGACGCGGAATTTCGAGGGCAACGCCCTGGACGTTGTCCGCGTCGTCGCGTCTTCCGCCGTCGAATTGCACAGCACGGCTCAATCGGTCAACACCGTGGCCCTGGAAGCCGGAACGCAATCCAATCATGTGAAATCAACGACATCGCATATCGGCACGGACGTACAGGCCATGGCCACGGCGGCCGAGGCGTTGGCGGCGTCAATCGATGAAATCAGCCGTCAAGTGGAACAGGCGGCAGGCATCTCGCAGACCGCCTCGGACGAGATAACCCGAACCAATGCGATGGTGTCCAATCTGGCCGGTTCCGCCGACAAGATCGGTGAAGTGGTGGCGTTGATCAACGACATCGCCGCCCGAACCAACCTGCTGGCCCTAAACGCAACTATCGAAGCGGCCAGGGCCGGCGAAGCGGGCAAGGGTTTCGCCGTCGTCGCCAACGAAGTTAAGAATCTGGCCAATCAAACCGCGCGGGCCACCGACGAAATAACCGCCCAGGTCAACGCCGTTCAGGAAGATACTCGGAACGCGGTGGATGCCATTCATAGAATAGGCGGCGTCATTAATCAGGTGCGCGATATTTCCGTAAGCATTTCGGCCAATGTGGACGAACAGGGGGCGGCAACGGTAGCGATCGCCCGCAACGCTCAAACCGTGGCCAACGGTTCGGTCCAGATCTACACGGAAATCGGCGATGTCAGCGAGGCAGTATCAACCGCCGCCGCCGCCGCGACACAGGTTCTGTCGGCCGCGGACGACCTTGCCCACAATGCGGATAAGCTGCAACAGGAAGTGGTTTCCTTTCTGTCCAGCGTCAAAGAGGGATAAACGTTAATTGATCCCTTGCCTGCGGCATTCCGCCGCGATGCCCTGCTGGTCGCCGGAATCCATCGGCTTGCCGTCGATGGTCAACTGGCCCGTTCCGAAATCGTAACGGATGGCCGCCACCGACATTTGGGTATTGCCGCCTCCCGTCCCCGACGCCGCCATCCCGGATTGCTGGGCGGCCACCGCCGCCTGCTGCGACTGCAATTGCGTTTGCTGCTGCGTCAGTTGCGCCGCCGCCGCCGTTTGAGATGTGATCTGGCTTTGCGTAGTAGTAATTTGCGTATTATTGGATTGTATCGCCGTGTTGTTTGCGGTGATTTGAGATTGCAAAGTGGCGACCGCCGCCTTGGCATCCAGATATTTCGGCGATGTCGCCGAAAGGGTTCCCGCCGTCACCTGTGCCTGAAGAGGGCCGAGCGTCGATTGCGCCGTGGATAATTGCGACGACAAGGTCGTTCCCTTGGCCGTCAAGGATGTCCCCGTCGCCTGCAATTGCGTCAGTTTCTGATTGGCGGCGATGGTCGCCGCCTGATTGGTCGCCTGGGAACTGTTGACCCCCGCCATCTTACCGGATAACGAACTTGATTGCGCCGCCAGCGACTTGGTCAAACCGTAATTGACCGGGTTGATCGTGTAGTTGAACTCGATATGGTCGGGCAGTTTGAACCCCGCTCCGCCCCCCGGCAAATCCGCCGGAGCGACCGCCTTGCCGTGGACGTCGATTCCGGGCTTGTACGCCACGTCGGGGGCGGGAACGTGTCGGACCAGACGCTGGCAATCCTGGCCGCTGATGACGACCTTGGTCGACAGCGGCGACAAAACCTGTTGGGCAACGGCGGGCCACGCCAGCAACGCGATCCCGACGACAACGACAAACCGCATTTTCTATCTCCCGATATTTGCCCCCATAGTATCACAACAACCAATATTGCAGTGCACAAAGAAGTGAGTGAAAATTCTCCGTGACTCGGGTGCGAAAATTCCGTATCTTCCGCTTCCGTCGTCCGCAAAATATATAAGAGCCGCGGACAGGTGTGGGTATGGCTCAAGTTTAGGGAGGTGTCACGCATTCGCTGAATCGGCACAAGACCGGCGGCGGGGCGGCAATTTGGGGGTGGCAAGATCAGGGGGCTGGTCTTGCCATTTCTGTTTTAACGGCGGCGATCTTGGCGAATATCGGGCAACTTTCCCGATGCGCCCCCGGCAAGTAACCGATGCTCATCAGGAACTCGCCCACCACCTCGCCGCCCATGAACACGAACGTCTTTTTAAAAAGCGCCACCCAATCCTGTTTGTCCATGGGATGGTGGACCTTCAGCCACGCGGCCAACGATCCGTGCCGGTTCCGAATGTCCGCGACCTGTTTGGCGTTCTCGATGACCGCTTCGATTTTGCGGCGGTTGCGAATGATCCCGGGATCGCCCATCAGCCGCTCGACGTCCGCCGGGCCGTAACCACTGACAACCGCCGGATCGAACCCCTGAAACGCCTGGAAAATGGCCGGGCGCTTTTTCAAAACGATCAGCCACGACAAACCGGCCTGGAAAATCTCCAAGGCCAAACGCTCGAACAGAACCGCGTCGCAAGCGACGGGAAATCCGTATTCCCGGTCGTGATAGGGACCGTGAACGGGATGCCCCGGCGCCACGTCGCAATAGGCGCTCACGCCTGTTCCAGTTCCACCAGGGTGCCGAAGAAATCCTTGGGGTGCAGAAACAGCACCGGCTTGTCGTGCACGCCGATCTTGGGCTGCCCGTCGCCCAGCACCCTGGCGCCCTTGGCCTTCAGGGCTTCGGCGGCGGCCTTGATGTCGTCCACTTCATAGCAGACGTGGTGCATCCCGCCGGAGGGATTGCGTTCCAGGAATTGCGCCAGGGGAGACGCGGCGCCCAAGGGGTGGAGCAATTCGATCTTGGTGTTGGGCAGGGTCACGAAAACCACGCTGACACCGTGAGCGGGCTGGGCGATGATTTCGGAAACCGTCCCGCCCAAGACATCGCGATACAAAGCGCGCGCCGCCTCTAAATCCGGTACGGCGATGGCGACATGGTTCAAACGTCCGATCATTTCAACTCTCCGGCAATGGTTTCATATTTTCCACGGTAATACAGCAAAGGCTTGGCGTCCGGTTTGACGGACACCGACTCGACCAGACCGACGAAAATGGTGTGGTCGCCGCCGTCGCACACCTTGTTCATGGTGCATTCCAAAATGGCGATGCTGCCGAACAGAATCGGTACGTTGCCGATTCCGGGCCGGTATTCCACGCCGCTCCATTTGTCTTCGGACTTCGAGGCGAACCGGTTGGATAACTCAAGCTGATCCTCGGCCAAGATGTTCACGGCGAAATGGCCGTTGGCGTTAAACGCCAGATGCGACGCCGACCGCTTGTCCAAACAGAACAAAACCAGCGGCGGGTCCAGAGAAAGCGAACTGAAAGCACTGATCGTAAGGCCAACGGGTTTTTCAGTATTGGGGTCTTGGGTGGTAACGATGGTGACTCCCGTCGCGAAACTGCCTAAAGTTTGGCGGAACACTTGGCTGTCGATGGTCATATTCTGGTCCTAAATCAGATCGGTTACGCACAGAATCGGGATAAATATTATTCCCTGAGTCCTTTTTAATGGGCCAGAGCAGTTGACTCAAGACACAGGATGCGAATTATAGCATTATTCAATGGCTTGTAAGGTTCTATCGATTCTAGAACCACTCCAGGGGAATTGGGCATGTTTGCTATTATCGGTATTGTGGTCGTGTTCGGCAGCGTCATCGGCGGATACATGCTGAACGGCGGCCATATGGGCGTGTTGTTTCAGCCCCTGGAATGGCTGATCATCGTGGGGGCGGCCATAGGATCGTTCCTGATCGGCAACCCCAAGGAAGTCATTACCGGCGTGGTCGGCAATTTCGCCCTGATCTTCAAAGGGCCGCACCACAGCAAGGACGCCTACATGGAATTGCTGTCGATGCTGTACGCGGTGTTCAAACTGGCCAAGACCAAGGGCGATCTGGCCTTGGAAAGCCATGTGGAAAAACCCGACGAAAGCCCGCTGTTCGCCAAGTTTCCCGGTTTCAACGAAGATCATCATGTGCGCACCTTCTTTTGCGACTATTTGCGCCTGCTGACCCTGGGCACGTCCAACGCCCACGAAGTGGAAGCGGTCATCGACATGGAGTTGGAGGCGCATCACAAATTTTACCACGAGGTTTCGCACGCCGTGAACCTGATGGCCGACGCCATGCCCGCCTTGGGTATCGTCGCGGCGGTGCTGGGCGTCATTCACACCATGGGCTCGATCACCGAACCGCCCGAAGTGCTGGGACACCTGATCGGCGCGGCCTTGGTGGGAACGTTTTCGGGCGTGCTGATTTCCTATGCCTTTTTCGCGCCGTTCGCCCGCAGCATGCAAATGTGTTTCGATTCCGACGGCTATTACCACACCTGCATCAAGGCGGCGCTGTTGGCCCACATGCAGGGTTACGCCCCCCAGGTTTCGGTGGAATTCGCCCGCAAACTGCTGCCCGACGAATTGAAACCGTCCTTCCAGGAATTGGAAGAAGCCATCAACAATCTGCCCCCGGATTAAGGATTCTCCCATATGGCCGAAGGTCAGGGTCAAAGCATCATCATCAAGCGAGTCAAGAAGGTTGCCGGCGGCCATCACGGCGGCTCCTGGAAGGTTGCCTACGCCGATTTCGTGACCGCCATGATGGCTTTCTTTCTGCTGTTGTGGCTGCTGAACGCGGTGACCGAAGAGCAACTGACCGGTATTTCCAACTTTTTCGCTCCGACCATGGCGTCGACCTCGCAATCGGGGGCGGGCGGAATCCTGGGCGGCCAAGTGATCGGCGAAGGCGCCCAAACGTCGCAGCACAGTTCGCCCAGTCTGGTGGATCACCTTCCCCCGTCCTCGATCGGACCGGGCGGCGAGGACGCGACCTCTAGCGTCACCGAACCCGCCGAGGGCATGAGCGAAAAGGACTTCAAGGAACAAATGGCGCAACGCGAGCAACAGCGCTTCGACAAGGCCAAGGAAATGGTCGACAACGCCATGAAGGGCATCCCCGAATTGAAGCCGTTCCAAGGGTCAATGATGGTTGACAACACCCCCGAAGGCCTGCGCATTCAGATCACTGATCAGGACGGACTGGCCATGTTCCCGCCGGGCAGTTCGGCCATGTACGGCCATACCAGGGCGCTGGTCGATCTGGTGTCCAGAATCGTCAATCAATTGCCCAACAAAATCGCCATCGCCGGCCATACCGACGGCATTCCGTTCCGCGATCCGTCGGGCTACACCAACTGGGAATTGTCCGCCGACCGCGCCCTGGCCACTCGGCGAACGCTGGTATCGGCCGGGGTTCCCGAGGGCCGCATCGACCGCGTGGTCGGAAAGGCCGACACGGAACCGCTGGTGACCGAAGACCCCAAGGCCCCGCGCAACCGCCGCATTTCCATCGTCCTGCTGCGCGATCAAGACCTGCAAGCGCCCCCTACCGTTCCCGCCAGTAGCCTGCCGGGGGGCAATCCAGCGGCGCCGCCGCCGGGCGCAAAAAAGTAAATTCTTTTCCCTATGGTGGAAGATCGCAAAATGAGCCACCATATGTACGTCGATAGTTGGGAAACACGGGAAGGGTAATGGATCACTTCACCCTCAAACGACCGCACTTCTTTTTCACCACGGCCCCGCTGCCGTGCCCCTACATTCCGGGGCGCTTGGAAAGGAAGATCGTAACCGAGTTGAACGGCCCGGACGCGGAAGATTTGCACGAGTCCCTGTCCCGCGCCGGATTCAGGCGCAGTCACTCCATCGCCTATACGCCCGCCTGCCCCGGCTGCAATTCATGCGTGCCGGTGCGCGTAGTCGCCGATGACTTCATTCCCGATAAAACCATGCGCCGCGTCATCAAGTTCAACCGGCACCTTAGCGTCAGGCGCATGCCGGCACGCGCCCATGCCGACCATTACCGGCTGTTTTCGCGGTATCAGGACGCGCGCCATACCGGCGGAGACATGTCGCTGATGGGGTTTTACGATTACCGCTCGATGATCGAGGACAGTCCCATCGATACATATCTGATCGAATTCCGCCATCCGGACAATCAACTGGCGGCGGTTTGCCTGATCGATCAATTGGTCGACGGTCTGTCGGCGGTCTATAGCTATTACGATCCCGACGTGCCCAAGGCGTCGTTGGGCACCTTTATCGTGCTGTGGCTGATCGCCGAGGCGATTCGTCTGGATCTGCCTTATGTCTATCTGGGGTTTTGGATCAACGACAGCAGCAAGATGGCCTACAAAACCCGCTTCCAGCCGCTGGAAGCGTTCGGTCCCGGCGGCTGGCATCCCTTGATTTCCGGGTAGGGTTCTTCCCCCCTATCCCACGATCTTCTTGAAATAGGCGATGGTTTTTTCCAGGCCCTGTTCCAACGGAACCTTGGGTTCCCAGCCCAAATGGGTTTTGGCCAAGGTGATATTGGGCTGACGCTGGGTGGGATCGTCGGCGGGCAGCGGGCGATAGACGATTTCTGACTTGGCGCCGGTCATCTTCACCACCATTTCCGCCAATTCGCGGATGGTCATTTCACGCGGATTGCCGATATTGATGGGACCGGTCATGTCGCCCGCCATCAAACGCATCAAGCCGTCGACCAGATCGTCCACATAGCAGAATGAGCGGGTTTGCGAACCGTCGCCGTACAGGGTGATGGGATCGCCCCGCAACGCCTGCATCACGAAGTTCGACACCACCCGGCCGTCGTCGGGATGCATGCGCGGCCCGTAGGTGTTGAAAATACGGGCCACCCGGATGGGCAGATCGTGCTGGCGGTAATAATCGAAGAACAAGGTTTCGGCGCAACGCTTGCCTTCGTCGTAGCAAGCGCGCGGACCGATGGGGTTGACGCACCCGCGATAGTCCTCGGTCTGGGGATGGACTTCGGGGTCGCCGTACACTTCCGAGGTCGACGCCTGAAGAATGCGCGCCCCCACCCTTTTGGCCAAGCCCAGCATGTTGATGGCGCCGTGGACCGAAGTCTTGGTGGTCTGCACCGGATCGCGCTGATAATGGATGGGCGAAGCCGGACAAGCCATGTTGTAAATCTCGTCCACTTCCAGATAGATGGGAAAGGTCACATCGTGCCGCAGCAGTTCGAAATAGGGATTGCCGAGCAAATGCGCGATGTTGTCCTTGGTCCCCGTATAGAAATTATCCAGGCACAGAACGTCGTTGCCTTGCTCGATCAGGCGGTCGCACAAATGCGAGCCGAGGAATCCGGCCCCTCCCGTTACCAAAACCCGTTTGCGTCCACCCTTCATGACGTTCCTCCTAACCGTGTTAATGCCGCGCTCAAGCTCTCGACCGAGGCTTGCCATTCGGCCAACCGTTCCTGATTTTCCTCGACCACTTCCGGCGGAGCTTTAGCAACAAATTCGGCGTTGCCAAGCTTTTTCTGAACCTTGGCGATATCGACGACCAACCGTTCGATTTCCTTGGACAGGCGAGCGGTTTCCTTGCCGATGTCGATCAGCCCTTCAAGCGGGATCAACAAGGTCGCCTCGTCAACCACAAGCTGGGCGGCGCCTTTGGCATAGGTTTCCAGCGAATCGCCCGACTTCAGCAACGATATCCGTTCCACCTTGCCGATCCGGGCCAACGCCTCGGCATGAGCGTCGACCCAACCGTGCTTGGCGGCGGCAAGTCCGTGCACCAACATCCGCACCGAAGCCGACGGCGGCACGTTCATTTCCGATCTAACCGCGCGCACCGCGGAGATCACCCGCACCAGCCAATCGATTTCCTCCGCCGCGCCATCATCCTCGATCCCGGTGGAAGACGGCCACCGGCGCGCCATCAAGGGACCGGAGCCGTCGCCGAAATGTTCCCACAATTCCTCGGTCACGAACGGCGCGAACGGATGCAGCACATGCAGTATCGAAAGCAAGGCCCAGGCGCCGACCGCGCGGGTTTCGGTCTTATGCGGCCCGTCTCCGCCTTGCAGCATGGGCTTGGCCAGTTCCAGATACCAATCGCAGAACGTACCCCAGACGAAATGATAGACCAAATTGGCGGCGGCATCGAACCGGTAGGCGGCCAGATACTCGCCGACCTTGGCCACCGTCTCGTCCAGTTTGGCGACGATCCAGCGATTGGCCTTGAACGACACCCGGGCGGGATCGAAATCGGCGGATACGGCGCATTCGTTCATCTGGCAGAAGCGCGCCGCGTTCCACAACTTGGTGATGAAATTGCGATAACCTTCGACCCTGCCGGTCGCCAGCTTGATGTCGCGCCCCTGCGCCGCCAGCGCCGCCAGCGTGAAGCGCAGCGCATCGCAGCCATAGGTATCGATCATCTCCAAGGGGTCGATGACGTTGCCCTTGGACTTGGACATTTTCTGGCCTTTTTCATCGCGGACCAAAGCGTGAATGTAAACTTCCTTGAACGGCACCTGACCCGTGAAATGCAGTCCCATCATCATCATCCGGGCCACCCAGAAAAAGATGATGTCGAATCCGGTCACCAGCACGTCGGTTGGATAATAGCGGGCCAACTCGGGCGTTTGCTCGGGCCACCCCAAGGTAGAGAACGGCCACAGCGCCGACGAAAACCACGTATCCAGCACATCGGCGTCGCGGGTCAATTCGACCGTCTTGCCGTAATGCGCGGCGGCGGCGGCGGTTGCCTCGTCCTGATCCAGCGCCACGAACACATGTCCGTCCGGACCGTACCACGCGGGCACTTGATGCCCCCACCAGATTTGCCGGGAAATGCACCACGGCTGGATGTTGCGCATCCATTCGTAATAGGTGTTTTCCCATTGCTTGGGAATGAACTTGGTGCGCCCCTGCTCCACCGCCTTCAAGGCCGGTTCGGCCAAAACGGCGGCATCCACGAACCATTGATCGGTCAGCCACGGTTCGATGATCACGCCCGAGCGGTCTCCGAACGGCACCATATGCGTATGAGCGACCACATCGGCCAACAGGCCCAGCGCCTCGAATTCCGCCACCACCTTCTTGCGGGCGTCGAACCGGTCCAACCCTTGATAGGCTTCGGGGGCGGCGTCGTTGACCTTTGCATCGCGGTCGAAAATGTTGATCTGCGGCAAGCCGTGACGCTGTCCGACCTGAAAATCGTTGAAATCGTGGGCGGGGGTAATCTTGACCGCGCCTGTGCCCTTGGCGGGATCGGAATATTCATCGGCGACGATGGGAATCAGGCGATCGACGATGGGCAGGCGCACCATCCGTCCGACCAGATGGGCGTGGCGTTCGTCGTCGGGATGGACCGCGACGGCGGCATCGCCCAGCATGGTTTCGGGCCTTGTGGTGGCCACGGTTATGAAGACCCCCTCGCACCCGTCGACCGGATAGCGCAGGTGCCACATATGGCCTTTTATCTCGCGGGATTCCACTTCAAGGTCGGAAATGGCGGTATGCAGCTTGGGATCCCAATTGACCAGACGCTTGGCCCGGTAGATAAGCCCCTGCTTGTAAAGCGTGACGAACACTTGGCGGACGGCCTTGGACAGCCCCTCGTCCATGGTGAATCGTTCCCGCGACCAATCGGGCGACGCGCCCAGCCGACGCAATTGCCGGGTGATCGTGCCGCCGGACAACGCCTTCCATTCCCATACGCGCTTTAAAAATTGATCCCGTCCCAGGTCGTGACGGGTGATCTTTTGCGCTTCCAATTGCCGCTCGACCACCATCTGAGTGGCGATCCCGGCATGATCGGTTCCGGGCTGCCACAAGGTGTCGCGGCCGGTCATGCGATGATAGCGGGTCAGGATGTCCTGCAAAGTGAAAGTCAGGGCATGACCCATGTGCAACGACCCGGTCACGTTGGGCGGCGGCATCATGATCGTGTAGGGCACGGAAGCGGGACCGCCGCCGCAGGCGAACAATCCGGACCCCTCCCACCGCTCGTAATGTTTCGTTTCAACAGCCGAGGGTTGGTAGGTTTTTTCCAGCATTTCACTTCCAAATGAAAATCAGCCTGCGAGGACGCCGTCGTTACGGGGCCGCCCGCATGTCTTTACAACGGAATTGGAGTTTAGTCGAAAGTCTCGACGCGATTCACCATCTTTTCGACTTCCTGCTTGACGATCCGTTCGATCATGTAGGGCAGATTGTCGTCCAGCCAATCCTTGAGGATCGGACGGAGGATTTCGCGCACCAATTCTTCCAACGTCAACCCGCCATTGCCCAGCAAAATGGCGCGGTCGCGAGCGACGGCGCGAACCAGTTGCGAGAAGGCGACCGATCCGCGTTCCGACGGTTCCTCGTCCATCAACGGCTCGTCGATAGGCGGCAACGGCGCGGCGCGGCGCGGCGGCGGCGGCGTATAGTCTGGCTCTTCGTCGGCTTCGGCGACGATAGCTTCCATGTCGGCCATGTCGAAAGTCGGCTTTGGCTCGTCCAGCAACATGTCCTCGGTCAATTCGAGAACATCGTCCGCCGGCTCAAGTTCGATGTCGGGTTCGGGCTCGGGCTCCAACTCCGGCTCCGGTTCGAGCTCCGGTTCCAGATCGGGTTCCGGCATGACGGCCGCCGGAGGGGGGGGAGGTGGAGGCGGAGGCGGAGGGGGGGGAGGCGGCGGGGGCGGTTCAGGCGCGGGCTCGGGCGCCTTTGCCTGTTCTTCCGCTTCATCCTCAGACAAAATTCGCCGGATCGAGGCGAGTATGTCTTCCATTGAAGGTTCTTGACCTGACTTATTGTCACTCATGACGCGAGACCGATTCCGCCCCTAAATTGAATTCGGCACCATCTTGCCGACAAAATCCCTATAAAGTGTTAATATCGCAAAACGAATCATAAAGTAAGGACGAATTTCAACGGGTCTGCCCCAAAGATGGGGGCACTGGGCGGTTTCACTATAGCCCGCCTTGTGGGAGATGCCCACACAAGACGATGACTCTTAGTCGATAGTTCTGGAAGTTTCGGAAGCCGTAAGCTCGTCG
>Ga0316224_1001323_pt1 | contig 27859 bp, 29 predicted proteins | sample TBH18013metaG_FD_206254 | JGI IMG/M metagenome (GOLD analysis project Ga0316224, IMG submission 206254) | Freshwater microbial communities from Trout Bog Lake, Wisconsin, USA - TBH18013 | ecosystem: Environmental > Aquatic > Freshwater > Lake > Hypolimnion/Profundal zone | place: USA: Wisconsin... | reverse complement strand
CTCCTCAATCGCAGCAGCGACCGCCACAGTCTCTCCATCAGCGCGCGCATAGTAGCGCCCCATAATGCCCTGGAGCTCAGGAAACTCTCCGACCATATTGGTTAGCAGATCCGCTTTGGCCAACAAACCGGCCCGCTCGGCAGATGTCGCGTCAAGCCCTAGGTCCTGAGCAACTGACTTTGCAAGTTGGGCTACACGCAGGACTTTGTCATGCATTGAGCCGAGTTTATTTTGGAACGTCACTTGCGCTAAATCAATGACGCGACTCTCAAGCGTTCGACTCCTATCCTGTTTCCAGAAAAACTCGGCATCTGAAAGTCTTGGCCTTACAACACGCTCGTTACCCTCGCGGACGGTTTCAAGGCGCGAACTGTCTATGTTACTGAAGGTGATGAAGTTAGGTAGGAGCTGGCCCTCGAGATCCTTGACTGGAAAATACTTTTGGTTGGCCTGCATGGTCGTAATCAAGACCTCGGGCGGAAGCGCTAAGAAACGCGACTCAAAACCACCCAATACCGGCACGGGCCATTCGACCAATGACGTGACCTCATCCAATAGATCTAGCTCTATGTGAGGCTTACCACCCACTTTCTGCGCGGAGGTTTCAGCTGCGAGACGAATCTTCTCCCTCCTCTGCTCAAAGTCAGCCATCACGTGGCCTTGATGAAGCAGCTTCTCAACATACTCATGGGATTGCTGTAACGCCAAAGTAGACGCGCCATGAAACCTATGCCCCCTGGTTTCACGCCCTGATTTCACACCGAGGATGTCCGCATCGATCACATCATGGCCGAACAATAGAACCACCCAATGAACAGGACGAACGAACTCAGCGACCCCACTGCCCCAACGCATACGTTTTGCAATAGGCAACAAAGAAAGCGCTTGGCGAATGATGTCCGGAATTAGGTCCTTAGTCTTTGCACCTTGAACCTGTTGCCGAAAAGCCAGCCACTCACCCTTATCGGTAGTGAGAGTAAACAACTGTTCCTGTTCTGCCCCACAACTCCGCAGAAAACCCTCAAGTGCCTTACTTGGACTACCATCGGGCTGATACGCCACATTGAGCGCCGGGCCTCTGCGCTCAATATCTTGATCAGGCTGAGCAGTTTCCAGCGCCTCAACAATAATAGCGAGCCGTCTAGGGGTCGCATACGGAACCACCCGACCAAAGCTTAATCCAGCCTTAGTGAGACCCGCCTCAACGCCCTCTTTTAACGCCCGACTGAGGCTCAATAGGGACTTGGGTGGTAACTCTTCTGTTCCCAGCTCAAATAATAGGTCGAAACACTCAGACATCAGGTCCGTCCTTCAGAATCAACATAGGAAAGCCGAGCTGCTCTCGGCGTTGGTAATAAGCCTCAGCAACGGCTTTGGCTAGATCACGCACTCTCAAAATAAACCGTTGCCGCTCAGTGACTGAAATCGCTTTTCTAGCATCGAGCAGATTGAACGAATGAGAGGCTTTCAACACCATCTCATAAGCAGGCAGCGGAAGATCCATTTCGATCAGTTTTTTGCATTCTTTTTCGTAGGTATCGAAGCAACCAAAATGGAAATCCGTGTTTGCGTGCTCAAAATTAAAAGCCGACATCTCGACTTCATTTTGATGATACACATCACCGTAGGTCACAACGCCTTGAGGACCTTTAGCCCAAACCAGATCAAACACGCTTTCCTTGGCCTGAAGATACATGGCGATGCGCTCAAGACCATAGGTGATCTCACCGCTCACTGGCCGACAATCTAACCCTCCCACCTGTTGGAAGTACGTAAATTGAGTCACCTCCATACCGTTTAGCCAAACTTCCCAGCCCAATCCCCAAGCGCCCAAGGTGGGTGACTCCCAATTATCCTCAACGAAGCGGATATCGTGCTCTTTCAAGTTGAAACCGAGCATCTCTAGGGAGCCCAAATACAGCGCCTGAAAATCAGGCGGCGAAGGCTTCATCAAAACCTGAAACTGATAGTAGTGTTGCAATCGATTGGGGTTTTCGCCGTACCGGCCATCCGTGGGACGCCTTGATGGCTGAACATAGGCGGTATTCCATGGCTCTGGGCCGATGGATCGCAAAAAAGTAGAAGGATGGAAGGTTCCAGCCCCAACCTCGAGGTCCAATGGTTGAAGAATTACGCACCCCTGATTCGCCCAATAATCCTGCAGAGCTAGAATGAGGCCCTGAAAGGTTGAAACATCGCGTTGTACTGAGATCACGCCGGCCACTTCGCTCTGATGAGTAGATAAAATTGAATTATAGCCGAATTCACTGAGACTCCAGGGACATGAGCCTTAGTTAGGACAGAATCCCAAAGTGGGCTAAAGCGAGCAGAGAATCAAAAGAGACCTTTGGCGACCTGACTGATACGAGCAAAATCAAAGGCCAAGCGTTCTTGAGATGATAGAGCGCTAGGTCACTTGGGCGCATAATGCTTAAGAGGTTTTACACCCTGATTCCCGACAAATGAGAACACATCAAAACCATCGGAAGGACCTGTAGTCTCCATCCCTGGAGATCCCATCGGCATCCCCGGCACCGATATGCCTTTAAATTTGGGCTTCTTGACGAGCAGAGCCTTTATCTCTTCCTCTGGAACGTGCCCCTCAACGGTGTAACCCCCTATAAGCGCGGTGTGGCAGGATCGTAAATCTTTAGGAATCCCTCTACTCTCCTTAATCGCAACCAAATCATCACTTTGAATGTCATGAATGGTGTAACCGTAGCCTTTCATGTAGGAAGACCACTTGAGGCAACACTGACACGTGGCGCTTCTATAAAGGGTCAAGTTTTTGTGGATTAGACCACCCTCTCTTTTTGCTGCACTCACCCCAAAAGCAGAGCACAGTAAAAGCAAGAAAAGTAAACGCTGTATCTGTTTCATGGTTCCCCATTAATGGTTGCAATCACCGTTCGAGATCCACCCTGATTACGATGCTCACCTAAATAGATGCCCTGCCAAGTTCCCAAACACAGCCCTCCATCTTTAATAGGGACCATCACACTCGCCCCCAGAAGACTCGACTTGATGTGGGCTGGCATATCATCCGCCCCTTCAATCGTATGCTCGTAGTAGGGGGCATTTTCGGGAACAAGGACCCCAAGATGCCTTTCGAAGTCGATACGCACATCCGGGTCGGCGTTCTCATTGATCGTGAGCGAGGCCGAGGTATGCTGCAGAAAAAACTGCACCCACCCCACGCTCAACCCGCTCAACTCTGGTAAGTGCCCTAATAGCTCGCTCGTCACAAGATGAAAGCCTCGAGGCCTGGGCCTAAGGTTAATGGTCTTCTGTATCCACATGGCTAAATGATACACCTTCACCGGACGTGTCCCTATCTACGCGTTACAATAACGATTTTATCTGCTTCCAAAGACATAACCTCATCATGCGAACCAGTCAATTTCCACTGAACACTGTCAAAGAAACACCCGCTGATGCCGAGATCATTAGCCATCAACTGATGTTGAGAGCGGGCCTGATTCGTAAGCTCGCCGCGGGCCTATACAACTGGCTACCTCTCGGCCTTCGTGTTCTAAGGAAAGTTGAAAACGTCGTTCGTGAAGAAATGGACCGCGCAGGCGCGTTAGAGCTTCTTATGCCTGCCGTACAACCCGCCGAACTGTGGGAGGATTCTGGCCGATGGAGTGTATTCGGCCCTGAACTATGCCGGTTTAAAGACAGGCACGGTCGTGATTTCTGCTTAGGCCCAACCCATGAAGAAATCATCACGGACCTGGTTAGGAATGAACTAAAAAGTTACAAGCAGGTACCGGTAAATTACTACCAAATCCAAAGCAAATTCAGGGATGAAGTAAGGCCCAGATTCGGGGTCATGAGAGCTCGTGAATTCTTGATGAAGGATGCCTATTCATTTCATATGAGCAAGGAATCCTTGCAAGAAACCTACGACAGAATGTACTCGGCGTATTCGCGTATTTTCGAACGACTGGGGCTCGAATTTCGGGCTGTTCTTGCCGACACAGGCGCCATTGGCGGTAGTCTTTCGCATGAGTTTCATGTGCTTGCGGACTCAGGAGAAGATGCCATAGCCTTTTCCGACCAAGGCACCTATGCCGCCAATGTTGAAATGGCGGAAGCGGTCACCCTGGAGCCAACAGCCGAGCCCCTCGAAACTCTCGCTGTTGTGAATACGCCAGGTCAACATAGTATTGAAGAGGTCAGCCGGTTCCTGAAGATTGCACCAGAGCGCATCTTAAAAACACTGATCGTTCGGGGCGAACAGGATGGGGTAGTTGCCTTACTATTAAGGGGCGATCACGAACTAAACCCCGTTAAAGCCACCAAAATAGAAGGTGTCGCCCACCCATTTCAACTAGCCTCCGATACAGAAGTTCGAGAAGCCACTGGATGTGCGCCTGGGTCGGTTGGTCCAATTGGACTTAAAATCCCGGTGATTGCTGATCGAAGCGCCGCTAAATTAATTAATTTTGCTTGTGGAGCGAATGAAGATGGGCGGCACTTCATTCATGCAAACTGGGGAAAGGATGTTCCAGAGCCTAAAATCGCTGATTTACGCCTCGTCATTGAAGGGGATGACAGCCCAGACGGTAACGGTAAGCTCAAAATTGCCCGAGGGATTGAGGTGGGTCATATCTTCCAGCTTGGCACCAAGTACAGTGAAGCTATGAACGCTACTGTGCTGAATGAAGAAGGCAAAAATCAGGTATTGATCATGGGTTGCTATGGGATTGGTGTTTCCCGAGTAGTAGCGGCCGCCATTGAACAAAATCATGACGAACGCGGCATTACTTGGCCCGATGCCTTAGCGCCCTTTCAGGTAGCACTCACGCCCATTAACATGACCGCTTCCGAGAAACTGACTGCAGTTGCCGAAAGCCTCTACCAAACCATGAAGTCAGCCGATCTCGATGTGCTGTTTGATGATCGGAAAGCACGACCTGGTGTGATGTTTGCAGACATGGAGCTGATTGGGATCCCGCATAGAATCGTTATTAGTGACCGTCTTCTCGAAGATGGCAAGGCTGAATACAAGGGAAGAACGGATCAAGAGGCTGAAACGATCGCATTAGATGATGTGATTGCGTTCCTAAAAAAGAAGCTCGAGTCAGTTTAGCCATATCACTTCAAGCCAAGGCTCTCTCGTCCCTCGGTTGGATGGGCTGAGCCTTTGACCTATAATGCCCATTCATCATGAGACCGGCTTACTGCTTTTAATGAACCCTCTTTTGTCCAAACTCCAACCTTACCCATTTGAGCGACTCAATCGGCTCAAAGAAGGAGTTCAACCACCAGAAGGCCTATCGCCCATATCATTATCTATTGGGGAACCCAAACACCCTACACCCGAATTCATTGCCGAAGAACTTAAGCGGCATTTAAACGAACTGACCCAATACCCGGCCACCTTGGGTATTCGCTCACTTCGAGAAGGCATTGCGGAATGGCTGATCAAGCGCTTCAAACTCAGCCCCGACGCTCTAAATCCGGATACACAGATTTTGCCCTGTAATGGGACGCGGGAAGCTCTCTTTTCGTTCGCGCAAGCTGTTGTTGCGCCCAACGAAGGGGCCTTGGTGCTCATGCCAAACCCGTTCTATCAAATCTATGAGGGCGCAGCTTTTCTTGCCGGTGCCGAGCCCTACTTTCTAAATACGACCCGAGATAATGGATATCTTCCTGATTTCGATAGTATTCCCGATGAAATCTGGTCTAGGTGCCAATTGCTCTACATTTGTTCACCCGGCAATCCAACTGGAGCCGTGATACCGGCAAAGATGCATTACCAGCTCATAGACCTTGCGGAACGATTCGACTTTATCATTGCATCCGATGAGTGTTATTCAGAACTGTACAATGATGAGAATGAACCCCCACAAGGCTTACTGCAATCCGCTCAGGAGATGGGCAATCAGGCCTTTGAACGTTGTGTCGTTTTTCACAGCCTTTCAAAACGCTCCAACGCGCCAGGTCTAAGGTCAGGCTTTATTGCAGGCGACGCCAAAGTCCTATCGAAATTCCTACTCTACAGGACTTACCATGGCTGCGCGCTCTCACTCCCCATTCAGAAAGCCAGCCTCTCTGCGTGGAAGGACGAGGGGCATGTCATTGAGAACCGCAAGCTTTACCGAGCAAAATTCGAAGCCGTTCATTCCATACTTGGGAATGAACTGGATTTTGAGATTCCAGCAGCCGGGTTCTATATTTGGCCTAAAGTACCGGGCGATGATCAGGAGTTCACAAGAGCGCTTTACGCTCATAAAAACATTCAAGTGCTGCCAGGTAGCTTTTTGTCACGCGACCATTACGGCACCAACCCTGGGCGAGGGCACGTTAGAATGGCCCTGGTGGCCCCTTTGCCTGAGTGCGTTAGTGCAGCAGAACGCATTCTAGATTTTCTTCACACTTAATTAATCATTTAAATTCACCTCATGTCACTAGAAAACATCATCAACGCCGCATTCGAAGATAGAAATAACATTTCCCCACTAACAGTCTCTCGGGAAACAAAGGAAGCGATCTATGATTCGCTCAATCTTCTGGATAGTGGAAAAGCGCGTGTCGCTGAAAAGATAAATGGCAACTGGGTGGTCAATCAGTGGCTGAAGAAAGCCGTTCTTCTTTCATTCCGTATCGCTGATAATCGAGTCATGGAAGGTGCCGAAACCAAATATTTCGATAAGGTCGAACCCAAATTCGGCAGCTTCTCACCCGAACAGTTTGCTAGCCAAGGCGTGCGGGTAGTTCCTCCAGCGGCTGTCCGGAAAGGAGCATTTATTGGTTCTGGGGTCATTTTAATGCCCTCATTTGTCAACATTGGCGCCTATGTCGACTCTGGCACTATGGTCGATACTTGGGCAACCGTAGGCTCTTGTGCCCAGATTGGGAAAAATGTGCACTTATCTGGCGGCGTTGGCATTGGCGGCGTGCTTGAGCCACTTCAGGCAGGCCCAACCATCATCGAAGACAATTGTTTCATCGGAGCACGCTCAGAAGTCGTTGAAGGGGTCGTTGTAGAAGAAGGCTCCGTTATTTCGATGGGCGTTTACATTGGACAAAGCACAAAGATTTTCAACCGAATGACCGGCGAAGTGAGCTATGGTCGAATTCCAGCCGGTTCGGTAGTAGTTTCTGGTAATCTCCCGTCCAAGGATGGAAGCCATAGCCTTTATTGTGCCGTGATTATCAAACAGGTCGACGAAAGAACCCGTAGCAAGGTCGGCATTAACGAACTTCTGCGCGACTAATCCTTCTGGCTTTTAGCCCTATCATCTAAACCCAAAGAGAGGAAACCATGAATAAAACCATAATTACTGTACTGGCCCTTCTAGCTTCGAGCTCTGCCTTTGCTTCTACCGATCATTACATCCGCAGAGAAGGCAACTTGGTTCAACATCTTAAAATCACCAAAACGGCTCATGACACCAATGTGAGCATGGATGTTGACGCCGATAACAAAGAAACAGGGCATAAAGCCTGTTCTGCAGAAGTCTCCGGAGACGGCAAAACAACTGGCGAAAATGTGATCTCAATGAGAAAACAAATCGAAGGTGAGACGAGACATTGCCTTCTGGAAATCAAGCTCAGTAATGATGGCGCGAAGGTCGATCAGTATGCTGACTGCACGTACTTTGCAACCGGTGACTGCCACTTTGGTAGCGACGGTAAAGAGCTCGTCAAAATCAAGTAAGTTTCGCGCATCTAGGAAGCCTATAGGGCTTCCTAGACATCAATTTGGCGAACGATTGCCCAATTTTGCCGGTTATTTATTCAGAACGTAACAGTTGGGCTCGCCCGAGGAGTCTCTGCAGTTTATGCTGTAGCTTATCGACTTATTGCATCCCTGAACCTCTATCACGTAGCTCCCCCAGACCTTACCCCAGATCGTTTTCTTGTCGGCATCTTTCTCAGAAATAACTTTGGTGCTTAGCTTCTGGCAACTTAATGCAGATGCCCCCAACTTTAGGGCAAGAGCCTCAGCTACAGGGCGATCCTCTCTTAATGCTTCGTCCTCAGAAGCTACATCGGCAGTAACCGTTGAACAGGCCGACAACAGCTTTAGAGCTAGAGAAAGAATCAAGATCCTGCCTAGAATTGAATAAATCACCCAAACACCCTCAGCAGCTGAGAAACAGCAAATATATTCAAACGAAAAAGCTAAAGAAAAACGCTGTGCCGAGAAAGCATTCGATCTATTTATTGTTTGATCGCACCGTAACCTTGTTCACTTTCCTGGACAATTTTCTTGCCCTCAGAAATTTTACGCTGACCATCGGCCACCATTTGATTCCCCTGTGCAATCATGTCCTCACCACTCTTAATGAGGGACTCACCTTCATTATGTCTTTGGCCAAGCTGGGCCATCCCCTGACTCTCCCTCAGAATCTGCTCGCCACTGAGAGGCCTTGGAGCTATTTTTGGAGGCGGCTCTGTCGCACAAGCCGAAAGCCAAACCAAAAGAACCATGACCAGATAGGCACGTTGTGTCGATTGCATAGAACCAAACCTCAAAGATTACAATTTCAACATATTCTACGATGGCAAGCTTAGATAGTTCCATATCTGAATCTATAACCATAAACCCCTCCCTCTATACAGTGAGGCATAGTGAAGAGAATGCGCAATCCTGCTTGCAATCCCAATGCTCCATCACTATTCTCATGAATAGAAATTTAAACCCAAAGCTTATGAAACATCTCTATCTTGCCTTCATCATCATCGCCCTGAGCTCATGCAGCGCCATTCAAAAGAAGTCTGAAGAAATCGAAAAGACTGATGTGCTCTGCGTCAATGGCATACAGTACATTCCCTACACAAGCGGAAAGGTAGTGGCTTATACGTCTGAAGGGAAAGTGATTACGTGTACAGGCGGATAAACAGCCATCATCATAACCCATGCCATTAAGCTTTGAAGGGGCGAATGTAGCCCAGTTAATTCAACTCTCAGTAGCCCCCGTTTTCTTGCTCGCGGGGATAGGCGCTATCATCACGGTCACATCAACCAGAATTGGTCGCATTTTTAATCGGACCCATGATTTGGCCGCTTTGCTGGATACTTGCGATGCAAAGTATGAAGCTTCATTAATTCAGGAGCTAAGAGTCTTGACGCGCAGAATAAGCGTTGCTCTTTGGGCCATTGGTCTATGCGCGCTTGCAGAATTAATGGTTTGCCTCTTGATTGCCATGCATTTCTTTTCGGGGATCAGTGGCTTAGATCTCTCTTTTACAGCCGCAATCATTTTCCTTTCAGCGATGGTTAGCCTGATCTTAGGTCTACTCACTTTCTTGTACGAAATTTTCCTAGCGATGATGTCGGCACGTATCACTAATCAACGTTACATTGATCGGATTAAGAAAAGTACGATTCTTCTTTCGAAAAGAAAGTAGGGACTCCAAATAAAAAAGCCCCACAAATGCAGGGCCTTTTAAGTGTTTTCTGACATATTCAGCTTTTGATATGGAATCAGATCGTTAAAGGCTTCCTTGACCGAGCACGTGCTCGTTTAATCCGCCCCAAATCAGTATTCGCATCATGACGACCAGGAAGGTCGACTGTTGCAACACCCACGAGAATCACTAAAGCTAGAATGACAATTTCCATAACGGCTCCAAGTTGTTGTACACGGCCACATTATGGCACGAATGAACAACAATGAAACCCAGGTTACTAGTTTGTTTCCATTTAGGAAACCTTAGGCAGGGATCAGAATCTCTTCTAGAAGATTTGTCGCATCTGGTGATCCGTTATTTAGAAATCGGGGCAAAACGGTTGGCTTTTTCACGAACCATAGGCACCAACTTTTCCACCATCTCTTTTGTTTCCTTCAGACGGTCATCCCTCAATGTAGCTTTTTCCGCGGGCGATTCTGTAAGCACATCAACGAGTGCCGCATATTCGTTCGTACACGTATCCTGAAGACTGGCTGCAATCTCCGAAGGAGCAGAGGTTCCGTTATCCTTAGCAGCAATCTCCTTATAAAGACAAATCTGCCAAGCCGTTCGTCTTAATTTAAAGCCCTCTGGATCTTTTGTGCTGCCAGATTTGGTCGTAGCGGCCAATCCTACGGAGATCGATAGAGTCACGATCAAAAAGACTACGAACACTTTTGCTATCGCCATGCGCTTTCCTTGATGCTTAACTTAAAAATTTCGAACGACTTAAACTCCTTCGGCCAGAGTCGTTCTCTAAAATCACCAGATATACCAAGCATGAATTACGCCACAAACTAGCAACACAAAGAGCGGTTAGTCATATTTTAGATACTTAAACCTCGGATCATCCGGCGTTCCCTCAAGGATACCGCCTGATGATTCCGCGGGGCGCCACTGGACGATCTCTTCGATTTTAGAAGCGAGAAGGAAATCCTTTTCAGTGACCCCCTTTGCTGAATGAGTCGTCAGCTTCACAATGACAAAACCGTAAGAAACAGATAAATCGGGATGATGCCAAGCACTTTCAGCGAGGTGTCCAATGGTGTTCACCACCATTAAAGTAGATTTCCAACCGCTGGTTCGATACTTGCGGCGAATCCAACCATTTTCAAAATACCAGTGAGCAAGGATCCCTACTAATCTAGAATCGATTTCTTCAACATCAAATACTCTATCAATCACTATAGGCCTCATAGATCTGAATTTGGCTCCCGCCAAGAAATGCTAACGCGTCCTCTTGCTAGAATTCTTAACACCCCCATCTTTTGCACCAACACATAACACCTCGAGGGCACGAAATGAGGCAAGTCGAACATACAGGATATATTTAATCCAAACCACAGTAAGCGCAAGGTGATCAGGAGGTATGAGCGCCGCGAACAACAGGGTCAAACCGAAACCCAAATCACCATCCACATCGCTATGGTATGTTAAACCCTAACATTGCCAACCGCGTTGGACTTTTGAATGATTAATTCAGTTAAATATTTTCTTATTGCGATCTTAGCCACTGTCATCATCGGTTGCGCCACCACGGTTATGGATCACACTGAGCTATTGGATAATATTCAGGCTGATTTGTTGGGAGATATGCCTCTACCGCAAGGCTCAAAGATCAATAATGACAAGTCGCTCATCCTCGGCGCAGGAACATCGTGGGCCGGAAGGATCGTAATCAACACGCCACAAGGGCCTACTGATACTTTCACGTTTTTTAGAGATCAATACCCCAACATCGGTTGGACTGGCGTCTCATCAATCAAAGCGAAAATAAGCATCCTTGTTTTCGCGAAACAGGACCGTACTGTCACCGTTGAGATTACAGATGCCGGCGCACTAGAGGATGGATCCGTTACAACGCTGACCGTTGCACCCAAAGGCGGGGCGTTTCCGGCCGCTCAGCCACCAGAGAAGTTGCGCCGATAAATTAATTCGACCCAAGAAACCGTTCGTGATCAATGAATATGACTTAAAAAGAAATTTCTAAACAAAAAGTTTAGCAAAAGTTCAGTGATAAAATAAGGGCCCACATCTCTGTGAGCCCTTGATTTTATTGGCTGGGGGACTAGGATTCGAACCTAGGTTGACGGAGTCAGAGTCCGTAGTCCTGCCGCTAGACGATCCCCCAAAAAGGCAGGAGCTGTATACGTCTTAACGCTTTGAGTACTGAGGACGGCGTCTTGCACCGTGCAGACCGACTTTCTTACGCTCAACTTCACGAGCATCACGAGTTACGTAACCCGCACGACGCAAAGGCTGACGATAGGCTTCGTCCAAGTCGATCAGAGCCCTGGTTAGACCGTGACGAATAGCACCCGCCTGTCCGCTTGGGCCACCACCAGTAACAGTTACCACAACATCGATCTTCTCGATGAGAGCGACTAACTCGAGAGGCTGACGAACGACCATCTGGTCCGTTTTTCTACCAAAATAATCTTCGAGCACCTTGTTGTTCACAACAATGCGACCTGTGCCTGTCTTGGCAAAAACACGAGCTACCGCGCTCTTGCGACGACCCGTTCCGTAATAATGCTGTTGCGCCATGAGGAGATCCAACTAAACTGTTTTTAAATTTCCAGCAGTTTAGGCTGCTGTGCCTGATGATTATGCTCAGTACCCGCATAGACTTTTAGCTTGCGGAACATAGCTCGTCCCAAAGGATTCTTGGGAAGCATACCCTGTACAGCCGTCTCGATAATCCGGGAAGGATGAGTCTGACGCAATTTTCCAAGAGCCACTGACTTCATGTTTCCGATGTAGCCGGTGTGCTTGTAATAAATCTTGTCTTTCTCTTTGGTACCGGTTACACGTACCTTCTCTGCGTTCACAACGATGATGTAATCACCTGTGTCCACATGAGGCGTGTACTCAGCCTTATGCTTACCGCGGAGACGACGCGCGATTTCAGTTGATAGACGTCCAAGAGTTTTGCCGTCTGCGTCGATTAAATACCAGTCTCGTTTAACTTCGGCTGGCTTTGCACTAAAGGTCTTCATTACTGCCCGCTCCAGAACAATGGCGTTGCATGAAAACAGAACATCCTACCGGAGTTTCGTTCACAAAACAAGTAGTGGTTCGCCTTTCAGGGTAGCGCTATAGCTCAGGTGGCGCATCGCCCAAGACCTCCTTAAGGTACTTAAACATCATTCGATAGGCTCGAGGCGGCTTCCCCGCCTCTCTATCTCTTAATGCGTCACGAATGAACTGCCTGAGCTTTTGCCGCTCTGCGCCAGGATACTGGGAAATAAACTCATTCACCGCATGATCCCCTTGCTCCAGAAGCTGCTGACGCCACTGCTCACATTGATGCTGTAACCGAACCGCAGAAAGCCCCTCACCCTTTAAATCGGCTATAGCATCCCTGATGGGTGCAGCTTCCAGATCCCTCAAAATCTTTCCGATGTATTTGCGTTGACGTTTCAAGCCGCCGTGAGCCGTTATACCCTGCCCAATCAAAACGGCCTCTCTAAGATTTTCCGGCAGATCTAGACGCGATAGCTGATCTTTAGAGAGGTCCATCAATACCTGCCCAAGATCCTGAAGAGCATGGCTCTCCTTTTTTAGCCGGGTCTTGCTTGGCCCATAATCAATCTCTAAATCATCTTCATAAAGCTCGTTTTCAAACTCAGAACTATGCATCTGTCTCAACGAGCTCCATATCTTAAAATCGCCTGCTGCCGAAAAGCCTCAACCATTGATTCACTCGCTTCACGAAAGAAATTCCCAAACGCCATACCAATTAGGGCACTTGCAAACTCAAAGTCCAACCTAAAAGTCGTTCTACATTGGCCGCTTTCTTCTTCCTCAAAGGACCAGACGCCATCCAATTTTTTGAAAGGTCCATCAATAAGACTCATCTTTATTAATTGCCCGTCAATCATCGTATTTTCAGTAGTGAAACTAAGCTTCACCCGTCCTTTTGCCATAGTCACCGTGGCCTTAAGACGATCCTCAGACCTAAATAACAATCTGACGTCACTGCACATTGGAATGTAAATGGGATAATGTTCAACATCATTCACCAAATCAAACATTTCTTTCGGTGTATATCGAACCAACGTACTTGAAGTTACCGTAGGCACTTAGCCTCCCTTTTGAGCCATTAAGTCAGATCTCCCCCAACCTCTAAACATCTGAAGCGCCGATTCTACGCCTCATAAGACAAAATTGGATCTTAAAAACCGCCCGTCACAAACTAGCTTCAGCCCCTTAGAAACTGTAGAATTGACCCACCCTTGCAAAAGGAACATACCAAAGCCCCGGTAGCTCAGATGGATAGAGCATCCCCCTCCTAAGGGGAAGGCCACACGTTCGAATCGTGTTCGGGGCACCAAAAACACCGTCAGTTATCGCTTCGAGACTAAAAGTCGACCACATCATCACGGACACTATTAGGATCACCCGAGAGACAAACAAGACGCCTTCGAACGGGCGTTTCCTGTTGTGGCAAAGCAGAGTAAGCCTTAACCAGAGCCATGGCGTGAGGCAGTGACCTTGGGGTCAGGTAGAGAAAGCAGCCGTCTTGCCTGTCAAAGTTTCGATCAGTAAGCAAAGCCATACCAATCGGGGCATTGGACGCTATATAAACTTGAGCAAAAGCCCCTCGCAGAATATCCATTTCACCACTTTCGACCTCGCTGAGCGTCAACTTTATTTTGTACCAAGGATAAACCATAGTTTTCGGGGACTGCTTTGGTTTCATTAAGGTTTTCATCTTGGTTAAACTGACGCTCTATGGATGAGTTTAGCCAAAAAGAAGCCCCTTAAACAACGCAACAAAAAGTAACCCCCTACTAGACTTGGCAAATTCACCTACGAAATGGGACCATAGTCGAATGCATAAGCTGAAATAACTCAACAAGCGAACTTAGAGCGCTATGACGCTCCCAACCCAAGCCACAGACACAAAAAACATGACTATTTTTTCACCTCAGAACCTAAACGAACTGGCCAAGCGGCTTACAAACGCTATGCCGTCTGACATAAACTTTCTGAAAAGCGACTTAGAGAAGACTTTCCACGCAATACTACAATCCTCTCTATCGAAATTAAATCTCGTTAGCCGAGAAGAGTTTGAAGTTCAGCAAGCTCTTTTGGCGAGACTGAGGGCTCAACTAGAGCAACTTGAATCAAAAGTGACTGATCTGGAAACGTTAAGCACTCAGGCAGAAGAAAACCAATAAAACCCGACGTTAGGTGTCTCAACTCAACCCTCAACAGCTTGCTGCTGTCAAACGAATAGACACACCCTTGCTGGTTCTAGCAGGTGCTGGCAGCGGGAAGACTCGAGTCATCACCGAAAAAATTGCTCACCTGATCGATCAGGGCACCCCCGCAAAACATATAGCAGCCGTCACCTTCACCAACAAGGCTGCGCGCGAGATGAAAAGCCGTGTTGGCAAACTTGTGGAGGACAAATCCGCTCGAGGACTGACGGTCTGTACATTCCACGCCTTGGGACTAGAGATCATACGCCAAGAATTCTCTTCGCTCGGCTTCAAAAAGAACATTTCGATCTTCGACGAACAGGATCGCTTAGCCTTATTGAAGGAACTGATCAAGCACGGGCAAGATCAATGGGATCTCAACCTTGCGGAGTACTATGCGAAAAGAATCAGCCATTGGAAGAACAAATTCTTGGTTCCACACAATGTTTTAAGCACGGAACCCCTGACCCAACCTTCTGAGATAACACTTTACGAAGAATATCAGAGGCACATGAAATCCTTTAATGCTGTGGATTTCGATGACCTCATTCTTCAACCGGTAATTCTTTTCCAAGAGCAAAAAGGCGTACTGGAAAAATGGCAAAACAAAATTCGCTATCTATTAGTCGACGAATATCAAGACACTAACCTCACTCAGTACCAGCTAGTAAAGCTCCTTGCAGGTAACCTTGGTCGATTTACCGTCGTGGGCGATGACGATCAATCCATCTACTCTTGGCGGGGGGCACAGCCAGAAAATCTGACGCAGTTACAAAAAGACTTCCCTAGGCTAGAGGTGATCAAGCTAGAACAAAACTATCGATCAACGCGGCGCGTTCTAGCAGCCGCCAATCACCTCATAGCAAATAATAATCATGTTTTCGAGAAACGCCTCTGGAGTGATTTAGGACAAGGCAACCCGATTAGGGTACTGCATCACAAAGATGAACTTTTGGAGTCAAGGCAAATTGCGTCCGATTTAGTCCACCACAAGTTTCGAAACGGCACGAAGCACAAAGACTACGCCATCCTCTACCGGGGCAACCATCAATCTAGATTGTTTGAGACGTCCTTGCGTGAAGCCGGGGTTCCTTACTCATTGAGCGGTGGTAAGTCATTCTTCAGTCATAGTGAAATAAAAGACGTGATGGCCTATTTGAGACTCATCACAAATCATCAGGACGATACAGCCTTTCTGAGAATAGTGAACATTCCAAGACGCGAGATTGGCCCAAATACGCTTGAGAAGTTGGGCGCTTACGCCAACCAAAGACAGATCAGCCTATTTAATGCCTGCGATGAATTAGGCCTTGAAACACATATCCAGCAAAACGCCATTCAAAGACTAAGAGTCTTTTGTAAAAAAATAGAAGACTTGGGTCATAGGGTAGAGAAAGAAGATCTCTTTACCCCGATAGAAGAGTTTCTTCTTGATATCGCTTATGAAAGCTGGCTTCACGAAACGAGCAATAGTGAGGGCGCAGCAAAAAGACGTATCGATCAGGTAAGAGAACTCATCGAATGGCTCAAACGAATCGCAGCCAACTCAGAACAACCGATGACTTCGCTGTCTGATGTCATCGCAAAAGTGATGTTGATCGATATACTGGATCGCGGCCAAGAAAATGAGGGCGGCGATCAAGTGAATTTGATGACACTTCATGCATCCAAAGGGCTCGAATTTCCTTTTGTTTACTTGGTTGGCATGGAAGAAAATCTACTTCCTCACGAATCCAGCATAGCGGAAAACAGCATTGAAGAAGAAAGACGCCTCGCGTACGTTGGCATTACAAGGGCCAGAAAAGAACTGACATTGAGCTACTGTACTCATCGCAAGAAACACGGTGAACTGCAAATCAGAAAACCCAGCCGTTTCCTTGAAGAACTTCCACAAGATGATCTTGAGTGGGCAGCGAAAAAAGAGATCGATCCGGCCATCAAAAAAGAACGCGGTCAAGCATCCCTTTCACAGCTGCGCAATCTGTTAAAGGACTCATGAAAATAGGCTACAATCGAACGATGCGCCCGTAGCTCAGTTGGATAGAGTGTTGGCCTCCGAAGCCAAAGGTCGTACGTTCAAATCGTATCGGGCGCGCCATCAAGAACCACTATATCAAACCTCTCCCAAACGATCTTCGGGGTATTAACTGACCCTTTCCAATGGGGAAGCCCTTCCGGAGGGACTCCCAGGTAAAGCTCTGGCCTTCAGCAATAGAAAAACTCATCGACTTGCCAAGCGCGAGATAGCTCGCAATTGAGGAAGCCAACGTGCAACCAGATCCATGAAAATTTCCAGGCAACCTAGGCCAGGTTGATTTTATAACCCCTTCTTTGCTGAACCAGCGATTGATCACATCAACTCCCTCATCATGAGTACCCGTAATCAAAACATTAGGCACCCCCATCTGGAGCATTCTCTCCGACGATTCTTCAAGGCCCTGTAGCCCGCTCAAACGCCTTGCCTCTAGGGTGTTGGGTGTGATGAGGGTTACTCTTGGCAATAACTCTTTCCGCATAACTTCCTCAAGGTTAGTTGTCGACAGTGAGTGCCCACCACCCGCGGAAAGAATAGGATCAAGAACGACAGGAAGATGAGGATAAAGATCCAACAAACTGCTCACAGCAAGGGCAATTTCAACACTGCCCAAAAGACCTATCTTTATCACTCCGACATTGACATCAGCCATAAGTCGATTGGCTTGCTCGAGAAAATGACCTACAGACTGGGGGAAGACGTCGTGAACGTCTGACGTATCTTGCGCCGTCAGACAGGTAACCAGAGAGCACGCATGACAACCCAAGGCCGTAATAGCTTCACTATCCGCCTGCAAACCAGCGCCCCCTGTCGGATCGTGCCCTGCAATGGACAAAACAATGGGAGGAGTCATAGACATAGCATCTCCGAATGGCTCAACTCGCTCGAGTTTCCCATAACTTCACTCTAACTCCAATCATTTGGCTATCTTCCAAAATCCACAGCCCGGCTCCAAGCTTAGAAGCAAGCAGTTGTTCGGACTAAGACACACCCACAACAGGACAAATCATTTGCTACAAACTTGGACAATTTATTTGTAACTGACAAAATGACCCTTTTACCGTTGACAGTCCGAGGGTGCCTCGGTACTTTAGGCGATTGTCCGCGGTAACGACCGCTTTGCATGGACCCCAAGAAATCTCGAGCCTCGAATGCAAGAATTCCAACGTATCAACCGTCTGCCTCCATACGTTTTCAACATCGTAAATGAACTGAAGGCAAAACAGCGAGCAGCCGGCGTCGACATCATTGACTTTGGCATGGGCAATCCCGATCGGGCGACCCCTCAGCATATTGTCGACAAACTGGTCGAAGTGTCGCAAAAAGGGGTTGCTCATCGATACTCCGTCTCCAAAGGTATCATTCGATTAAGAAAGGCCATCTGCGGTTGGTACAAAACCCGCTTTGATGTCGACCTAGACCCCGATACACAGGCCATTGTTACAATTGGCTCTAAAGAAGGTCTTGCTCACTTGGCCATGGCAACGATGGGCCCTGGAGACTCGGTTCTGGTTCCTAACCCAGCCTATCCCATTCACCCCTATGGTTTTGTTCTTGCCGGAGCTGACGTCCGCCACGTGCCCCTAGTTCCTGGAGTCGACTTCTTCGAAGAACTGGAGAAGGCCATCAAAAGCTCATGGCCAAAGCCAAAAATGCTCATCCTCAACTTCCCCGGAAACCCCACCACTCAGTGTGTTGATCTCGAGTTCTTCGAGAAAGTCGTAGAGCTTGCAAGGGAATACAAGATTTGGGTCGTCCACGATATCGCTTATGCAGACATCGTGTTTGATGGCTATGTTGCGCCTTCTATTTTGCAGGTTCCGGGTGCAACCGATGTAGCCGTGGAATTCTTTACCCTCTCTAAGAGCTACAACATGCCTGGCTGGCGGGTAGGATTCATGTGTGGTAACCGAGAACTCGTCGCGGCACTGGGACGCATCAAATCCTATCTAGACTATGGAACGTTTACGCCGATCCAGGTGGCCGCCATCACAGCGCTCGAAGGACCCCAAGACTGTGTAAAAGAAATCTGTGACATTTATCGTTCACGTCGAGATGTGCTTTGGTCCAGTCTTAACAACATCGGTTGGGAGGTTGAAAAACCAAAGGCCACCATGTTCATGTGGACACCGATCCCCGAGCAATACAAACATATGGGCTCGTTAGAGTTTTCCAAGAAAATGCTTCTTGATGCCCAAGTGGCTGTCTCGCCTGGTATTGGATTCGGAGAATTTGGCGATGACCATGTAAGGTTCAGCCTCATCGAAAACGAACACAGAACCCGTCAGGCCGTTCGGGGCATCAAGAATATGATGCGCAAGGACAGCTCAGTATAAAATTCTCCAAAGGTTCAACCACTTTCAGGAATCAATTGTGAAACCCGTTAAAATCGGATTACTTGGCCTTGGTACGGTCGGTGGCGGAACCGTCAACGTTTTAAAGCGTAACGCGGGCGAGATCACTCGTCGGGCTGGCCGTGAAATTCAAATCCACTCAGCATCAGCCAGAAAACTGGATGGCCAGAGAATTTGTGATACCTCCGGGATCAAAATAACTACCGATTCATTTTCGATCGTGAATGACCCGGAAGTTGATATTGTCGTAGAGTTGATTGGTGGCCTTGAGCCAGCCTATGAACTGGTCATGCAGGCGCTTGAAGCCGGCAAACATGTAGTGACTGCAAACAAGATGCTGATCGCCCTTCATGGCAATGAGATATTTGCAAAAGCCCGGGAAAATGGCCTGATGGTGGCTTTTGAAGCAGCGGTTGCGGGTGGCATCCCCATTATTAAGGCCATCCGTGAAGGTCTTTCAGGCAATAAAGTCGAATGGTTAGCAGGCATCATCAATGGCACCTGCAACTTTATTCTGACCGAAATGCGCGAAAAAGGCCGTGACTTCCATGATGTCCTCAAGGAAGCCCAGTTGCTCGGTTATGCCGAATCAGATCCCACCTTTGACGTTGAAGGTATTGATGCAGCCCATAAATTAACTATTTTGGCATCCATCGCTTTTGGTATTCCCTTACAGTTCGACAAAGTCTATGTTGAAGGTATTAGTGATATTACGGCCATGGATGTTTCCTATGCCGAAGCTTTAGGCTACCGTATCAAGTTACTTGGGATCGCGAGACGATCTCGGCAAGGCATTGAACTCAGGGTTCATCCCACTTTGATTCCAGAAAGACGCCTAATTGCCAACGTAAATGGCGTAATGAATGCCGTTCTAGTGAAAGGCGATGCCGTTGGCCCGACTCTTTATTACGGTGCAGGCGCGGGAGCCGAGCCTACCGCTTCATCGGTTGTTGCCGATATCGTTGATGTGGTGAGAACTCTGACTTCGGACCCAGAAAACAGAGTTCCTCATTTAGCGTTCCAGCCGGGCGCCATCGCAGATCTCCCTATTCTCGATATCGCTCAGGTAGAAACCTCATATTATCTGCGGTTAAGCGCTAATGATCAGCCCGGCGTTTTAGCTGATGTCACCAGAATTCTGGCGGATTCTGAGATCAGCATAGAGGCCATCTTGCAAAAAGAGCCGCCTCAGGGTGAAACAGAATTGCCTGTGATCATGCTGACCCACAAGGTTAAAGAAAGTGAGTTGAATCAGGCGATTGCCAAGATTGAGGCCCTTCCGACGGTCAGTGGCCGGGTTAAGCGCATCCGCATGGAAACACTGGGCTGACACAGAGCCCTTGAAAGGCCCCATCCAGCCGCCACCTATCGAAAGAACATACGAAGAACAGGAATCTACATGACGACTTCTACGCGTTACACAGGTCTCATTGATAAATACAGGGATCGACTGCCAGTAGCTAAAGAAACGAAAGCAGTCAGCCTTTGTGAAGGCAATACGCCCTTGATCCAATTGATTAATATCCCCTCTATCATCAAGAAGAACGTTGATATCTATGTGAAGTTCGAGGGCTTGAATCCGACGGGGTCCTTTAAAGACCGCGGGATGACCATGGCCGTTACCAAAGCGGTTGAAGCCGGAAGCAAAGCGATTGTCTGCGCCTCTACGGGGAACACCTCGGCCGCTGCTGCAGCTTATGCAGCTAGAGCGGGCATCACGTGCTTTGTCCTGATTCCAGATGGGAAGATTGCCTTAGGCAAATTAGCTCAGGCCATGATCCATGGCGCCCAGGTCCTTCAAATCCAGGGTAATTTCGATGATGGCATGCGGCTGGTCAAAGAAGTGGCGGATCATGCGCCCGTTACGATCGTGAACTCCATAAACCCATTCCGCCTCCAGGGACAGAAAACAGCCGCCTTCGAGATTATCGAAGCTTTAGGCCGGGCGCCAGACTACCACTGCCTTCCCGTTGGAAACGCTGGAAACATTACCGCTCACTGGATTGGCTATTCCGAAGCCATCTGCCAAGAAGGACAAAAACCAACCGAAGCCTGCGCGCTGTGCAATGGCAACTGTGCCTTCAGTCACGGCCCGGCTTTGGCAACCAATAGACCCATTATGGTGGGCTACCAGGCCTCCGGAGCAGCGCCTTTCTTAAGGGGTCACATGGTGGATGAACCAGAAACTATTGCCACCGCCATTCGCATCGGTCACCCACAGTCTTGGGAACAGGCTTGGACCGCGAAACGTGAGTCAGGTGGATGGTTTGATGAATGCACCGATCATGAAATCCTTGCCATTCAGAAGCTCCTGTCTGAAAAGGAAGGGATCTTTTGTGAACCCGCCTCAGCAACCTCTGTTGCAGGCGTACTTCGAGACATTCAATCTGGCAAGATTCCTGAAGGCAGCACGATCGTCTGCACCCTCACGGGTAACGGTCTAAAGGATCCAGATACCGCCATCGGACAATGCGACGTCAAACCCTCTAAAGTCCCAGCAACGCTGGATGCGGTCAAGCAAAGCATCCTCGCAGGGATGTAGGACCGGGGCATAACGAAAGCGGGCCCATACCACAGGGCCCCAGATTGACTTCTCATCGGTCAAGTACGATCGCAAGATCACACGCCTATAAAATCTAGAAGTTCACAAAGCTGGAACACAAGTGTCAAATTTGTGGAGTACTCTGTACTAAACCCCACAGAAAAAGAGCGGAGTTCTCACCATGGTCCAAACCAGCAATAACCGTAATTCAATAGAGGCCATTCTCAGCTACGGCCCCGCCCGCTCGACGATTGAAGGGGCACCTCTAACGAATCAGCAACTTAAACACATTGATGCCTTCTGGCGGGCATGTAATTACCTGTCTCTTGGGATGATCTATTTACAGGATAATCCTCTCCTCAAAGAGCCATTGAAGCCCGAACACATCAAGAATCGCTTATTGGGTCATTGGGGCTCAAGCCCTGCGCTCTCCTTCTGCTATACCCACCTCAATCGGGTCATCAAAGCATTCGATCTCAATACCATCTTTCTTGCAGGTCCAGGACACGGTGCACCCGGGGTTCTTGGCCCCGTTTATCTCGAGGGCAGCTATTCAGAGATCTATCCTGACAAAAGCCTTGATGAAGAAGGACTGAAAGCATTCTTCAGGCAATTCTCATTCCCAGGGGGCATAGGCAGTCACTGCACCCCGGAAACGCCAGGATCCATTCATGAGGGTGGGGAACTCGGCTATGTCCTATCTCACGCCTGTGGCTCAGCGTTCGACAATCCGGATTTAATTGTGGCGGCCATAGTAGGTGATGGTGAAGCAGAAACGGGTCCCTTAGCCACCTCCTGGCATATCAACAAATTCCTTAATCCAAAGCGGGATGGTGCCGTTTTACCCATACTGAACCTCAACGGTTACAAAATTAATAACCCTACCCTTCTGGCACGTATTGACCATGAAGAATTAGAGTCGCTGCTCCGGGGATACGGATGGTCGCCCTATTTTGTGGAAGGATCGGATCCTGAAACCATGCATCAGGCCATGGCGGCCACTTTGGATGAGTGCATTAAGATGATCCAGGATATCCAGCATTCCGCCCGTAACGAAGGCAATACCCAACGCCCGCGTTGGCCTATGATCGTCTTAAGATCACCCAAAGGATGGACCGCTCCCATTGAGGTCGATGGCCACCGGGTTGAAGGCTCTTGGCGAGCGCACCAGGTGCCCATCCCTGATGTCAAAAAGAATCCACAGCACCTAGCTCTTTTGGAAGCTTGGATGAAAGCGTATGGACCTGAGGATCTCTTCGATCTGAACGGAGCGCCCGATGTGGCGATTCGTTCGGAAGCCCCAACCGGGGGTCGGCGAATGGGGTCCAACCCTCACACCAATGGCGGAAGAATCAAGCGCTCGTTGAGGATGCCCAACTTCAAAGATTACGGCCTAAAGATTGCCTTTCCAGGTGCTGAGGAAGCAGAAAACACAAGACCCCTCGGTCTCTTACTCAGAGACATCATGAAAGCTAATATGAACAATTTTAGGGTGTTTGGCCCTGATGAGAATACATCAAATAAGCTTAATGCGATCTACGAGGTCAGCCCAAAGTTCTGGATCGAACATTACTTCCCTGAAGACACGGATGGGGGCGAGTTATCCGTCGATGGCCGTGTCATGGAAATGCTCAGTGAACATACGATGGAAGGCATGCTGGAAGGCTATATCTTGACGGGTCGACACGGCTTCTTTTCGACCTATGAGGCTTTTGTTCACGTCATTGACTCCATGTTCAATCAGCACGCCAAATGGCTGTCGATCATGAACCACATCTCTTGGCGGACACCGATCGCTTCTTTGAACCTCTTGATTACTTCCACAGTCTGGCGTCAGGACCACAATGGTTTCACGCATCAAGACCCAGGATTTCTTGACGTTGTTATCAACAAAAGTGCGTCGGTTACACGAATCTACCTACCTCCTGATGCGAACTGCCTCCTATCTGTTGCCGATCATTGCCTCCGAAGCGAAAACTACGTCAATGTGATTGTGAGCGACAAACAGAACCACCTTCAGTATCTCAACATGGATTCCGCTCTTGATCACTGCACCAAGGGGATAGGCATATGGCCTTGGGCGAGCAACGATCAGGGCGAAGAACCTGACATTGTTATGGCCTCAGCGGGTGATATCCCCACCAAAGAGGCTTTGGCCGCGGTTAGTCTTCTGTGGAACGAATTTCCAGAACTAAAAATCCGCTTTGTGAATGTGGTGGATCTGTTCCGGCTCCAACCCGACACCGAGCATCCGCATGGATTAACGGACCGTGACTTTGATAGCCTTTTCACTAAGGATAAACCCGTGGTCTTCAATTTCCACGGCTACCCGTGGTTAATTCACCGCTTGGCCTATCGACGCAATAATCACAAGAACTTCCATGTCCGGGGTTACAAGGAAAAAGGCAACATCAACACTCCGCTTGAACTGGCCATCCAGAATCAGATTGACCGCTTCAGTCTAGCCATTGATGTTCTAGACCGACTTCCCAAGTTGCAGTCTTCTGGAGCGCATGCTAAGGAGAAATTCAAGAACCTCCAGATTAACTGTCGTCAGTACGCGTACGAATACGGTGTTGATGAACCCGAGGCAGCCAACTGGCGATGGCCCGGTCGCTCATAAAGACCTATTTGGGGGAGGATTCAGGTCGGCCAAAGAAGTAATAAAGCGCATGCGCGAAAGCCACATAGGCGAGTGCCCAGATAAAAGTGACTGAGACGGGTAGACCATTCACTTCGCCATAAACCTTCGCGCCAAAAGCCGTTGCTCCGAAGGTATAGCCCATAATCATCGCCTCAAAGTAACCACCCTTGATGTACTTGAGGAACCAGAAACCAATCTGGCCAATCATGAGATACCCCACGGCAATCAGGAGATTGTTTCTAAGGGGCCCAAAAAGCCCCTCTTCATCCACCAAGATTAAATCAGGGTCCTGAAAAATCAAGGCTGCTCCGACTATAGATAGCCACACCACCAAATAGAAATGCCAGGTAACCAGCTTACTCAAGGACATAATACACCCTAGGCTCAGTCAAATAGGACTCAACTTTGGAGACTTGAGAATCAGGTTAAGTTCCCTTCCCAAAAAAGCGCTGGTGCGCTGACTGGCCGCAAAAGTTAGGAGGCACTGCTTTCGTGGTTCGTTCCGAATAACCAACTATCGAGGACCCGGTGTGCATCATCAATGCCGACCCGTTTAAGCGATGAGAAGATTTGGATGCTGATCGGATTTTGATACCGGGCTGCCAGTGTCTTGGTCACTTTATTGAGGGTATCAAGGGCTCCACCACGACTGAGCTTATCGGACTTGGTAAGCGCAATATGCATGGATAAATCAAAATGCATGCACCACTCAATCATTTTCTGATCAAAGTCAGTCAGAGGATGACGAATATCCATGACCAGAAAGACCCCTTGAAGCGCTTCACGCTTACTGAGGTATTCCTCAATCATTGCACCCCATGATTTGTGAACCCCATCGGGCACCTTCGCATACCCATAGCCTGGCAAATCCACTAATCGACGATCCTCATCAAGAGAAAAGAAGTTCAGTAACTGTGTTCTTCCTGGCGTTTTACTCACTCGCGCCAAAGACTTTTGATGCGTTAAGAGATTGATGGCACTTGATTTTCCGGCATTGGATCGACCGGCAAAGGCCACTTCAAAACCTTGGTCTGGAGGCGCATTCTTTAGATTAGACGCGCTAGAAAGGAATTGTGTTTGTTGGTAGATGTGGTTCAAAGAAGCTCCGTACCCTGTATCATTGACTTTTTAAGTGTTCCCGTATTTGATTGCGGGATGAAAGAGCCGTCTGATCTTACCAAAGCAAAGACGACATGATGGCTGTCATAACAAAAATTATTGAGGAAGAGGGCATGGCAAGAATCATTTTATGGATTGGACTGTCTCTAATGGGAGCCGCATCACTCGCTCACGCGTCTGGCAACCCAAAAGAAGGCGAAGAAAAGGCCGCTCTGTGCGGAGGTTGTCACGGCGCGGATGGCAATGGAAGCGCCCCCATTTTCCCAAAACTGGCTAACCAGCATGCATCCTATCTCATTAAGCAACTGAATGACTTTAAAAGCCAGAAACGAGTCGAGCCTACCATGAATGCCATGGCGGAGCCCCTAACGGCTGAAGACATGGCCGACATTGCCGCCTACTATGATCATCTCAAAATAACTCAGGAACCAGCGAGCACTAATGTTCTGGGCGAGAAACTCTATAAAAGTGGCCATCCAGAAAAAGGCATCCCTGCTTGTTCGGGTTGTCACGGACCACAAGGATCTGGCAATCCAGACGCCAACTTTCCCGTTTTACATGGTCAGTATGCCGCTTATCTTGAAAAAACGCTCAGTGACTACAAATCAGGTGATAGAGCCAATGACACCAACAGCGTCATGCGCACCATCGCCGGAAAGCTTACGCCCGAGGAAATCACGGCCGTGGCTGAGTATGCATCATCACTGTCACACCCTTAAAATCCCTAATTTTGTAACCAAGAGACCCAAACAATGACGTTTTTCAAAGGCCTTTTATTGCTTCTAGCCTCTTTGTTTTCGGCTCAACTCTATGCAGAAGAGTTCAAAGCGGGTGTTGACTATGATCTGGTGAATCCGGCTCAACCGACTTTGGACCCTTCTAAAGTAGAGGTTCTGGAGTTTTTTTGGTATGGCTGCCCACATTGCTACCATTTCGAGCCCGACTTGAATGCTTGGCTAAAAACAAAGCCATCCAATGTTGATTTTATTCGTCAGCCCGCCATCTTCAATGAGCACTGGGCCGCTCATGCGAAGGCCTTCTTTACGGCAGAGACACTGGGTGTCCTAGACAAAATGCATGCTGACTTCTATGACGCCATACAAAACAAGAAGGAGTCCTTAGAAACAGAGGAAGATTTAGCCGCTTTCTTTAAAGCCCACGGCGTTAATAACGAGGACTTTCACAAAGCGTATGCATCCTTTGCTGTTGATTCAAAACTGCGTCTAGCCAATGGCCTTGCGGCTAAGTACGGTGTAACCGGCACTCCGTCCATTGTTGTGAACGGCAAATATTTAGTGAGCTCTGGTAAGGCCAAGTCATTCCCTCGGATGATTGAAATTACCAAGGCCCTAATACAACAAGAATCACCCAAGGCTCAGAATAGCCCTGAAAAGGCAGCCAAGACCAAAGCCCATTAAATTATATAGGCCTAGCTCAGAAAAGATCGATCACAGAGCCCTTGCTTCGAATGCTCGGGCTCTAAAAACCGCCACTCAAATCCATGCTAAAAAGCTCTAGAGTCCCGAACCCCATATAGCCTTTATTGCGTTAAGTTCTTTGAGCTAATCAGCCGGAGGGTTTCTGGGGATTCACTCATGGATACCAAGGGTTCCGGGCAAAAGATATAAACCCTGACGTAGGTTCAAATCGTTCTGCATCACAGAGAGCGTCATGAGTTCTCTGGAATAGCCAAACCACTTCTGATCCACTCTAAAGCCTGCAGCCAGATGATAGATCCCCGGTGCAAGCCCCAAAAAAGGAAACTCTAGACGAAGGCCTTTAATTTCAGGGCAAAGCTGAACCTGTTGAGACCCAATGGACGAATCAAAACTCGCGATCAGATAGCCAGTAGGACTCCAAAATTGGATGACCAGGCTGGCTAATGTATTAGCCACCTTATGATCATAGCGAACCCACAGAGTGAGCGGGTCACCGACCGAACAATCCACATGTGACCGCTCGTGACCATCGACGAGCGCTGACAAGGCGTGAAGCGTGACCGCTCCTTCTAGGGTTTCAGGATATTCAGATAACAACCCATCCGGTGCAATCAGCTGATTACTGAAGCCGATGAGCTCGTAGTATCGGCTAAATACGGCATCGGATAAGCCGACGGCTATAGCCTTCCCTTCGAACAATAAAAGACAGCGATCAGCAATTTGCCTAACATTCATTTCCGAATGAGACACAAACAGGATGGTCGTCCCTTGTCGCTTAAACGCCTCCAGACGACGGAGACAACGCATCTGAAAACCAATATCACCAACCGATAAGACTTCATCAATCAGAAGCAGGTCACAGGGCACACAGGTTGCGATTGAGAACTCAAGGCGTGCATACATGCCATCAGAGTATTGCTTCACAGGAAGGTCAATAGAAGCCGAAAGACCCGAGAAATCGACCATAGAATCATATAGGGAATCAATTTCAAATTGAGTGAGGCCGAGCTCGGTACATTTGATATAAATGTTTTCACGCCCCGTCAGCATGGGCTGTAAGCCGGTCCCCAAACGAATCAGCGATGTGACATCACGCGTCAGGCTAATA
>Ga0316224_1001321_pt1 | contig 27880 bp, 29 predicted proteins | sample TBH18013metaG_FD_206254 | JGI IMG/M metagenome (GOLD analysis project Ga0316224, IMG submission 206254) | Freshwater microbial communities from Trout Bog Lake, Wisconsin, USA - TBH18013 | ecosystem: Environmental > Aquatic > Freshwater > Lake > Hypolimnion/Profundal zone | place: USA: Wisconsin... | reverse complement strand
ATTTTCATCTATAATGAAAATCTTTTTTATTTTCTTGTTTAGAAAAAATAAACTATAAAGAATTTTATTCTTTTTCTAAAGGTAGATTCCTACGTGTTACGCACCCGTTCACTACTTTTATTTCCATTTAAAATCATTAAGATTTATAAATAGAAACAAACGTTCAATTTGCATGTGTTAAGCCTATCGCTAGCATTTATTCTGAGCCAGGATCAAACTCGTTTATTTTCTGTTATTTATCGTTTGTTAAGTCAATTTTTATTTTTGTTAAAAAAAAAGCAACAAAATTGTTAAGTATGGCTATTCTCAATATTTTTCAAAATAATTTACGATTTAATGATGATTCATCATCATTAATATTAAAAAAAAATGTTAAAAAAGTATTTATATTAAATTTTATAAAAAATTTAACAAATCAAACTTTTATCCACAGAAAGTACAATAATAAAGTTTTTTTATCTGCAAAAACAGGAGAAAAGGGATTTGAACCCTTAGCCTTTGGTTTTGGAGACCATTGTTCTAACCGTTGGAACTATTCCCCTAACATAAATTTTTATTTAGAGTTATCGTTATCTATTTCTTGAAAAAGTTTTATTTAATATTGAAGTTATGCCTGGAAAGATTTGAACTTTCAACGTTCAGATTCGAAATCTGATACTCTATCCAATTGAGATACAAGCATTGAATTCTATTTTAATACAAAATAAACAAGATCTTTAATTTATAATCATAAAAATATAAAGTTGTTCTTGGTCTTTAAATAAAATAGTATCAATATTTATAGATATAATAAAAAAAATAAACTAATTACATAATAATTTTTTTATATATTATTGTATTATAAGTATCCAAAGGAGTGTTCAGTTCCTATGGATACCCATTAACAAATTGTAATTTTTATTTATTAACAGAAAAAGGTTTTTTATAAATTTGCTAATTTATTTCCAATCCAATTTGCATAATCAGGAACAGAAACTCCTTCTACAACAATAGGCATAAATCCGTGGTTTACTCCACAAAGTTCACTACATTGACCATAAAAAACACCTTCACGATTTAAAAAAATAGAAGTTTGATTTAATCGCCCTGGAATAGCGTCACATTTTACTCCTAAAGAAGGAACTGCCCAACTATGAAGAACATCAGCAGAAGTAATAAGAAGTCTTACATGCTTTTCAATTGGAATAACCATTCGATTATCCACTTCAAGTAAACGTAATTGACCTTCAGTAAGTTCATCAGTTGGAATCATATATGAATCAAATTGAATTAATTCATTAGAATCACTACTAGTTTGATAATCTGAGTATTCATAAGTCCAATACCATTGATGACCAATAGTTTTTACTGAAACAGAAGGTTGGGTAATTTCATCCATTGAATATAATAAAGCAAAAGATGGAATAGCAATAAAAAGCAAAATTAATGCCGGAATACTTGTCCAGGCAATTTCAATTGCTGCTCCGTGAACAATTTTTTCGGGTTTAGGGTTTTTACTATGATGAAAATGATAAACAGTTCGGGCAAGCATCCAAGCAACAAAAACAAGAATGATCACTAAAAAGAAAAATATATCGTGATGAAGATCAATTAGTCCTTGCATAATTGGAGTTGCAGGATCTTGAAATCCTAATTGCCATGGTTCTGCAGCATCAAGATGAAAGCCATGACGAAAATAAAGAGAAAATAAATTCATTTATTTTTAAATTATTTAGAAAGAATTTTTTAATTATTAAGATTGGTTTTTACTAAAAAAGACAAATTTTGAATAAAATTTTTTGATGAAAAAAAAAAAAAGAAAATATCGATTTTTATGTATAATTTTACTCACTATCAGACTTGAACCGATACCCTAAAAGGAAAAGATTTTGAATCTTTCGTGTATACCATTTCACCAAGTGAGTGAATAGTTTGTCATAACAAAAGAGTATAAAATAGGCTTGAATGGACTTGAACCATTGACAATACGCTTATCAAGCGTATACTCTAACCAACTGAGCTACAAGCCCATATTCTGGAATCTTTAAAGTCCTTTTATGGTTTACTCACTTGAAGTACCTTTGATAAAAAGCGCATGAGATATGAGATAAAAAAATATTTTGAGGATATTTTTTTATTATTATATATTATATAATAAAACTGTTTATATCTTTTTTCATATTTTACCTTTATTGAAATACTTTATAAATATAATGAATATTTTTTTCTATATTACATAAAGGTTATAATTAAATTATAAAAAAAAGTAGAAAAGATTTTTTAAATAAAAATTTATAAATTAGCGAAAAAAGGGATTTGAACCCTCAACCCTAACCTTGGCAAGGTTAAACTCTACCATTGAGCTACTTCCGCGTTTCCTCAAAGAGGATAAAAGGATCGTAGATTCAGAATTTATAAATTTAAATTTAATTAGTGAAGATTAATAGCATCATTTAAGTAAATACATAATAAAATAGTGAATACGTAAGCTTGTAAAAAAGCCACTGCAATTTCTAAACCAGTTAAAGCAAAAATAACAGCAACTGGAATAATGGATGCTACAGCTAATAGGCCACCTTGTTGCATCATATCAAATCCAAAACCAGCTAATATTTTAACTAAAGTATGACCTGCCATCATATTTGCAAATAATCGGACTCCTAAACTAATAGCACGAAAACTATAAGATACAAGTTCAATAGCTACTAAAAAAGGGGCTAATGCTATAGGTGCTCCTGGTGGAAGAAATAAACTAAAAAAATGAAGTCCATTTTTGGTAATTCCAATTAAAGTAACTCCAATAAATAAAGAAACTGAAAGACCAAAAGTAACCATTAAATGGCTGGTTGTAGTGAATGCGTATGGTATCATTCCAATTAAATTTGAAAATAAAATAAAAATAAAAGTGGTAAAAATTAAAGGAAAATAAATTTTTCCACCACGAGCAATTTGTTCCTCAACTAAACTGATTACAAATTCGTAAATCATTTCTACAATTGATTGCCAACGAGTTGGAATTAATTTGCCTCCATTTTTAGTAACAAAAGAAAACCATAATAAAATAATACCCACAACTAAACCCATATAAAAAGATGAATTAGTGAATGAAAAATAAAGTCCTCCAAAATGAATTGGAATATATTGAATAATTGCAAATTGTTCTAAAGGGCTGAAAGCCATAAAAGTTTAAAAATATTTTTTATTTTAATTTTTTTAAATTAAAATATTGAGCGGAAGAAGGACTTGAACCCACAAATTTCAGATTATGAGCCTGACGAGTTACCAATTACTCTATTCCGCAAATGTTATCAATTTTTTCATAGAAAAACTTTAATGTTGTAGTCTTAAAAAAAAAAAAAAAAAAAAAAACAAAATTCTTTTTTTTTTTTTTTATCTAAATTAATTTTAATAAGGAAATACAATTATTTATGTATTAAAAGTCAATTTATTAATATTTAAACAAATTGCATAATTCTTATTAATCATTTTTTTTATCCCTAACGGGAATTGAACCCGTGTTATCGCCTTGAAAAGGCGGTGTCCTAACCCCTAGACGATAGGGACCAAATATTGTAAAAAGAATTTTTTGCCAGAGGTATCAAAAAAAAAAGAATTTATTATTTTTTTTCAATATAAACTTTTAACTTTAATTTTAACTAAAAAGAACCTATATCATTTAAAATTTCGAGGTAAAAAAAAAATTACTTTTATATGCTAGGAAAGATTCGAACTTTCAACAATCAAATTCGTAGTTTGATACTCTATCCAGTTGAGATACAAGCACACGATTTAATAGATTTTACAATTTTAATAATTAATAACAAATTGACAAAAATTTACCTTTTTTTATATGTCAATACTTTTATAATACTATTAAGGAAAAAATTTTATCCTATAATAGAGATTTCAGATATGACTAAAGTTTGTTATGTTATAGGTATATAATAAATAGAAAAGAAGGAAATAGCGAAAGAAGGATTTGAACCTTCGACATTTGGATTATGATTCCAATGTTCTAACCAACTGAACTATTTCGCCTATATTACATTACTGTTTTTATCTTATAACTTCCTTTGTGCACTTTCCTCTATAGTTTAAGTAAAGATATTTATACTTTACTCAGAGAAGACCATAGAGGTGTTTTTTATAGAACTTTTAAGTTTCAACTCGTAGTTAGATCCTTATTAAAAACCACATTAAACTATTTTTTGAATACAATTACTCACTGAAGAATGAATAATTTCTAAAAACGAATCTGGAAATATTCCCATCCAAAGAGTCCCAATAATAAAAGGAAGAAAAATAAAAAATTCTCTTCTATTTAAATCTGAAAAAAACTGAAGTGATGATAACTTAAAATGACCAAAAACAATCCGATTGTATAACCATAACGAATAAGCTGCCCCTAGAACCATTCCACTTGCAGCAAAACTTGCAACAAAAGAGTGGGATTGAAAAATTCCAGATAACACTAAACATTCAGCGACAAAACTACTTGTTCCTGGTAAACTTAAATTTGCTAATGTAAAGAAAAGAAAAACACTTGCAAATAAAGGCATAGTTTGAGCACATCCTCCATAATATTTGATTAATCGAGTTTTATGACGATCATATAGAACACCAACACATAAAAAAAGTGCAGACGCAACTAATCCATGACTAAGCATTAATAATAAACTTCCCTCAACACCTTGAATATTTAAACTAAATAATCCAATAGTTACAAATCCCATATGAGCAACTGAAGAATAAGCAATAATCTTTTTTAAATCTATTTGACGTAAAGTGGTCAAAGATGCATAAATAATTCCCAAAAGACTTAATAAATGAATAAAAGGACTAAAGTAAATACTTGCTTCAGGAAAAAGTGGAATAGAAAATCTTAAAAATCCATAAGTTCCAAGTTTTAAAAGAATTCCTGCTAGCAATACTGACCCTGCTGTTGGAGCTTCCACATGAGCCTCAGGAAGCCATAAATGAAAAGGTATCATAGGAACTTTTACTGCAAAAGATGTAAAAAAAGCAAGCCATAACAAGAGTTGTCGTTTCTCACTAAATTCTGTAGTTAACAATATTTGAAAATCAGTTGTTCCGGTTTGAAATAGAATTAATAAAATAGCTAAAAGCATTAAAACAGAACCTAACAATGTAGTTAAAAAAAATTGATAAGCAGCTCGTATTTTTCTTTCTCTAGATCCCCATATACCAATAATAATAAACATTGGAATTAAAACACTTTCAAAAAATATATAAAAAACTAAAAGATCTAAAACACAAAAAACAGCAAGTACACATGTTTCAAGAATTAAAAACGCAATACAATATTCTTTTACATATTTTGTTACACTTGTCCATGCAACTAAAAAACAAATAGGAACTAAAAATGTAGTTAATAAAATAAAAAAAAGTGAAATTCCGTCAATCCCTAAAGAAAAATATAAATTAAGGGATGGAAGCCAAGAAACAATAGAAACAAATTGAAATTTGGAAGTTGAAGAGTCAAAATTTAGCCATAAAAAAAAAGAAAGAACAAAAACGATTAATGATACTATAAAAGCAAAGTTTCGAATTAAACGAATATTCCATGAAGGAAAAAAACATAAAATTACGGCTCCAAGAAGAGGAATTACTAAAAGAGATGATAATAAAGGAAATTCAAGCATATTTTAAATAAAAGGTTTAGATTTCTGTTATCCATATGGTAAGCTTAAGATTATTAAGTTCTTACCTTTTCAGACCTAAAAGATTCTTCACCTTAGTCACTTTTACTAAAAATGACTTAGGTAGAGAGAACTAAAAGAAATTATTTTGATAATAAATATACAGAATGGTAAAAAATATATGCACCTATAAAAATAATAAGTAATTGAGAGTCAAGCCACCAATAAGAAGTACCCAATGAAATAATACTTAATAAAAAGGTTAATCCAATTAACATCATAAAAGCATAATGATAAATAAATCCGGATTGAATTTTTATAAGTTGACGTGAAAAATTTTTAATAGTTGTAGGAATTCCTGTCGGTCCCAATAATTCCAAAGCACCTTTATCAATCACTTTAAATGAGATTTGATAACCAAAAAATAAAACAGGTCCTGCAATCCAATCATTATATATTTTATCAAATAACCATCTTTTATTTAAAAAACCATAAATTTTTCGTAATATATTATTTTTTTTTAGTAATTGAAAACTAAAAGAAGGATTTTTTAAAATAATATAATAAGACAGAGATGCTCCAAAAAAAGTAAAAAATAAGGGGATAAATTTGACATATTGAGGAATAATTTCTGATTCAAAAATAAGAGAATTTTGTGGAAGAGTAAATAAAGTATTCCCCCAAAAATCACTTCCACCACCAATCATCATATCTTTTGCATAATAGCCAATAAATAATGATCCAAAACTTAATATAATAAAAGGAATTGCCATTGCTAATGGAGCATCATGAATATGTGAATAAGAAGATTTATATCCATTTACAGAAGTAAAAAAAGTTAAAAAAATTAATCGGAATGAGTAATAACTAGTAAAACATACAGATAAACTTCCTAACCAATAAGCAAAACTCCCGCTTATGTTATAATTTGCAAAAGCTATTTCTAAAATAGTGTCTTTTGAATAAAATCCAGTTAAAAAGGGGAATCCAATTAATGCTAATGAACCTATAATTATCATCATATAAGTAAATGGAATTAATTGAACCAAACCACCAAATTTTCTCATATCTTGTTCATCTGAAAGTGCATGAATAACAGCCCCGGCACTTAAAAATAACAGAGCTTTAAAGAAAGCGTGATTCATTAAATGGAAAATACTTATTGAATATCCAGATAAACCACAAATAAAAACCATATAACCTAATTGACTACAAGTGGAATAAGCAATTACTCGTTTTAAATCATTTTGAACAATTCCAGTAGTTGCCGCAAAAAAAGAGGTCATTGCTCCAATAAAACATACAATAAGACATGCTGTTGGTGCATATTCAAAAATAATTGATGAACGAGCAATCATAAAAACACCTGCAGTTACTAAAGTAGCAGCATGAATAAGTGCAGAAACTGGAGTAGGACCTTCCATTGCATCAGGAAGCCAAGTATGTAACCCTAATTGTGCAGATTTTCCCAAAACCCCTACAAAAAGTAAAACAGCTAATGTAGTTAATAAATCAATTTCAGTATTAAAAAAAATAAATGATTGATTTGCAAATGCTGGAACACAAGCAAAAATGGTTGCATAATCAACAGATTTAAAAGTTGCAAAAAGGCCAAAAATTCCTAAAGCTAACCCTAAATCCCCTACTCGATTTACAATCATTGCTTTAGTTGCTGCTTTGTTTGCTTGAAGACGAGTAAACCAAAAATTAATTAATAAAAAAGATGCAAGACCAATTCCTTCCCAACCAAAAAACATTTGAAGATAATTGTCAGCACTAACGAGAATCAACATAAAAAAAGTAAATATGGATAAATAGCTCATAAATCGAGGTAAATGAGGATCTTCTGACATATAACTTGTTGCATAAAGGTGAACTAAACTACTAATTGTAGTTACTACAACACACATAACAACAGTTAATGAATCGAAAAGAAATCCCCAAGAAGCATCAAAAAGTTCTGATTCAATCCAATATCCTCCTTTCAGAAGACAAATACTTTGACAAAAAGCAACTTCATAAAAAACAATCCATGAAAGAAGTGCCGAAATTCCTATACAAAGAGTTGTAATTAAGGAAGCCCCTTTTGCTCCAATCCAGCGACCAAAACTTAAAGCAATAAAACTTCCATATAAAGGTAAAAAGAGAAGGGTAAGATACATACAGATTTCTTTAATTATTCTGTTTTTATTAAAAATATATATTTTTAATAAAAACAGAATATTTTTATTTATAAAAATAAAAAGAATTTTTCAGTTATTGCTTATTTCATTAGAATTGGGGTAAAAGGATTCGAACCTTTGCGTGTTGATATCAAAAACCAATGCCTTGCCGCTTGGCTATACCCCAAATATATTTGAAAATAATTTCTATTTTTTAAAATAAAATTTTGTTACTTAACTTAATAAAGAATAAATATTTTGTAAGAAAAAGTCAATATATGTTAGTTACATTAGATCTTAAGGAAATTAAAAATACAAAATATTTATTCATATATAGCAGTAAGGGGATAGAAATTTAAGTTAAAAAGATAAATTAATATTTTATGCTTAACGTAAGTTAACTTAGTGAGAAAATTAAGTTTATTTTTTAAGATTATGTTAACATAGGTTCGAATCCTTTATTATTAAATGTTAGTAATATATTTAATTCCTCTCACTTATTAAAGTAGATTATATTATTTATACAATCAATTAAAACTTTTTTTTTAAGGAAAATTACTTGGAATAAAAGAAATCACTTTTAAATTTATAGTAATGAAAATTATTTGTGTTTGAACCTTTGGTTTCTCATTAAAAAGTAAGTTTTGTTTGTATTCCTTAGAAATTAAATGAGATTCAATTTAATTAATAAAAAATAAAAATATGGATTATATGTTTTCATTAGAATTATTAGCAATTTTTCCGGAAGTTTTTTTATTTATAGGTTTAAACATATTGTTAATTTATGCTGTAAATTTTCAAGCATCAAACCCAAAATTATCTTTTCCTCTTCTTCGAGAACTAAGTTGGTTAAGTATTGGTTTACTTGGATTTACATTTATTTTAATAATTAATTCATCTCTTCCTACATTATTAATTTTTAAAGAAACATTAATTATTGATAATTTAAGTTTATTTTTAAAGAGTCTTGTCTTATTAAGTACAATAGCTTGTATTATTATGGCTTTAGATTTCTTCGAAGAAGAAAAAATTTATGCTTTCGAATATATATTATTAATCCTTTTTTCAGCTCTGTCAATGTGTATTTTAATTTCATCATATGATTTTATGACTATGTATCTAGCAATAGAATTACAATCATTATGTTTTTATACTTTAACAGCAATGAAAAAAGATTCAGAATTTACTACAGAAGCTGGTTTAAAATATTTTATTTTAGGTTCTTTTTCTTCAGGAATCCTTCTATTTGGTTTTGTATTAATTTATGGCTTTACAGGAACAACTAATTTAGAAGTTATTATGCGATTATTTCTTGGAACAGAAATAGAATCAGCTGTATTAGCATACTCTTTTGTTTTTAATGGATTTTTAATTGGAATTTTATTTGTAGCTGCTGGCTGTTTATTTAAATTAACTGCTGTTCCATTTCATATGTGGGCACCTGATGTCTATGAAGGTGCACCTACCTCAGTAACTGCTTTTTTTTCAATTGTTCCAAAAATTGCTTTACTAGGATTTATGCTTCGTTTTTTTTCGATTAGTCTTTATGATTTGATTTTTCCTTGTCAAACTATTTTTTATATTTGTAGTATAGCTTCTCTTCTTTTTGGTGCATTTGCTGCATTAGGTCAAACAAAAATAAAGCGATTATTAGCTTTTAGTTCCATTGGTCATGTAGGTTATTTTCTAATGGCTTTTGCTTGTGGAACTACAGAAAGTATTCAAGCACTTCTTATCTATTTTATTATTTATTTAATTACTAGCATTGGGTTATTTGCAAGTTTATTAGCTTTAAAGAAACAAGATTCTACTGGTCGAATTAAATATATTGGAGAATTAGTAATGTTAGTACAAACAAATCCATTATTAGCAATTACTATTGCGTTAGCAATGCTTTCTACTGCCGGCATTCCACCCTTAATTGGATTTATTGGAAAATTTTATTTATTTTCTGCTACATTAAATGCCTCTTTTTATAGCTTAGCTATTATTGGTGTTTTTACTAGTGTAATTAGTTGTTTTTACTATATACGGTTAATTCAGATTATGTATTTTCAAAAAAAAAAATATGTAATTCTTTATCAGCCAATGGATGCTTCCAAAGCTTTTTTACTTGCACTTATTTTTTTCTTTTTAACTTTTTTCTTTTTTTATATAACTCCATTAGATTTATTAACTAAAGAAATTACTAATCAAATTGTATCACAATTACCTTTGTTTGTTAATTAAATTTTATTAAGATGTTTTTTTATTGGAATCCACGTAGATATTTACGTGGATTCCAATAATATAATAGGAGGAATGACTGAGTGGTTTAAGGTATTGATTTGCTAAATCAAAATACTAAAAGTATCAAGGGTTCGAATCCCTTTTCTTCCGTTTGTATTTTTTTTTCTTTTTTTTATTTCAAATATTCTATTTGAAATAAAAAAATATAGAATACAAATTGAAATGTCGTCTTTTGAAATCATAGATATGGAAAAAAATGAAAATTTAGGGGGTATAGTTCCAATGGTTAGAACGCATGCTTTGCACGCATGATGCTATCGGTTCGATCCCGATTGCCTCCATTAAAATATTTGGCTCTTTCCTTACAGTATTCAGTGCCGAATGATAATTAAAATACCCATAGTAAAAAAAGTAAGCCAACGTAGCTCAGTGGTTAGAGCATTCCCTTGGTAAGGGAAAGGTCGTCGGTTCAATTCCAATTGTTGGCTTTCCACGTTTAGTATGAAAAACTATAGGTAGCCTATAACGTTGTTTTTCTTATGATGAAAGAATTAATTTATAGTTCCATTACAAATTTACCAAAAATTCAAATAAAAATAAAAACTTTTGAAAAAGAATCTATGGAGAATTTTAGTACAAATTTATCAAGTTATTCTTCAGTCTTTCAAAATTCTTTTTATTATAAAAATTCAATAAAGAAATTAACTTGTGAAGAATATTTTAATAAATTATTATTTAAAATGAATAGCAGAAATACTATTATTCCCATAGAGAAAGAAGATTTAGCTTTTTTATTAAAAAAAAAACAATTTTTTTCTCAAAATCAAGTGTTTTATTTGAAAAAAAAAAAAAATTATTATAAAATAGCAAGATTTTATTCAATAAAAAATATTTCTCTTTCTCCTAGACGAAAAATATTTTCTATTCTCCAATCCCCTCATGTATTTAAAAAATCTCAAGAACATTTTGAATATAAAATAAATCAAGCTTTAAATATTCTTTCTTGTTCAAATAATTTAGAAAAAGATCGTTTTTTTCTTTTATTAAAAAATTTAATTTTTAAAAAATATTCAGGTCTTCAAATTCAATATAACATAATATCATCAAATTATTTCTTACCAAAGATTTCTTCGATAAGATAAATTAAATATAAATTTTGTAATTATTAAACTACATATGACACGTTCTCTAAAAAAAGGTCCTTTTATAGATAATTCTTTTAGTCGTGAGCGACTCATTAAATCTTTAAATCTTCAAATTTGGTCACGAAGAACTTGGATTCTTCCACATTGGATTGGATCTAATGTATCTATTTATAATGGAAAGACCTTATTATCTTTAAAAATCAAAGAAGAAATGATTGGCCATAAATTTGGAGAATTTGCTTCAACTCGACGAAAAGTATTACATAAAGTTAAAAAAAAAATAATTAAAAAAAAATAAAAAATATGGGTCAAAAAATTAATCCTATTTCCCTTAGAATTCCAATTCATCGTAAAATGGATTCTTTTTGGTTTGATGACAAAAATTATAGAAATAAGCTTTTTCAAGAAATTTTTATTCGTAATTATATCGAATCTTTATTTCACTTTTTAAAAAAATATCCAACAAAATTAATTATTCGTCATTTTCCACATAAAATATCACTTTATGGTTTTTTTTTACCATGGAATAGTTTTAATAAAGGATTTCGATATCAAACACAAAAAATTCATTTTTCAGCAAAAAAAAAGCATAATATTTTACGAAAAAAAAAAATAAAATCATCTTTTTATAATTATTATCAAACAAATCCTGAATTTTTGTTGTATTCCGCAGGATTTTTACATAATCAATCCACATTTTTTATGGATTCCATTAACAAAAATAAAAATATCTTAAAAAATACTTTATTAAAAGAAATATTAATTCAAGAAAAATTAAATTTTTATAATATTGTGAAGAATTTTTCTAAAAATTTACTTTTAACTGACAATTCTATTGGAAAAATTAATACTTCATCTAATAGTTTAGAAAAATTAAATTTATTATTTTTCCGAAAAAAATATCAATATCCTTTAGTTGTTATAAAATTAAAAATCCATTGGTTAATCTTACAATTATGGAAATCTCAAATAGTGAAACAATATTTATAATTTTATCAAAGATATTTTTATTCTAAGAAAATTGAAGAAATCTTTGATAAAAACCATTACTTTTTCTCTTATGCTTATTGAAAAAAAAATAAAAAATTTAGTACTAAAAAAAAAATCTTCTGAATCTTTCTATATTGAAAAGCAAAAAAAATTTATCCTAATAAAAAAAGAAAATAATTTAAATAAATTAAATTTAACTCAAATTTCTTGTGTATCCAAAATAAATAAGAATTCTTTAGAATTAAGAAAAAAATCATATTTATCTTATATGGAATCTATTTTACAAAAACAAACAAATAATAATATTCTTTTTCATTGCTATAGTATTAATGATAGTTTAAAAACCGCTTCCAGTATTGGATTTTTAATTGCGAAGAAATTAGAGAATAAAATTCGATTTCCTAAAATTAAACGTGAACTTTTTGATCAGATTCAACAATCGAATTTTATAGAGGGAATAAGGATATCATGCTCAGGATCTTTAAAAGGAGGTCTTATGGCTAAAACCTATACTTATAAATTAGGTGCTACTTCGCTTCAAGTTTTTTCAAAAAAAATTGATTATCATTGTTGTCACGCACTAACTAAATATGGAAGTTTGGGAATAAAAGTTTGGGTTGCATATAAGTAAAAAAATTTCTTACGTATCTTTAGCTCAGTAGGATAGAGCAGAAACCTTCTAAGTTTCTGGTCGGGGGTTCAATTCCCTCAGGATACGCTGTTGTTATTTAAATTTATTTTTCTACTAAAGGAGAGCATCTTTCTAAGGTTCTCTTTATTTCCTTTTAAATCAAACAAAAAGTTCCTTTGAAAGGAGCTTATGGTTTGATAGAGAGGATCTAAATTTACAATTTATGTTAAGTCCAAAAAATACAAAATTCAGAAAATTTCAAAAAGGACGAATTTGTGGAATTCGTTCTAACACTTTAAGTTTAGGTTTTGGAAAATTTGCAGTAAAAACTTTAGAATCTGGTCAACTTTCTGCAAGAGTCATTGAAGCTGCTAGACGTATCTATACACGAACTTTTAAAAGAAAAGCTAAAATGTGGATTCGAATCTTTCCAGATATTGGAATTACAGCAAAACCAGCTGAAGTTCGGATGGGGAAAGGAAAAGGAGCTCCAGCAGGGTGGACTTCTAAAGTTCAAGCTGGTCAAATTTTGTTTGAATTTGAAGGAATTTCATTCAAATTGGTTGAACAGGCAACAAAATCATTAAGTTATAAATTTCCACTTTCTTTAGGTATTACCAAGCGAATAAATTCGTAATTATTTTTTTATTATTATTTTTAGTTCTATTATTTCTTTGAGCTATCTTGCCAAAAGTATTTATAGTGGTGAGGATTACAAAAAGAAATTTTTTTTAGTTAACTATGATATCATTAGGAACAAAAATGTTAGTCGCCGATAATTCTGGAGCTAAACAAGTAAAATGTATTAAAATTTTAGGAGGATCTACTAAAAAAAAAGCTAATATTAACGACCTTTGTGTTATTTCTGTAAAAAAAACAAATTTTAAATCCAAAATGAAAGTTGAAACAGGTCAAGTTCATTATGGTCTTGTATTAGAAACAAAAAAAGGAATTAAACGTAAAGATGGGACTTATTTAAAATATTTCCGCAATGCCGTTACTTTATGGACTTCAAAAAATATACCTTTAGCCACTAGAATTTCTACAATCGCTACTTATGAATTAAAGAAAAAATGGGGTGTTAAAATTTTTTCTCTTTGTAATGGAAGTATTTAATTTATTTTTATTATTATAATTTAATAAATTAGTAATTTTAAAATAAAAATAAATAAAAAAAAATCTAAAATTTTATGAATAATCGTCTAAATAAATTTATATTTTATCAATATAAAAGAGATTTTTTATTAAAAAAAAATATAAAAAATATTATGCAAATTCCTGAGTTAAAATCAATTACATTAAGTAGCAGTTTAGCTTTAGGAAGTCAAGAAGAAAAATTATTATCCCCGATAATACTTGGATTAGAAAAAATTAGTCATCAAAAACCTAAAAAAACTTACGCTAAAAAATCTTTAGCTGAGTTTCAATTAAGAAAAGGACAACTTTTAGGATGTAAAGTTACTTTAAGATCATTTTTAATGTATGAATTTTTAGAAAGTTTAATTTTATTAGTTTTTCCACAAATTCCGGATTTTTGTTATAAAAAACAAACTAGTTTTTCATCTTCAAAAGATATCAGTTTTGGTTTTTCTCAGGTCTCTTTTTTCCCAGAAATTGAACGAGATTTTGAAATTCTCGAATTAATGAAAGGATTAAATATTACAATTTCAACTTCTGGAAAAAAAAAAAAAGATTCCATTTTAATATTAACTTCGTTTAAATTTCCTATTATACCATAGGAAATATTTTAGTTAATTTCCTCTTAGAGTTTTTCACTAATCCAAACGTTCTTTCGATTTATATAGAAACCTTTAGTTTAATAAAAACTACATTAGGATTTTAAAGTTTATATACAAAAAAAGTAATTATAAAAAAAAAGATATAAAAAATGAAAGCATCACTAGAACAAGACAAAAAACATCGTCAATTTTTTGTAAATAACGAAATTCGTAAACTTTATTATAAATTTATGATGTTAAATGATTTATTAAATTTTAATTCAAAACTTTTTTATCAAAAAAAAATATCCCTTTTTGTAACAAAAAGTTCTATTACTAAAATAAAAAATAGATGTTTAATTACAGGGAGAGGTCATGGGGTTTTTCGTTTTTTCGGATTATCAAGAATTAGTTTTAGAGAACTTGTATCAAAAGGGGCATTATCTGGAATTAAGAAAAAAACTTGGTAATTTTATTTTTGATCCAATTTTTATCTCTTTAATTCTTTTATCTTGTAACAACAAAAGGGAGACAATTTCCTTTTTTTTATAATAAACAAATTTATTTATTATAAAAAAAAATATATATATATAAAAGATGAAAAAAAAAATACTATCTACTTTTTATAAACAAATATCTATACCTAATGAAGTTCAAATATTAAATAATAAAAAAGATAATTTAATTATTCAAGGTTCATTAGGTTGGGTTGACCTACCTTTGAATATATCTCGTTTTGTTCCTTCTGTAGGACAAAAAAATTCTTTAATTAAAGACAAAAATAATTTTTTAATAAAAAATCAAAATATTGATAATTTTTGTCGCTATAATTCGAAAATAAATAAATTATGTTTTTTATTTCCCTATTTAACTTTTTCTAATAAACAAAAGGTAAATGATATTTTGTGGGGAACCGAAGGTCTAAAAGAAAGTTCATATTTAAAAGCAAATTTTGGAAATTTAAAAACCCAAATTCAAAATCAAATTAAAGGAGTTCAAGAAGCTTTTGTAATTACTTTAAAATTAAATGGTTTAGGTTATAAAGCTTTTTTAACATTTCTTAATCAAAAAAATAAAAAACGCAATCTTCCAAGAAATTTTGACTTTAATTTATTAGATAAAAATGAAATACCATTAGGACTTTCCAGAACCCAATGTTTAGTTCTTGATTTAGGATTTAGTCATTTAGTATCTTATAAACTTCCAAGTGAAATTTTATTATTTATTCCGAAACCTGATATTATTTCAATATATGGATTAGATAAATCATTAGTTTCTCAAGTTGCTTCAGAAATTAAAGATATTAAATGCCCAGAATCTTTTACAGGAAAAGGTATTTTTTACATTGATAAAATTGTAAAAATTAAATTGGGAAAAAAAACTTAAACATTTTTTTTATTAAAATAAAATTTTATATTTCTTCCAGATTTTCGTGGTCTTTTTAGGAAAAACCTATTGGTTTAGTACTATAAGACCTAAATAATGGTAGAAATAAATCATTAAATGAAAATATTTATGGTATATCTTCTAAAAAAAAATTTTCCACCAATTGCTCGTGTTCGATTTGCATTAAATAAAATTTATGGATTAGGTAACTTTTTTTCCAATCAATTATGTGATCAATTAGGAATTAATTCTAATTTTAAAATGGAACAATTAAAACGAAGTCAAATAGATAAAATAAATCGAATAGTAGCTAGTTATTATATAACTGGATATGAGCTTCATAAAAAATTAAATACAGATATTAAAAGACAAATTGCTATCGGATCCTACAAAGGTTTTCGACATGTAAATAAACTTCCTGTACGAGGCCAACGAACAAAAACAAATTCTCGAACAGTTAGAAAACAGCGTTAGGGTTTATTTATTTTTTATCAAAGATATCTTACAAATTCATAATTAGATTAAATTTTTAATTTTGTATCTTCGAAGCTAAAGATATCTTTGAATTTTAATGAATTAAATTTATTAATAAAATATAACAAATAAATGGGTATATAGCTCAGTTGGTAGAGCACTGGGCTTTTAATCTAGTGGCCGCAGGTTCAAATCCCGCTATACCCAAAATTAAAACTTAAAGAAGGTTATTCTTTGGTCTAAAGAGTTCCAAAGTTTTGATCATTTAAAGTATTTTTAGCCCTATAGATAAGAATCTTCAGTTTATATTACTTGAAAAACTACCAAAACAATTTAAAAAGTATTTACTATAAAAAAGAGAAAGTAGCTTAGCTGGTTAGAGCACTAGCCTGTCACGCCAGAGGTCGCGGGTTCAACTCCCGTCTTTCTCGGGAAATTTTAAAATTCTTTTTTTTATTGTCTAATAATATTATTTAATATTATTAAACACAGTTAAATTAAAAAAAAATGCGAGAATATTTACCTATATTATTCTATTTAGTTATTAGTTTAGCATTATCATTACTTATTGTAGGACTTCCTTTTTTATTTTCAAGTCCACAATTAGATCCTGAAAGACTTTCAGCTTATGAGTGTGGATTTGATCCTTTCGATGACGCTCGAAGTAAGTTTGACGTTCGTTTTTATTTAGTTGCTATTTTATTTATCATTTTTGACTTAGAAGTAACTTATTTATTTCCTTGGGCTATTTGTTTAAATCATTTGGGTTTTTTTGGATTTTGGTCAATGATTTTATTTTTAATTATTCTTACTATTGGTTTTTTTTATGAGTGGAAAAAGGGAGCTTTAGAATGGGAATAAATATTTTTTTATCTATACAGTAAATAAGTATAATAAATCTCTATTTAAATAATATATCCTATTAAAAACAACTATATATCTAGAGATTGTGTTATATTCCTGGGGTTCACTTATTATAAAAAAAAAATAAAAACTCTCTATCAATTGACATTATATCGATTGATAGAGAGTTTTTATTTTTTTTTTTTATAATAAGTGAAAAATTATTCTTAAAAATAAAACAGAAATAAGTCCTAAAATAATAATTGAAGATCTAGAAATTCCAGATATATTTATTGGAAAATATTGAGATAATGAATATGTAAGCCCAAAATCCCAGCCTAAATGACGAATACCATTTAAAAAGTGATATCCTAAAAAAATTAATATTACAGTATAAATACCATAAAATAAAAAAGTAAATAAATTTAGTAAAGACAGAATGCTTGGTTTAAAAATAGCAACATTTAAATCGATCCATGTAAAAAAAAAAGGAACAAATAAAAAAAGAATTACTAAGCATACTCCACTAATTCTATGATAAATTGATAATACTGAAGTAAATTGAGGTTTATAAATAGTTAAATGAGGTGATACAGGTCTAATTTGTGAATTAAATTGGTTCATAAAATTTTTTTTTTAAGATTACTTATTGTTGTTAAAATATAGAAAACCTATTATTCTAACAAAATAATCTTTTGTTTGTAAAACAATTATAGAGCAAATAAAATCTTTAGTTCCTTCAAACTAAATAGAAAGAACTAATGACTTTATTAAAATTATCGATTAAAAGAAATTTGAACTTTTTGAATTGTTTGAGTAAATTCACGAATATTTTGTTCATAAATTTCTTGTCTTTTTACATTAGCTTTTTTTTGTAATGTTAAAACAATAGCTCCAATCATAGCAACCAGCAAAATAAAACTTGAAATAATGAATAAAATAACATAATCGGTATATAACAGATGACCAATAGCTTCAATATTATTTAATTGTGATTGATAATTAAGCCATGAGACATAATTTAGGGAATCTAAATTAAAAATTTCTTCTCCCGAAAATGATAAAAAAGGAAGAAGATCGTTTCCTATTCCTACAAAAATTTCAAGAAAAAAAATAAATCCAATAAATCCCCCAATTGGAAAATAACGTAATATATTTTCTCTAATTTCAGCTTGTTTAATATTTAACATCATTACTACAAATAAAAATAATACTGCAATTGCTCCTACATAAACAACAAGAAACATCATAGCAAAGAAATCTAATCCTAATAATAGTAATAATCCTGAAGCATTACAGAAAACTAAAATTAAAAATAATACAGAATGAACTGGATTTTGAGCTCGAATAACCATTCCGGCAGAAAGAAGAGTTAAAGTTGAGAAAAGGGTAAAAATAAGTTGTTCAATATTAATCATATGAAAATTTTTATTTTAATTTAGTTTTATTTCCCTTTTTTAAAAAATTTTTATTTTTTAAATTTTCTTTTGATTCCAATGAAACACTCGACATTAAATTCTTAAACATTTGAATATGAAATTGTTCTGATTGGAAATTTTTTTGATTTAAATTTACGTTATTAATTTTATCAAAAAATTCAAACGAAATAGGGCTTCCTAGCGATAAATTAGTATAAATAACATTTTGATTTGCTCTCATTGTAGCTAAACGTTTTAAATAAAAATTATTTAATTTATTCCAATTTTCACTATTTAATTTTTTTACAAATTGATTAGTCCATTGCGATTTTTCAGAAATTCCCTTTTGAACAGAATTTTCAGATTGTTGAACAGATTGAGTTAAAATGAAATCATAATTTTTTAAAATATCAGTTTCATTTTGATTTTCTTGTACCTGCGATCCGTTTCCGAAGGAACCTTCGGTTTGAGAAGCGAAAGAGGAAGAAAGTGAATTAAGTAATTTTTTTTTTCGTAATTTCAAAATAGTACTAATTTTTGGTAAAAAATTATCAACTAAAATTAAATGAAAACCAAAATAAAAAATACATAACCAAGTAAGTTGGGATAAAAACGAAATTTGATCTAATTGAGGCATAATAAAATTTATAATTATCTAATAAAATTTTTTATTAGATAGTTTACTTTAAAATATAAAAGTTTAATTAATATTGTAGGTTTATTTATTCCACTTTGGGTACAAAAATTCTAAAAGTTTTTTGAGTCTTATTTGAAAATAAAAAAAAAGAATATTGAAAAATTTTACTCATATAAAAATAAAAACGAATTTCTATTTCTATCGAAGGAATTTTCCATTAAATTTTTTACTAAAAAAATTTTTTTAGGGCAAGTGGCCGAGGGGTTAAAGGCGCTAGACTGTAAATCTGGTGAATTTATTCTACGTAGGTTCGAATCCTACCTTTCCCAAATTTTCTTTAATATAAAAAACCAAAGTTCACCTTTAGATCTGAAAAGACTTAAGTATACAGATCAAATTGTATTTATAAGTTCCCCTTCTAGGGCTATAAATATATATAATCAATAAATGTATACTGTTAAATACTTTTGGGTCCCACTCGTTTTCAATAGGAACTACATTACCCTTTTAATAATTGGATAAATTCAACGGAAATAGTTCCTCGAACTCTATAATAAACAACTAAAAGAGCTAATCCAATAGCTGATTCTGCAGCTGCTACGGTTAATACCCATAAAGCAAAAATTTGAGGAATTAAATCATCTAAAGAAATTGAAAATAAAAGAAAACTTAAATTTACTGCTAATAACATTAATTCAATAGACATTAACATAATTAAAATATTCTTTCTATTTAAAAAGATTCCCCATACGCCAAAAAGGAATAAAAATAAAAAAACAGTTAGATAATAAATAGGGTCCATAAGAGTTAAATAACTATTTAGTCTTTTTTTGAAAAAAAAACTACTATTTTTTTAATATTATATTATATCTATATCCCGAAAGAACTCAAAGTTATAGTCTTTCAGATTATAGATTCTTTAAAAGTTAAAGACTACGAAACTAATATACAAAACTTTAAGTATTAAGAAAAAAAAAGAAAAATAATAAGACTATTAAAACTTATTAAACTTAAAATATCGAAACATAGAAGAATAGAGGATTTTAAAGCAATATTATGAATATAATCTTCAATGATTTCTTTAACTCCAATAGATCCATGTTCTAATAATAGATAAAAAAAATAAAATATTGCTAACCAAAGAATTAAAGAATACGATGATTGAATACTATTATTAAATAAATAGCCTGGAAAGAAAACTAAAATAAAAATAAATGGAATTAATAAAAAAGCAGTTGTCCGTAAATCTTGCCAATCAAAGGTTAAACCACCTTTATAAAATTGTTGAAATAATTTTTCTGAATTGTTCATAAGAATTTAAAAATCTTTTATTCTCTTAGATATTAAATTGTTAATAAAAAATATATAAAAGTATAAAAAATGGTTATTTAATTGTTTAATTTTTTATGTAAAAAGAAATATTAAAGAGTTGAATAACACAATCAAGGTGGCAGGATTTGAACCTGCGACTTTCTGTACCCAAAACAGAAGCGCTACCGAGCTGCGCTACACCCTGAACAATTATCTTTTTTTAACCGTATCCTTAACGATAAGTGTTTATTTTATTCTTATACTAAAGAATAAAATAAACATTCACTTTTGCGGGTATAGATTAATGGTAAATTTTTTGCCTTCCAAGCAAATGATATGGGTTCGATTCCCGTTACCCGTAACCTTTTATGGCGAATATAACTTAGTTGGTTAAAGTATCAGACTGTGACTCTGAAAACGCGGGTTCGAAACCCGCTACTCGCCCTTTTTTATAAATTTATAAAAAAAATTTTTTATAAAAAGATATTTACATTTTTATAATATTTTAATTAAATCAACATATTATAAAAATATTTTTTTTTATTATGGCTATTGAAAAAACTATTGTACCAAAAAAAATAAAAAATTTTACTTTAAATTTTGGTCCTCAACATCCAGCTGCCCATGGTGTCCTTCGTTTAGTATTAGAGATGCAAGGTGAAGTTGTAGAAAGAGCAGATCCACATATTGGTCTTCTTCATCGAGGAACAGAAAAATTAATTGAAGCAAAAACTTATCTTCAAGCATTACCTTATTTTGATCGACTTGACTATGTTTCGATGATGTGTCAAGAACATGCTTTTTCACTAGCAATAGAAAAACTCGTTCAATGTGAAGTTCCACTTCGCGCACAATATATTCGAGTTTTATTTTCGGAAATTACTAGAATATTAAATCATCTTTTAGCATTAACTACTCATGCAATGGATGTAGGGGCATTAACTCCAATGTTATGGGCTTTTGAGGAACGAGAAAGACTTTTTGAATTTTATGAACGTGTTTCTGGTGCCCGAATGCATGCAGCTTATATTCGACCCGGTGGAGTTGCTCAAGATCTTCCACTTGGTTTATGTGATGATATTTATAAATTTATTGAATCTTTTGCATCAAGAATTGATGAAATAGAAGAATTATTGACTGGAAATCGAATTTGGAAACAAAGATTAGTTAATATTGGAATTGTTTCTGCAGCAGATGCATTAGCTTGGGGATTTAGTGGTCCAATGTTACGGGCATCCGGAATTGCTTGGGATTTAAGAAAAACACAACCTTATGATGTTTATGATAAATTAGATTTTGATGTTCCAGTTGGAACTCAAGGGGATTGCTATGATCGTTATTTAATTCGAGTCGAAGAAATGCGTCAAAGTATTAAAATTATGGCTCAATGTTTAAATAATATGCCTACCGGTATGATTAAAAGTGATGACCGAAAAATTACCCCGCCATCAAGATTTCAAATGAAACAATCTATGGAATCTTTAATTCATCATTTTAAAATTTATACAGAAGGTTTTGCTGTTCCTAGTTCTGAATTTTATCAAGCAGTAGAAGCTCCAAAAGGTGAATTTGGTGTTTATTTAGTAAGTAATGGAACTAATAAACCATATCGCTGTAAAATTAAAGCTCCAGGATTTGCTCATCTTCAAGCTATTGATTTAATGTCAAAGCATCATATGTTAGCTGATGTAGTTACTATTATAGGAACTCAAGATATTGTTTTTGGAGAAGTTGATCGATAATTTTCTTTACTTTATTATTATTTATTCTTTTTACCTTTTTTCTCTACTATAAATTTCAAGGGGAAAAAGGTTATTTTTAATCCGTTTTAAGATAAGAAAATATTAAAAAAATGTGAATCTTTTTAGTAACAATAAATAAAAGAAAATTTGTATGTCTTTTTAATGTTTATATTTTTTAAATTTTTATGGAAGGAGCAAAATTAATTGGAGCAGGTTGTGCAACTATTGCATTAGCCGGAGCAGGGGCAGGAATTGGAATCGTTTTTGGTTCATTAATTAATGCTGTAGCTCGAAATCCCTCTTTAAATAAACAATTATTTGGTTATGCAATTTTAGGATTTGCTTTAACTGAAGCTATTGCTTTATTTGCATTAATGGTAGTATTTTTAATTCTTTTCGCAGTTTAATTTTTTTAATTAAGAGGTTCTAAAAAAAATTCTTTTTATACCTTTTAATACTTTTTTTATATTTCGGACTTAAAAGTTTTAAAGGACTTTTAAGTCCCCTTTAAGTATCTTCTATAAAACAAAAGTGTCTCAATTTCAAACTAAATCTTCAATTCCCTTTTTTAATATCGTAGTTATTATTAAAAAAAAACTAAGAGCTTATAGTTTAAAGGTTAAAACTTCCTGCTCATAACGGGACTAGTGTGGGTTCAATTCCTACTAAGCTCAATAGAGTTTTGATCCTTATACTATAAAGTACTTTTTATCCGAAAAACTAAAACTTACTTTTAATAAAATCGAAATATTTCTCATCATAAGTTTTTTTGATAAAAAAATGTTATTAGTCCTAAATAATTCGTCAATGGTCTTAAAAACCATCAAGAAAATAAGCAGATATGATGAAATTGGTAGACATATTAGATTTAGGTTCTGATGAATAACATTCGTGGGGGTTCAAATCCCTCTATCTGTAAAAAAATAATTCAATTATTTTCATTATCCTAAGGACTTTAAGGATACTACCACCAAAGGAATACTTTAATTATCAAAAAAGATTAAAAGTAAACGTTAAGTCTTTTAGATCAGAGGTGTCCCTGACGGTAAAAATGAAATAGCTCAATATTTAATAGTTATTTTATCTAATTGTATTAAAAAGAAAAAAAAAGTAAGTTGGTTTTTACAAAGTTTTGTTTATAAACGATTCCTTTGTTTATAAACAAAATCCACTTTTTTCTTTTTTTTTTAACAAAAAAATAAATTATAATTTTCATGGTTCAATTCGCAAATCGTTGGCTTTTTTCAACAAATCATAAAGATATTGGTACATTATATCTTATTTTCGGTGCATTTTCAGGAATTATTGGAACAGCATTTTCTGTTTTAATTAGAATGGAATTAGCTCAACCAGGAAATCAAATATTAGCAGGAAATCATCAGTTTTATAACGTGATTATTACTGCTCATGCTTTTTTAATGATTTTCTTCATGGTAATGCCAGCATTAATGGGAGGTTTTGGAAACTGGTTTGTTCCTATTTTAATAGGTGCTCCAGATATGGCATTTCCAAGATTAAATAATATTAGTTTTTGGTTATTACCTCCATCAATATTATTACTAGTTAGTTCTGCTTTAGTAGAGGTAGGACCAGGAACAGGATGGACTGTTTATCCACCATTAAGTAGCTTAATTAGTCATTCTGGAGGTTCTATTGATTTAGCCATATTTAGTCTTCATTTAGCAGGAATTAGTAGTATCCTTGGATCAATTAATATTATTACCACTGTTTTTAATATGAGAGCTCCCGGAATGAGTATGCATAGACTTCCATTGTTTGTATGGGCAGTTTTTATTACTGCATTTCTTTTAATAATTTCACTTCCAGTATTTGCAGGTGCAATTACTATGTTATTAACTGATCGAAATTTTAATACTACTTTTTTTGATCCTGCTGGTGGTGGAGATCCTTTATTATATCAGCATTTATTTTGGTTTTTTGGTCATCCGGAAGTTTATATTTTAATTCTTCCTGCATTTGGTATTATTAGTCATGTTATTTCAACTTTTTCTCGAAAACCTATTTTTGGTTATTTAGGAATGGTTTATGCAATGAACAGTATTGGATTTTTAGGTTTTATTGTATGGGCACACCATATGTATACTGTTGGATTAGATGTTGATACCCGTGCTTATTTTACCGCAGCAACTATGATTATTGCAGTTCCAACTGGAATTAAAATTTTTAGTTGGATTGCTACTATGTGGGGAGGAAGTATTGTTCTTCAAACTCCAATGCTTTTTGCTATTGGATTTATTTTCTTATTCACTGTAGGGGGATTAACTGGAATTATTTTATCAAATGCTGGATTAGATATTGCTCTACATGATACTTATTATGTTGTTGGACATTTCCACTACGTATTATCAATGGGTGCAGTTTTTGGTTTATTAGCTGGTTTTTATTATTGGATTGGTAAAATATCGGGCCTTCAATATCCAGAAATTTTAGGACAAATTCATTTTTGGACTACTTTTATTGGGGTAAATTTAACTTTTTTTCCAATGCACTTTTTAGGAATTGCTGGAATGCCTCGTCGAATTCCTGATTATCCTGATGCATATGCCGGATTAAATGCTATTAGTAGTTATGGATCTTATTTATCAATGTTTAGCGCAATATTCTTTTTCTACATTGTTTATGTTACTTTAACAGGAAATGTAAAAGCGGCTAATAATCCATGGACTTCGAAAACCATAGAAACTAATAATCCTTCTCAACCAGAAGCTGCTTTTACTCTTGAGTGGTTATTAACTTCTCCACCATCTTTTCATACTTTTGATGAACTTCCTATTTTAAAACTTACTCAAGAAAATAAATCTACCCATTCAACTATTACCTCTTCTAAACGATAATTTCTTTTTATCTTTAGTATTTTATTTGTTCCCTGTGTTTTTTCTGCCTTTTTTTTAGACTAAGCTTTATCTCATGAAGAAATTTACGAAATATGGAACTTTAAAGTTATATAATTTGGCTTGATTGAAAGACTAAAGACTAGAAATTAAATTATTCCTTTTTAATGTTTTTAAAAATAAAATTATAATTTTATTTTTAAAAACATTAGATTTTTTTAGTATCATTTTAAATGCTCACTTGGTGAAATGGTATACACGAGAGACTTAAAATCTCTTCCTTTTTAGGGTATCGGTTCAAGTCCGATAGTGAGTAAATTATCCATAAAAATTGAATTATAATCAAAAAAGTTATTTTGTACAAAACACTTCTTATAATTTAAAAGAAGTAACAAAATTTTTTATGGAACAATATTCTAGAAAAAATATATGACAGCTTTATTAAAAATTAAATTTAAAGACACTCGACGATTTGGTTTAAAATTTTGGCCAGCAAAAAAATTAACTCGAAAACAAAAAGAAGTTTATTTAAAAAAAGCTAGAAAAAAATTATACAAACAATCATTTTTTTGTCGAAAACTATTTCAAAAAAAAAAACTTTCTTTGTTCTATGGAAAATTAAATTACCAATCTTATAGAACTGAATTAGATAAGTTAAATACCTTTAAAGGGGATAGATTGAAAAATTTTTTCCTAACAATGGAGAAAAGATTAGATGTTTTATGTTTTCGAATGAAATTTTTTTCTACCCTTGGAACTGCCCGTCAAATGATTCTTCATCAGAAAGTTTTGTTAAATGGTCAACCAGCAAAATTTTCGCAAATTAATGTAAAAATTGGAGATATTATTTCAATTGATTCTTCTCTGTTTCCTGTAGTAACAAAATCAATTCATAATTATTTAAAATTTATTAATTTATTAATAAAAAGAAAAACTTTTATTTATAATATATCACCAACAAAAAAGAATTTTTCCCAAAATATGTTAGTATCCAATTATATGGCTTCTAATCCTATTTACAAAGGATCAACAGTTTCATCTCTTTGGAAAAAAAAACTCTTTGGCTCCGAGGGGAATAATAAAATAAAAGAATCTTCTATTTTTAATCATTTATTTTTTGACAAAAAATTATCAATTTCTTTGAGCAATAATTATTTTTATAATTCAAATTTAGAAAAAATAATAATTAAAAAAAAAAAATGGTTACAAACAAAACACACGAAATCTGATATAGATAAAAAAAAGAATTTTTTTTTTAAAAGAGAAGTTATTGAAGAAAAATCAGATAATTTTCAAAAACGAAATAAAATAAATTTAAAATTTTCAACATTAAATGCGTATAAATTTTCTCATTTAGAAATAAATTATGCAACTTTAACAGCTATTTTGTTACCATATCAACCAAATTTTGGATTTTCTCCCAAATTTCCTGAAGCTTTATCATACACCATTCTAAGAAAAAGAGATTAACATTTATATAGAATCAATATTCTATATAAAAATTTTAAATTTACTATTACAACTCTAAAATTTTTAATGGTAGAAAGATATCTTACCTTTTGGATAAAATATAAGTTTATGACAAAAAATCATTCCTTTCTATCTTATTATCTTTTAGAAATAAAATGGAGAATTTTTTATTTTTTACTATCATTTGGATTTACTTTTTGTCTTTCTTGTTATTTTTCTAAAATATTACTTTTTTATATTACCGATCCTGCAATTATCTTAAAAGATTTTTCTATTGTTTCTTTACTACAGAAATGCGGCGAACTTAAAGGAACTTTGATCGAAAGCACTCGAATTGATAATGGAATAAGTATTAGTTCTGAAGAATTTAAATTAACCCAAATATTAAATATTGAAACTGATAAATTATTAACTAATTTTTTTTTATTTAATAAAGAAAAATTAATTTATACTGATATGACTGAAGGAATGTTAAATACTATAGAAATTTGTATTTTTTTTTCTTTCTTATTTTGTAGTATATATCTTTTATATAATATTTGGGCTTTTTTAATATCTTCTACACTTTCTAGTGAAAAATGGAAAATAAATAGTTTACTTAGTGTTTTTTTATTTTCTATTTTAAATAGTTGGTTCATTAGTTTTCATATTATTCTTCCTTTTAGTTGGAAATTTTTTACATCGTTTCAATTAGTTACTGAAACAATGTCAATTAATTGTGAACCAAGATTTAAATCATATTGTTTTTTTCTTTATTGGATTTTCATTTTTGCACTTATTTTTCACATTTTCTTTTGTTGTCTTTTTTTATTTATTTATTTAAAAAAAATAAAAATAATTGATTTTCCAAAAAAAAGAAAAATCCCTTTATTTTTCTTTTTATTATTAAGCGCTATAGTTTCCCCACCAGATTTGTTAAGTCAATTAATAATTTTTCTTCTTATTTGGTATCTTTTTGAATTTTTATATTTTTTTACTTTTTATATTACTTGTCGAATTAAAAAATATTATTTTATGGTTCCAGAAAAACGGAATATTGAAGGACCTCAAAAATAAAAATTACTTTTGAGTTCCAAATATTTAAATACTTATTGTTAGTATGATATTACAAAGTTCAGGTAGCTCAGTTGGTTAGAGCAAAGGATTGAAAATCCTTGGGTCAGTGGTTCAAATCCACTTTTGGACAACAATTTAATATAGTGTTCATTTATCTTTGACAAATAGATTCCGTAT